>Ga0213864_10000138_pt1 | contig 30806 bp, 37 predicted proteins | sample PICome_5_FD_160078 | JGI IMG/M metagenome (GOLD analysis project Ga0213864, IMG submission 160078) | Coastal seawater microbial communities near Pivers Island, North Carolina, United States - PICO247 | ecosystem: Environmental > Aquatic > Marine > Coastal | place: USA: North Carolina... | reverse complement strand
ATGCACAATAGGCTGGAAGTGCGCCGATTGTGATTGTCCGTCAGCTCCACAACCTATAGACTGCGGAGAGTGCGAAACTGTAAATATTACCAATGAGGATGGATGCGTAATAGGATATGAGTGCGATTGTGACTGTCCGCCAGTGCCTGATCCCATTAAATGTTCGGCAGACTGTGATGTAATACCGGAATACTCAGAAGACTGTATAATTGGTTATAGGTGCTTAAATTGCAACTCCTGCCCAGAAGTCCTACCTCCGGTCTGCCCAGATACCTGCATAAAAGAAGTAAATCCCATATATAATAATCAACAGTGCGTAATAGGTTTTGACTGTGTTCCATGTAATAATGATTGCCCAAAGGTACCTATGCCTATATGCGCAATAAATACTTGTGATATAAAAGTAAATATAGACACAAAGACAGGCTGCCCAACATCTTATACATGCGTACCTTGTAAATGTGATTTTGATATATTAAACTGTCCACAAAATACATGTTCTATAGACAAGCAAAACATAAATGGTTGTGATACGTTTGTATGTGTACCATGTAAATGCCCACGTATACAGCCAATCGTTTGCTTAGATGGCTACGAGCAATTAAATCTTGTTGATAGTAAAGGGTGTTTATATAGTATTTGTTCACCTATAAATCCTGATGATCCGGTAGGCAAAACGAGAACATCCCAGATTTCAACACCTAACAATGTCGATTATTATACTACCGGCGAAAAAATAGAATTTTCTTATGAGTCAAATCTACCATTTGTTATTTCTGCAGACACTTATATGCAAATTTACACTGAAGATAATACTCTAATTAATATTTATCCTGATTTTAACAATAAAGAAAATCAGCTATCTCCTTTTGATGAAAGCGGATTTAATCCAAATACAGGTGATGTTATTAACAAAATTATTAACATTGATAGTGATTCGCCAACTATTACCGGTAAAACATCCGCATCGCCCGGTTCCACAGTAACCGCTAGTACAGACACGCAAACATACACAACAACTGTAGACCAAGACGGAACGTTTAGCGTATCACTAACAGGATTATCAGACGATACACATGATGTAAATATCGTCATTACAGATTCCGAAGAAAATATCATAGGTGCTACCTCAACCACAGTAAACAAGCGTTCGTCGTCTAATAAAGCATTTACCAAGATTATATTTAGCCACACTGTCACAGATAAAGACATCAGCAAATCCCCATTCAGAGTGATAAGCTTTTTTCAGAATGCTAAAATTGCTTTCGACAACAATAACGACGGAGTTGTAGACGGAGAGGAAAGATATAATGCTAATAATTATGTCAGACTATATTTAACTGAACAGCAAAAATATAAAATCAATTCAGGAGAAGTATTCTCTACCAACACAAACATTACTATTTCTAATAGACAATATAGCACCCATGATATATTTTCTTTACAAATAATATTGGATCAACCCATCAATAATTTGAATCCTAATAAATATAAAAATGTAAAACTACTTATAGAATTTGGTAACAATCTGTATCACCAAAATATAGAACTGATATTATCAGACATAATAGATACAGAAACAGGAGCAATACTTGTATTTAACTATACAATCACAGATAAAGACTATTTTAATCCGGTAAACGGTGCCGACGGCGCATTTTTTACTATCAGAGATGTTGCAGGCTTAGAAAATATCGTTAATCAGAATAACCCGCAAAACACTCTAGACTCACTTGCATCATCAATCATTTCACAATCTTTCGACATAACGAATCTAAGTTTTAACGTCAATACATACTTATCACAACCAACAGGCGGGGTTTTAGTTAGTGTTAATGATAAAAACTATATTTATGTAACTAATAAGGATAATACAATATCTATAGTAGATTCTGAAACACTAAAAATTCAAGGATTATTAATCTTAAATAATTCCTCTAAAATAAATTCAATACTCAATATAAACGATACCTCTCTCCTAGCGATAACACATGAAGATAATACTATATCTATCATAGATACAAGTAATGCGGGTCGCACAATTAATAGTATTATAGAAATAAAAGATAATATTAATGAGACAATTTTAGATAATGAAAATCTTTATGTAGCTACTGATAATGGTATTTATAAAATCAACATTGATGGCTTGCAGCCAGATACGTATAGTATTTCAAAAATTTATGATGAAAAATCAGATATTGTATATATAGAAAATAACAAAATATACTCATTAAACACAAATAATAATACTGTTTTTATCATAGATACGACAAGCGGCAATATAGTCGATGAAATTACACTACCTAGCAATATAATAGATTTTGTAATAGACCGTGACAAAATTTATGCTTTAGACAATACAAATACATTATATGTATACGATATCATTACAGATAATTTGATTAAAACTTTATTTGTTAGTTCTGGGGCGCATTCTATTGCATTAGCAAATGACACAATAATAATTATATCGAGCAAAGCTAATAATATTACTATCATAGATCCAAACACAAATGAAATTATAGATATCATTGATAATTCTGGTCTCGGTTTATCTGATGTTGTTATAGCTACAGATAGTTGGTTTTATTTAATCAATAGCATTTCTAACAACATTACACGAATAAGACGAGATAATAACCAGGTTGAATTCTATTGTCCCCCTCCGTTTTTTGATACGACACTACCTCCTTTACCGGAAATATTATGATAGATCCTAATAGTATATTACAGAAACAAAATTTTACTAATTTAATAGTTAGAGATACGATCTTTGATGGTAAAAAGCTTTCATATAGCAAATTTACCAACGTGCAATTTATTAATTGTTCTTTTCAAAATTGTGATTTAACTCACACATCATGGGATAATTGTATATTTTATAACGGTAAGATAGAATATGGAGATATATCAAATAGCTTTATTAATAATCTTACTATCAACAATAGTAATCTTACTAATTTAATTAGCAATAACTGTCTTTATGACACTTTAAGAATAGATAATACAAATATTAACCATTGTAATTTTAACGCATGTAAAATAATTGGTACAACATTTAATAAAAATCATATTTTAAATTCTTATTATAACTATAGTGATATTAATAGGCTATACGTTTTAGATACAACACTAGACAATTGTTCGTTTGAAAGATCTACTAACCATTTAATATTTTTTAACTATTCCACCATAAACAACAGCACCTTTAAACAGTCCATCATGCCTCAGGCATCTATATGTAATTGCAATATATATAATGTTGATTTTACACAGACCGATCTATCTCAATCCTTATTTTGTCAAGAAAACAATACCTACATAATTGATAAAACCAATTTCTTAGAGTCAAATATACAAGATGCAAGTTTTCAAAATTTAATCATGAGAGAATGTGATCTGAATCACTTAGATTTTTCTTCAGCGTTACTACATCATATCACAATCACAAATAGTAATATTAAATATAGCAAATTAATTAATCCTAATATTAATCAACTAAATATATGCAATAGTGTATCTACTAGAGGTACAACTTTGCCAACAGGTAAAACAATAGAAGATTTTTGTAGCGAGGGGCAATAGCTTATGTGTAATATTCTAGGCTTAATAATGGGTTACTGCGGACCCAATGTCGGCTGTAGGGGTATTATCAGTACAATCTCAGGCTGTGGTGGTAGAGATGGCGCAGGTGGTGGCACAACGGGAGGTGGTACAGGTGGCGAAGGTGGTGCGTGGCCGTGCGGTTGCGGTAGTTTCCAATTGAGTACTAATACATGTCCAGGTATGTGCGAACCAAGAAGATGTAAAACTAATATAGACGTACCAAACGGAGCAGTAATTACAGTAACGAAAAACTCACTAGGAAATATGGATGTATACTACTATAATGGTACAAAAATTGAGTGTATCGATGAAAATGCAGGACTATATGGCGGATACCCGTTTCCATCAGACTAATTGATCAATAAGAAAGTAATAAAAATAATGGTAAATTTTAACGTCAACCCAGATTTTGCATACAATACGCCATCAATAAAAACACCGAATGATATAGCTACATGGAACGATTTTATTTATGGTTATTTTTCAGATAGTTATTATTCATCAGGCACCTCTGCAGAAACAAACTATACTAAATTACTAGACGCTTCTAATGCTAAAAATATTATTATTAGCAAAAGCAGATTCAATACAGAAACATATAATTGGGTATTAGACAATAAAAATTTAGTTGATTATTTTCGTTATTATTTTCTAGACAATAATGAAAGTAAGGCATTTTCTCAATTAAATGTGCCTAGAGGAGATACTTTAAATCAATTGGCAGTTTGGGAAGAGCCAAAAACATGGTTATTTAGTAATGTTGTTAGAAATATTATATTAGCAATTGGACCCATAGGAGATCCTGGTATGGAATTCGGGGGTACTTTTCCTGAGCCTACAGCTCAAACGCTTACATTTTCAGAAAATTTTACTTTATTGAATAATCCGCTTTATTCCAACGTGTCTGCTTCTAATCTTACTATTACCAGTTCTGGCGGATATGCTTTGTTGTATTTTTATGGTAGTTATAATAAAATAACCATCACACCATCTTTTGAACATATAGCTATGGCTTCCAATATAGTATTTGGATTTCTTAATAAACCCTCAGTATTTGGTCTACAATCTAATCATAAAAAATATCATGGTGTGAAATTTGATATACGTAATAATAGTACAGAACAACCAGATTTGATCACTAATCCCTATCCTTTCGAAGCGCCTACAATTGATTATAGCTTATATGAAGATCGCTTTGTAACATTCAATATTTACGAAAAACAAACATAAATAAGGTGTATTAATAGATAGTAGGACAATATTCTTAATATAAAGGAAATAATATGTATAAACATGCCACAATCACAGTAGATGATAGATGCCTAGATCTGTTATTAACAGAAGAAGAAATTGCTAAAGCTTTTGACAGATCTCTTTACGAAGAGAATAAGCAATATATTAATCTAGAAAACTGTTGTAAATGTTGGCCAGTAGAAAAACCTCCGAAATGTCGTTTCTGGTCTAAAATTCTAGGTATGTGTTACGAGTGTGATAATTAATGAATGATCATGATCCAAATACCTTAGGTAGTTTTTTTGAAAACCTAACCACATCTATGGTTAGTATAATTATTGCCCTTATAGGTTTTTGGACAACTTTTATCAAAAATTTAGTTACAAGAAACGAAGTTGAAAAAATGATTGAGAAAAATGCCTCTCAATCAGCATATGTTCAAGATAGACAATTAATAATGGAAAGACTAAACTCGAATAAAGAAATGCAAAATATGTTGTCAAAAACTCTTGAAAAAAACACAGAAGTAATGAACGAATTAAAAATACAGATAGCAACACTGGGCAAAACACTAGAAAATATAGAAACGAGAATCGAGAAAAGTCTGTAAATTGCCTTATGGTGTATCTTAGATAAGGTTAGTACTTTTACACATAAGGAGATATTATGGCTGCTGATGTTGCTGTTTCAGATGGTGGTAATGTAAAAAATGGTACTATAACTACCATAGTCTTACCCACTGGTCCTGTCGCTTCAGGTATTTCTAGACAATACGAAAAACTAGGGCCCTCTGATGCTGAATTATTAGCTAAATATGGCGACAGATTCGACAACCCTAGATATTATTCTGGAGATACCTCATCATAATAATGGATAAAGCATGAGAAAACCTCCATATAAAACAACTGAGTTTTGGTTTACTTTAGTTAGCTTTGTCTTTAGCGGTCTGTTTTTACTCGGTTTTATAGATGAGCCAGATACTAGAGATAATTTAACCGATGTTTTTACACATGTGACTGAGAGTATAGTTTTATTGGGTGGCCAGGCTATGGTCTTATCTAGATATATTCGTAAGAGAAAAGAAGAAAAAATAGAATACGAAAGAACCAGACAAAAAGAACAAGATAATATTCGTAAAGAGTTAGAAGATTATGTTGGTGTGGACAAAAGTTATGGTAAAATTAATATAAATACAGCAACACTAGGTGAACTTATACAATTACCACATATTGGACCGATTACAGCACAAGCTATTATTGAGTATCGTCACAATGAGGGTCGATTTAAAAAAATAGAGGAAATCGTAAATGTCAATGGTGTGGGTGAATCTATATTTAACAGTATAAAGCAATATATTATTATTTGAGGTGAAATATGAGTACAACAACACAAGAATTAATCAAAAATGAAATAGAAAATCTTATTATAGAAACAAAAAAAGCAGCATCTAGTGTCAGGACATTTGCCCTCGCAGAAGTATGGAAAATATTACAGCTGCTTACTGCTACGGTAATACAGATTATAGAAAATCTGGGTAACGATCTAAGCAGTCCAGAAAAAAAAGAATTAGCCATGGAATTAATCGGTAAATTTTATGATGAAATTTTTAAGTATATTGATGTACCGTGGATTCCAACCCCATTAGAAGTCATTATGCACGGATATCTCAAGACTGTGCTCATGATGCTAGTTAGCTCTGGTATTGATGCTATGGTAACAACATTCAGACAAATAGGAGTATTTAACAAAAAAGATAGTATTGAAGCTCAGTCTGAGACAAGCGACAACAAAATTATATCCGATTTTATTAATGACATCAAAAAAATAGTGAGGGAAAAATGAATTTTACAGAAACTTTCAATGAATTTAGTAGCAGACTAGGACCAACAGATCTTGCATTATATGCTGGTGTTGGTGTGGTTTTGTGGGTATTATTTAAGGACCAATTAAGCCCTATACAAAAACTTATTTTAGATTTTGTAAATAAACTTAAAAATAAACATTCAAATAATACAGACAGTAATTTTGCTGACAAAATAAAAGAAATTGTAGATTCTTCTAAAGAACAAGTAGAAGACACCAATTTATTTTTTGATCTAGTGGTTTCATGGAAACAAACAAGGGACCTTGCAGAAAAAAGTGGATGTAAGAAAGCGGTAGAGGTTGCTGATCAAATGTTTCCTTATCTTTCACCAATGGTTTGTGAGGATATAACAGCAAAGAAGGAAGAAAACAATGAAGAATAATTCAATATTAATAATAGGAATTGCTTTATTAGGCTTAGGATTATATGGAAAATATTCTTCTTCTATAGTACCTGATAGTCCTGCTGCAGTTGTTGAGAATTATGTTACTGATGCTCCTAGTGATCAAACCTTATTAGATAATGCTAAAAAAATTATATCAATATTAGAAGAGGCTGATGATTCTACAAAAAGGTCTGATTTTTTAAAACTATCATCTCTTTATTCTGATATGTCAATTTTAATAGAGCTAGATAATGAAGATAAGGTGATTACAGACACAGCTACAATCAGAGAAGCAAACAGCTTAAGTGGTAAAATGCTAAGATTAAACATAAAGGATAAATACCCAGGACTAGCTGAAGCAGCAAAAGGGTTGGTTGTATCTGCTATAGGAGAAGATGATGTTATACTCGATGATCAATTACGATCAAAGTCTATTGATGTATTTAGGGCTTTAAGCTGGGCTTTTTATGAGGGTAGTAAATAATGCCAAGAATGACTCCAGATCAACTATATAACGAATATCGCAAAGGCTTTAGCGGATGTCTTTGGGAGCAGCATATTTTTGACGAACTTATGTCAACTAGCAAATATGCATATTTTAAAGACGGAGCTACAAGAATTCAAGATAGTGGCAAAGGTAAGTTATCAACACCATTCAAATCAGTATTGAAATTTGATAAGAATGCTTATATAGAGCGACAAACCACAGGAGACTGCCAAAACGGAAGTGACTTAGTTTTAATGGCAGATGGATCATCTAAACAAATTAAAGATATACAAATTGGAGAATGTGTGATCAGTGCTTTTGGCAAAAAAAGAAAAGTTATCAACACTTTTAAAAAATCGTACCATAAAAAAATGGTTGAACTAACTTTATCTAACCATACAAAAGTGGCTTCAACACCAGATCATAAATATATTGTTGACAATATTACAATGAAGACAAAAGCTATTGGATTATTAGAAGTGGGAGATAGTGTATTTATGCCACAAGTTGATTATGAAGAGAATAAAATCTTTGACATGTCTAATTTTTATGATGGGGAAATCATAGATGAAAATACAGACCACAAAAAACTTAGATTAGAACCTGTAGAAAATGGATATATAAGAGCAAAAGGAAGTAGATGTCAGATAAAAAGATATGTTGATCTTAATGAAAAATTATGTTGGTTATTGGGCTTGTATGCAGCAGAAGGTGGGGTTGATGGCGTTGATGGTAAGGCAGAACGGGTTACCTTTAATCTAGGTGGACACGAGGCCGTTATTGCTGAACAAGTACGCTCGTATATAAAAGAAATTTTTGATATCGATGCTCATATTTATCAAGTTCCATCTAAACCAACGGTGATTTATGCTAGAATAAATAGCGTTTTTGTTGCCAATCTATTCAAGCATCTAGTCGATGGTAACACTTATACAAAACGTTTAGGAAAAGAATTATTTATTACAACAAAACAAAATAAATTAGCACTAATTAAGGGATGGTTAGATGGAGACGGTTATCAAGGCAGATACCAAGCTGTTGCAACTAGTGTTTCTAAAAATTTAACACTTGATTTTGCTAAGATTGCCAATGATGTCAATCTCAATTTTTCTATATCTAAACAAGATATGTCTCATGATGACCACAGACAAGATGTGTATAGATTTAAATTAATATCTTCATCGAGTAAACATATAGCTTGCGCAAAAACAGAATATGTTACAGAAATTGCACTTAAAAACACAATAGGTTGCATGATCAAAATAGTCGATATAAATATTGTTGAGCCAGAAGAAAATTTTGTCTATTGTATCGAAGTAGAAAAAGATCATAATTTTATATGTAATGGTATCGGTATTAATAATTGTGTCTCTCATGCTACCCGCAACGCCTGTGATGTAACAAGAGCAGTAGAAATCGATATTAAAGGAGACAAAGAAAGTTGGGTTGCTAGAGGTGCCACAGAAGCTATTTATGGCTGTAGAGGTCATGGTGGTCAAGGTATGAGTTGTAGTAGGGCAGCTACGTTTGTAAGTCAAACCGGTGGTGTTCTTGTTCGTAAAAACTATCCCGGTGTAGCAGACTTTAGCAAATATAATGGTAACATGGGTGCTAAGTGGGGATCTAGAGGCTTGCCAGATAATGTAATAGATGAAGCGGACAATCACCAAATTCGTACTGTATCATTAATTAGAACAGTTGAAGAAGCTAGAGACGCATTAGCCAATGGGTATGGTTTAAGTGTATGCTCTGGTTATGGATTTTCTAATCGTAGGGATAGCAAGGGATTTGCACGAAAAAGTGGGTCATGGGCCCACGCGATGGCATGGACGGCTTGCGATGATACTAATGGAGAGCCGGCCTTTCTAGTCCAAAATAGCTGGGGTAAATGGAACGACGGGGGCCATCCAGAATGGGGACCTATCCCAGATGGTTCTTTTTTAATACACGCCGATGTGGCCGAGGGTATGTTGAGACAAAATGGCGCTTATGCTTTCAGTGATTTTAATGGTTTTCCACCGCAAAAGCTTCCTGATTATGGATTTATAGACTACTTATAAAGGAATGTATGATGAAAAATATAATACTATGCACTGCTCTAATACTATCTGTTTTTGCATCTTCTATAGCTCAAACTGCAGAAAATAATGTTAGCTCTTATTTGCAGGATATTAGCGTAACAATCAAAACCGAAAGAGGTTCTGGTAGTGGTGTTATTTTCAGTCGAGAAATCAAATCTGATGACGGTAAAAAAAATGTCAATTTTGTATGGACGGCTGCTCATGTGCTAGAGGGCATCAGAAGTGTAAGAAGCATATTGGACATAGAAGGAAAAACGCTTAAAAAGCCAGAATTCAAAGATGTTCAAGTGGTCAAAAAATTAATCGAAGACGGTACCACAGTTGGCGAGTTATCTATGGACGCTGTTGTTGTCAAATATAGTGATGCTACAGATGGTGAGGATCTAGCCCTTTTAATGATCAAAAAATTTAATTTTGTTGATGTATCAGCAAAATTCCACAAAGACAATAAAGATAGTGGTCTACCGCTCGGCACACAATTATATCATGTTGGATCATTACTAGGTGAAAGTGGAGCCAATAGTATGACAACCGGGATTATGAGTCAAGTAGGTCGCATGTTGGCTCTTAATAGCAGCACTAAAGTGCTATTCGATCAAACAACAGTCACAGCTTTTCCTGGTTCATCTGGAGGAGGAGTATTTTTAACTAATGGAGAATATATAGGCATGCTGGTGCGTGGTGCTGGAGAAACCTTTAATCTAATAGTCCCAATACGTAGAATTAATAAGTGGGCAAAATCAGAAAATATTTTATGGGCACTTGATCCGAATGTTGATGCTCCATCTCTGGAAGAGATTAATAAATTACCAAAAGAAAAGATAGGTAAACTATAATGAAACTATTAGACAGAATAGCTTTAAATAGTCTTATTAAAACCATTACTAATTTTATATTAGCTATCATCAAAATTTTTGCACCAGAACAAACCAAAGAGATTAAACCTAAAAAAAGACAACCTCTCAGAGACTTACTAGATAAGGTATTTAAAGATGATTAAAGTCGTGATGTGCAGTATTATTAGTTTTCCATTGCTGTTCGGTCTACATAATATTAATTATGATTCCAATCCCTCTTTTAGCACCGCTTCCATAGTGACTTTAGTTGGGGCTAAAATTTTATCGTCTAAATCAGACAGTACAGAAAAATATAAGAGAGAAGAGTGCCCTGTATGTAAGGGTAAGGGGTGGTATATAAGCGGTGACGGAATCGCTAAAATCAATTGTCAATACTGTGAGCCATAAAATATGACATGTAATAGTGCAAACTATAATAACAACACCGACTGGAATAATATAGACGGCAACGTAACAACAGTAGGTACTAACGGCGCTGCTAGCTACTATGGTACTTATGATCAGAGCGGTTTATTGTACGAATTTACAGACACTATTTCTGGATCTAGTAAAATTATTATTGGGGGTAGTAGATTTTCTAGTAATGTATCTGATTTATCCAAAAATAATAATTTGCTGCTCAGTCCCTCTATATCTAATACTATGATAGGATTTAGAATAGCAGCAAGTTCATCATCCGTAAGCTCACTAATATCTTTAGAGACAGTAAGCGATGCTAGTAATATGGCCGATACAAACGGCTATGGCTCTATTAATGATATCTATAAAATTGGAACATATCTCGTTACAATATCTGAATATGTAGCATTTTTGAATAGTGTTGCAGCCACTGATTCATACTCCCTTTATTCTGCTAATATGGTGGGTATTACCAGATCCGGATTTAGTAACAGTTATACATATAACATATCTACCAATATGTCCAATAAGCCGGTTAGCAATATTAATTGGTTTAGAGCAGCAAGATTCGCCAACTGGTTACATAACGGAATGCCAAGCACCGGTAGTCAAACGTCTTCTACAACTGAAACAGGTGCTTATAATCTCAACGGAGCAACAAATGGACTATATTCCAAACAGCCTGGCGCTACTTTTTGGATACCTTCAATAGATGAGTGGTATAAGGCAGCTTTTTATGATCCTGATTCGTCAAAATATTGGACATATGCTACTCAGTACGATTCTGCTCCTACAGCAGTAACCGCTCAATCAAACGGAGATGGTCAATTACCCCCAGTATGTGTAAGCCCAACACCCACCCCGACACAGACACCTACGCCTACTCCAACTCCCACGGTTACGCCAACCCCAACTCCCACAATAACCCCAACCCCTACACCGACACCAAGCATTACTCCAACATCAACACCCACACCTACTCCCACGCCAACATCTACGCCCACCCCGACTCCGACTGTGACTCCGACCGTTACGCCAACAGTAACCCCAACTCCCACCGTTACCCCCACAGTAACACCAACTCAATCTGTAACACCTACGCCAACACCTACACCTACAATTACTCCAACACCCACACCAACTCCTACAATGACGCCTACACCGACACCGACACCAACCTCGTCTCCATGCAACCTCAATATGGTTGGACAACTAATCTACGACGGTAACGTTTTTACGGGGGATGACGTATCGATATTGTATAAAAACTACAAGTTTGATACTATAATTTTAGAACCTTATGTAGATTCCAGGATAGATGAAAACTTTAACGTAAAATTTTCGTCTTTTGACATTGCTGTAAGCGGAACAGCTTTTACAGTAGATGGTGTTACTAAGCCAGATATAAATATAGACAAATCTGACACTACGGTATACAGATTCTACCAATCAGATACTAGCAATACAGAACATTTATTTCAATTGTCTTATAGCTCTGACAATATTAGCAATAATACCATCTCATCCGGTGTAAGATATATAGGAACTCCCGGTACAGAAAATAGCTATACAGAATTAACAGTCATAGCTAATACTCCTAATACTATTTATTATTACAGTAACACATCCGGCTCTATGGGTGCTAGCATAAGCATTGAATAAATGATAGAAAATATCAACGGTGGCTGCCGAGCATCGATACCTCACAATTATATAATACACAAATATTCACAAGGAGATATTGTTGATAATATATCTGTAAGCGATCCTACAGACCTATCAACAGATATACCAGGTAGCTTTTCAGATATTATCAATATACCAAACACATGCAAAGCCCTGCTGGCTCCAATGCAACACCAATTTTTGGGAATATATGATTATGCATCCGATAGCTATACCAACGGACCTGCACATAACGCGGGCCAAAGTGCCTACAGTCGTGCTATTAATCTAGATAATGGATATATCTTCTTATGTCCATATCGTGCGATCCATATAGGTTTATACGAAATAGCCAGTAATAATTTTACATTAGGTCCCTCGGTCACCTCTGTATTAACAGAGAATCCAATATATGGAAGATTCATAGACTGCATCAAAATGAACAATAAGGTTTACCTTATACCAGAAACAGCAAAAAATATAGCTATATATGATATAGACTCTAATACAATATCAATAAGTTCTAGCAATATTGTTTTTGACTCATCTTTATTACCTCAAAAATTTTCTAGCGCATGCCAAGTGTCATCAAATGAAATTTTATTAGTACCATTCGCCGGTTACTCTTTCTCTATATATAATACTGACGAAGATTCTATATCTACTCATATTAGTACAAATCTTGTTCCGTATTCTTTGGGTAGACTGGTCAAGGTCAACAATGAAATATTTATTATTTACAAAAATGGAGGCGTGTCTGTTTATAACATAAATAACGAAACAATCAATACATACCCTGTAGAAAATAGTTATTCGTATGATGATGCTTTTGGAGATATAATTCACATCGGTAAAAAACTAGTATTAATACCAAAAAGATGTTTGTATATTGGCGAATTTGATATTTCTACTAAAACTTACCAAAGAGGTAATGACACTAGAGTAGTATTACCAAATCAAACATACCGAAACTACTATGCAGCAGGATGTGTCATCAATTCTGCTATTATCATGGCTCCATCTCATGCTTCTAATGTTGGCATATACCAACCAGAATCATCTTTGTCATAGGATTTGCAATGAAACAAAATAATGAAAGAGTGAAACAAATTGCTGAACAAATTATCAAATCCTCTAATTTGCCAGAAGAATATGGTAGTATTATATTAATCATAGGCATGATTAGCATTATATTAACAACTATCAGAATTATTCAAGAGTGTAATAATAAAAAAACATTTTCAAGTAATGATGATCAGGTAAATTTTTATGCGGAGACGGTCAAAGAGCTTAGCAAGCGTCGTGGCTGGTATACGAAAATGAGAATCAAAAAACTCATTAGAAACGAAATGAAAAGAGAAGATTATAGAAAATACGGAAACTCATTGATGCATGCTATTTTAGATTATGGAGAAACAATAAGCACGGAGGAGTGTTCTTATCTTATAGGAGAATAATTACTATGTTCAGTGTTTTAGTATGGTGCGTATATGGTATTTTTGTAGGATCTATAGCAAAAGCTGTGGTTCCTGGAGAAGAAAATTTTGGGTTTGTCAAAACAATATTTTTAGGTATCTGTGGATCTTATGCTGGAGGGGCTGCTTTATATTTACTCGGTCAACAATCAGCACTTGAGCCATCAGGTGTATTTATGGGCATAGTAGGATCTGCTCTGTGTATTGTTGTATACAATAAATTAACAAAAGGTAAAGGATAAAAAGCGATAGTACTATGCAGGACATTCTGGTTACTGGAGGAACAGGATTTTTAGGTAAAGCAGTATGTGTTAACATGCATTCTTTGGGCATGGTGCATGCTGTCAACAGCTCTATGTATAACTTGATGTCTTATGAAGACACAGAAAGAATGTACATGGACATCAAACCCAATATAGTCATACATCTTGCGGCTACAGTTGGTGGTATTGGGGCAAACAAAGAGAACCCTGGACTATTTATAGAGAATAATTTAGTCATGGGATGTAATGTTATTAGGTTGGCAAAAAAATATAATGTTGATAAATTTGTTATGATCGGTACTGTTTGTTCTTACCCTAAGTATTGCCCCATTCCTTTTAAGGAGGAAAATATATGGGATGGCTATCCAGAAGAAACAAATGCTCCTTATGGTATAGCTAAAAAAACATTAATACAAATGATTCAATCTTATCATGATCAATATGGTTTTAATGGTATAAATTTAATTCCGGTCAATATGTATGGCCCTAATGATAATTTCAATCCAGATTCCAGCCATGTAATACCTGCATTGATTCTAAAGTTTCAAAATGCAATTAAACACAATGTAAACAAGGTGGAAATCTGGGGGACAGGTAATGCTAGCAGGGAATTTTTATACGTGGAAGATTGCGCAGACGCTATAAAATCAGCTGTTATCAATTGTAACCAGCCAGACATTATTAATATTGGTACCGGTCAAGAAATTACTATCAAAGATTTGGCGATCAAAATAAAAAATATAATGGGATATGGCGGGGAAATTTATTTCAATCAGAATTATCCGGATGGTCAGCCCAGAAGATGTTTAGACATATCGAGATCTGAAAATCTACTATTATGGAAACCAAAAGTTTCTCTTGACCAAGGCTTAACACGAACCATAGAATGGTACAGAAAATACTATGCCTAAAACTATTTTAATAACCGGCGCAGCTGGATTTTTAGGTTCTCATTTTGTAGAGGAGGTACTCGTCAATACAGACTGGAATATTATAGCATTATGCAGGCTTACATATGTTGGAGATATGCAGAGAATAGTAGATAGCCTGCACGTTAAACAGTATGCTGATAGAATAAAAATAATTTATCACGATCTGAAATTCGAATTTCCCCCTCACAGCATTGAAGCTATTGGAGAAGTAGATTATGTGGCGCACATAGCGGCCAATAGCCATGTTACCAGAAGCATAATACATCCTAGACAATTTGTTGAAGATAATGTTGTTGGAACTCTTAATCTTTTAGAGTGGTATAGGCAATATTCGCCCAAAGCGCTGTTTATTAACTATCTAACGGACGAAGTTTTTGGACCAGCTCCAGAAGGCTACGACTTTAAAGAAGACGACAGATGGCGCCCCAGTAACCCATATAGTGCTAGTAAAGCTGGTCAGGGGGCATTGGGAATATCGTATCACAACACTTATAAATTACCCATTATTCATACATATACCATGAATCTATTTGGAGAAAGACAACATAAAGAAAAATTTGTTGCCCTAGCAATAGATCTTATCAATAAAAATCAACCAGTTAAAATACACGCTAAATTAGATAGTTATGGCAATGTAGAATATGTAGGACAACGACACTGGCTACACGCTAGAAATGCAGCCAATGCTACACTATTTTTATTCCATCATGGCACAGCTGGTGAACACTATAATGTGGTCGGAGACGTAGAATTATACAATGACGATATGGTAAAAAGGCTTGGTGAATTAATGAATAAAGAACCAAGGTTAGAATATGTTGATCTTGAGAAGAGCAGGCCAGGACATGACAGAAGGTACAGTTTAGATGGTAGCAAATTACGAGATATGGGTTGGCAGCAACCTATAAGTTTTGATGATTCGTTAAGAAAAACGATAGGATGGGTGTTAGATGATTGATCTTAGCATAGGGGTGCTAACATTTTCTAAGTTAGACACATTGCGACTGTGTTTAGATAAACTAGAAAGATGTAACCAGATCAGCAATTATACCTTGACCATATGTGCCGATTCAATATCTAGCCATATGGATCTTATTAATTATCCTTCTCAATATTTAGATATGAACCGCCAAGTAAAAGAATATATTGAGTTTTATAAACAAAACACAACAAACATATACAAGAACATAGAAATTATCCACACACCCCATAATCTTGGCCCAGCAGCATCATGTAAATTTTTAATAGATCACATGTTTACAAAAACAGAATGGATTTTATTTTTAGAAGATGACATACTAGTTAACAAAGATGCCCTAACATATTTAGTAACAACTATAGAAAATGCCCCAGAGGAGTTTGCATACTGCATAAGTCCCATATTCGAACACCCAGATATTTCTTTAAATAATATAGCGGAGTATGCTAATAAAAAACAACATATAGATTGGATATCTTCCACAGATTTTGCTATATCAAAACACATATGGGACAAATATGGACATATTCGTGGAGAAAAGTCTAACGGAGATTCGAGGTTTGGCTATTATATGAGGGAAAATGGTTTAACTTCGTTATGCCCAATGATCTCCAGATGTACTAGAATAGGACAAAATCACGAATATAGCTACAGCAAACACTTTGGTTCAACAGATCATGTACACTCTTATATAGATATTAATAGCGATCACATATTATCGCCATGAAAAAGCACAACACACATATCGATAATTGCTTCTGGATAGAGCCGGATATGTTCGAAGATCATAGAGGTATATTTAGTGAAATTTTTAAAAATTCTTCCACAGAGCATTTGTTTAAACCCCTTCAGTCAAACTACAGCTTTTCAAAGAAAGGGGTCCTGAGAGGCATACACAGAACCCCATATGCCAAGTATGTGACCTGCGTAAAGGGTACAGTATATGATGTTTGTGTTGATTTGAGACCTCATAGTAAAACACACAATCAGCATTTTGGAATATGCTTAAGCGAAGTTGTTCTAAATAGTCTATACATTCCTCCATTTTGCGGACATGCTTTTTTAGCATTAGAAGACAGTATCTTAATATATCAACAAAATCAAGAATATAATCCAAAATTAGACGAAACATATTGTTATAAAGATTATGATATAAAATGGCCATCAGAAATTATACACATATCAGACAAGGATAAAAACATATGCAACAATACTTAATAGTAACACATATCCCAAGATGTGGTGGTTCTAGCTTTAGATATGCATTAAACGAAGCATTGATAGATAATCAATATTTTCATGATAAGCACAAATACATATCCGGATTTACACACGCAGATGTGTGCATAAGTTACAGGCCGTATTTAATAGATGTTATTCATCAAAATACGGTATTATTTTTTGATCATAGTTATGCTCAAACGTTTGAAAGACTTAGAGACTTAAGTGATGACACAGTATATAAGATTTTACTAATACGAGATCCTATCAATAGATTTATAAGTCATATTAAGTTTTTCCACAACATAGATCTTACCGACATAGACGATACTCAAGCCTTTGAGCAAATTGACAAATTTGGACCAATGATACAAAATCTTACAACAAATTACCTAACTTATTACTTGGCGCCGGGAACTAAAATGATAGATGCTGCAAAAAAACAGCTAAAATCATACGATATGATAATACGACAAGAAAATCCTGAAGACATGTTAGCATTCAATGATACTAATCCATTTTACTTGGGTGTTAAAAATGAATATTATCTGAATAGCTCTAATGCAAATTATGAATTGCTGAGTGAGGATATTAAAAATGCTATATACGGTTATGTACAGCAAGACTATGAGGTATTAGAAGAATATTACTCTATATAAGGTAAAATTATGGCGACAAATTTATTAGAAAAATACAAACAAATTATAGACTCGGAAAACGATGACGAAATTTGGTATAGTATCAAATTTAATAAGTATCTAGAGCGTATAGATACATTTCAAACACATAATAACATTCGAGGTAATATATTAGAAATAGGTGTTTTTCGTGGCCTGTCTTTTATTCCTCTGAGAACACTTCTTAAAAATGATGAATGTATAGTCGCCATAGATTTATTTGATACATATTTTAATCATGAGTTAAGCAAAGATATGTTTATCAAAAATGTGATAAAAGTTTTCGAAAATTTAGATAATACAATAATTATCACGGATAACTCAACAAACTTATCTCCAGATAGTTTGCGAATTAATCATTATCAATACAGAATTATTAGTGTAGATGGCGGACACGATTATAGCACAGTTATTAATGATCTAAATCTATCCATGAATATTTTAAATCATGAAGGTATTATTGTTGTGGATGATTATAATAATACTCATTGGCCAGAAGTTAAGTCTGGTACTGATAAATTTTTAGAAGATAATCGCCATATGGGCGGTTTTTCATTGTATGATTGTAACAAGTTCTTAATAGGACATAAGGCTCATAAAACATATCAATACGTAAGCCAAAAATTTAACACGCAAAAATAAAACATCATGAACCCAAGCTCGATAGCAAAATATAAAAATATCATACCAAGCGATTTTGACTATAAACAATATCTATCTCTCAATTCCGATCTAGAAGCAAATGGAATAGATACAGAAGACAGAGCCATAGCACATTATTTAATGTTTGGGATTAGAGAAAAAAGAATGTATACTATTCCAAATACACACGGAAAGATAATAAATGATGGCATAGAATCGGCAGAAATATGGAAAGACAACAATAATTTATTGTTCTTTGCTCCGACAGCGCCAGATTACGATATGAGCAGTGGAGGTAATAGATTATTGCAAATGCTTACTATACTAAAAAAAGACTTAGCATACAACGTATATTTTTTTTGTAATGGGGCAAATAGTCCGGAACACATAAAAGTTTTAGAAAATATTGATATACCCGTACATTTGCCAGACGTAAAACGATCTAGATATCATGATTATCATCTAAAACATATGAAAAAAAACGGATTAGTATTTGATAATGTAATTTTTGCTTGGTATGATATAGCTCGACAGTATTTTGATATTGTAAAAGATATTTTCCCAGACATTAAAACTATTATAGATACTGTAGATGTTCACTGGTTAAGAGAACAACGAGGTAAAAAAGCTGGATTTATTAAATCTGATCAAGTAACACTAGACGCAAAAAAACAGTTAGAAAAATTTTGCTATAGTAAAGCTGATGTAATTTGGACCGTAACAGAGAATGATAAAAAGGCTATACAGCAGGAAATTGGATATAATAACAACATTAAAATAGTTAGCAATATACATCAGGAACAAAATATAGAATTAGGTAATAATATTTTTTTTATTGGAAATTATGCTCACTATCCTAATATATATGGTGCTATAGAATCAATCAATATCTATAATCAATTTTCCAAAACAAAAGAATACAAGAAATATAAACCTAAACTATATATAGTTGGACCTAATATCAATGACGATATCAGAAAAAAATGTAATTCTTCTAATATTATTATTACAGGAAAGATAGATAATTTATCCGATTTATATACTCAAAATACACTATTATTAGCCCCTCTCAATTGGGGGGCAGGAATCAAGGGCAAGATTTGTGATGCAGCTATGTGTGGTATGCCGATACTTACGTCGGATATAGGTAACGAAGGAATAAACTTAACGCACCAACATAGCGGACTGATAGCTAATAATACCAAAGATTTTGTAGAACAATTACAATGGTTTTATTCTAGAACAAAAAAAGAACAAAAACAATTAGGTAAAAATGGACAAAAACATCTAAAACTGTTGGTGTCTATAAATGCAGCAAAAAATATTATGATGCATACTTTACGAGATAAACATATAGCTATCAGCATAGTAACATATAATCAACCAGGCAGATTAAAAAAATGTTTGGATTTATTATTAGGTAAAACTAAATATCGAAACTATAGTATTATTATTTCAGACAATAGCACCAATAACGAAACAAAAAACCTGGTCGCTAAACACTTTAAAAATACATCAAATATAGAGTACATTAAATATGACGCTAATACGTTTTTCATCTATCCCAATAACCAAGTAATTAATAATCCTAATTATAAAAATTCTGATATATTATTAATAAACGATGATGTAGAAATTGTTTCTGATTACTGGCTAAACTACCTCTATTCCTCTGCCTATAGCGCAGACTACATATGTGCATCGGGAGGTAAAACAGTTTATCCTAATGGGTTATTAGCAGAAGCCGGTGCAGAATTATACAATTCTGGATACGGAAAAAATAAAGGAAGAAACCAAAATCCCAATAATCCAGTATTTAATATTCCTCATTACACAGGTTATTGTTCTGGATGTTTATTGTATTTAAGAAGAGATGTTCTAAATGCAATCGGACCTCTAGATGAAACATTAGAATCTATGTATTATGAAGACAGTGAATGGCAATATAGGGCTCATATTCAAGGATATAAGACGTTATACGAACCAAGATGTATTGCTATTCACGCAGAAGGCTCTACTAGCGGTACCGATATCACCAGGGGTACTAAAAGATTTCAAGAAATTAATAGAATCAACTTTATTAAGAAATACCATAATATAGATATAGAAATTTTCAATGGATAATATAGAGCAAGAACTATTCAGTATTGTGTCGTTGATAGATGCAAACAAGCTGGTGATTCACGATTTATCAAAATATGTGAAAATTTTTGATGAATATATATCTAATAACCCTAATCCCGACGCATGGGTTAAACTGAAGTATGCAAAAATGTTACAGGATCTCGATTATATTGACACATTAAAGATAGAGAATCTACTATTGTCTGCCTTACAGTCCAATATAACCAGGGATGAGATCTTATATTGTTATTATGGACTTTTAGAATTGTACGCACAAAGATATCAAATAGATAAATACTACCAAACATACAATCAATATACAGAATTAAACTATGACGATAGATTGGTCAGAGTTATAGACGATAATTTCCATAAAAACTTATTAACAGACATACAAAGAGAATATATACCAATAAAGCTATTGGAGTCTTTTAACCAATATTACTCTAATCTAGAAGGCAATAAGAGTCGAATACAATATCAAATTCATGAAATTATTTTAGCAAATCTTGTGAATAAAATAGATCATAATAAAATTCTCAAACATGTTTCTGACGCTAGAAGATACAAATTTATAAACATAGAAAAAACACAAGATAAGTACAATATTATTTATTGTTGTAATAATGATTATGCTTCGGCTATGATGGTATCTATACTATCTTTTATCGTAAATAATTTACATATTATTTCTGCATTTCATTTTTATATTTTTGTTGATAGTGACGTTGATACCAAACATAAGATATCCATTAATAAGCTCTTTCATCATTATGGCATAAAGACTTTTACAATTATACCAGTTAACGTAGACCTGTATTTAAAATCAGATTATGGAAATACTGGCACAATAATAAATAAATTAGACAAATCCGCATACTACAGAATTTTTGCCTTAAACCACATCCATAAACACATAAACCAAAACCAGACGCTGTATCTCGATTGCGACACACTTGTTATGTCCTCTTTATTGGTACTGTTTGAAAAACACCAAGAAAAGACACTTTATGCCTGCGAAGAATTGAGCCATGAGGATCTTTTGTTACAGAGTAAGCAGACTAATATGTTGGATTTTTATTTTAATAGCGGAGTTCTATTGGTAAATCTGAATAATTCAGCATTCCAATCCTGTATCGATAGAACCCTAAGAGCTTTGGTAGATTATGATAGATTATTTTTCCATGATCAATGCGCTCTAAATATAGGTTTTGATAAATACTGGGACAAATTACCTATCAAATACAACTACTTGCTACATCGTGCAGAACTTGATGGTGATAGTAGTCCTATCATTTTACATTTTTCGAGTAGGATAAAACCATGGCACTATGCAAATAACAACCAAGAACTAGCCACCAAAATATGGTACGGTTATTACAATACATTGAAAGGTATGCTATGACAAATATGGTAGATACCAATATGTTCCTATACTCCCCACCTAAAACAGGCTCAACGGCTTTGTATAGAATACTACAACAACATCCACAGCTTTGTGCATCCAGAATCAAAGAACCTAATTTTTTTGCAAGATTTTATGAAGAAATGACGATAGATGAATACAATGATTTTTTCCAATGTTCAGACACACAAAATCCAAAAATAAAATATGAGGGTTCGTCTACGTATTTCAGTCACAATCTAGCATTAGACAGAATACTAAAATGCTGTAGAAGTAACACTAAATTTATAACGATTTTACGCAATCCTATTGATAGAATGATATCTCAATATATACACTTTAGAACTCAATACGAATTACAACATAATCAGCAATTGCAAGATAAATTTTTATCATCAATATCGACAGAGTGGAGAGATGGATGGTTGTTTCAATCTCAATTTTTTCAAGGTGTTCCAAATTGTATTGACAAAATATTACAAGAAAAACGTAGACATCATCTTATATATTGGAGTTTATATCCAGAGCATATAATAAATATGCAAAATAAGATCGATTCACAAAATATGATGTTCATTATATACGAAGACTATAAAAATATGAATCAACAATACTGTAAGCAAATGTTTAAATTTCTAAATATAGAGGATATATCATCAAATATTAGTTATTATAAAGATAATAGAAGTGATTTTTGGAAAACGTATTTTGATTCTAGGCAGGAAATTACATATGAACATATAGATGAATTATCTTCCTATTTTCGACCATATATAGAGCATACGGAAGAACTATTAAAAATATCTACAGGATGGCTTGACTAAACCCAAAAATCTGATATAATGAGAATATGAGACCGGACTGGACAGATTATTTTTTAGGGTTGGCTAAAGCTATTTCTCAACGTAGCCACGATATACATACACAACATCGCATATTGGGTGTTGGATATAATGGCTTTCCAAAAGGCATGGATGATTCGACACTACCCACCTCTCGTCCAGAAAAATATCATTGGATGATTCACGCAGAAAGAAATGCATTATCTAACTGTGTCATACGACCAGATAACGGCAGAGCATACATAACTGGTCAATCTTGTAATGATTGCATCATGGCATTATGGCAAGAAGGTATTACCGAGGTCTATATGGCTGATAGTCACGGAACAAAACTGTTTGATGAAAAATCAAAAAATCGTTTTGATTTATTTGTAAAGCAAACAGGTATAAAAATAATTAAATGTACACCAAATCTTTCATGGATTAAAGAAATAGCAACGTAAAAAGTTTCTACCCAATAATCATGTGCGGTGTATATAGAAGCGTAACAAAAACTTTAATCACAGACCCTTGCCTCCAACCTCTATCGATTTATCATATCTGTATGAACAAATCATTTCTTAATCTCGGGTCTATCGGATAAATTTCTAAGGAGTAAGTATGTCTGCTTTAAATGAACTACAAAATTATACTTTCGTCAGCAAATATGCCCGATGGATAGAAGCTGAAAATCGCAGAGAAACCTGGAAAGAAGCCGTAGACAGGGTTAGAGATATGATGCTAGAATACTATCAAAAGCAAGATATTAGCGACGATATCAATTGGGCTTATGATATTATGTTTAAAAAGAAAGTTTTAGGCAGCCAAAGGGCTCTGCAATTTGGAGGGGATCCCATTTTAAAGAGACACGCAAAGATATACAATTGCACCAGTTCTTACTGTGATCGTCTAAGATTTTTTCAAGAATGTTTCTGGCTTTTATTATGCGGAAGCGGTACAGGTTTTAGTATTCAAAAACATCACGTAGCTAAGCTGCCGAACCTATCTACCGAAAAAAAAGACAAAAGAAAAGGTGTAAAACACATAATAGATGATAGTATAGAGGGTTGGGCTGATGCGCTTGGCATATTGCTCAGTTCTTACTTTAATAAACCTAGCGAGCAACGCTTTGCAGAATACAAAGATAAGTATATTGTTTTTGACTACTCCAATATTAGAGAAAAGGGTAAAAAGTTGGCCTCTGGAGTTGGGAAAGCACCCGGCCCAGAACCTCTGAAAAACGGGTTGGAAAAAATTAGAGAACTCTTAGACAGGTGTATTGCCAATGGTCAAAAAAAGCTCAAACCTATTGATGCTTATGATATTATTATGCACAGTAGCGATGCTGTATTATCTGGTGGGGTGCGTAGAAGTGCGTCATTAGCATTGTTTAGTGCTGATGACGATGAGATGGCCAAAGCCAAAACTGGTAACTGGTATATGGAAAATCCCCAAAGGGCAAGAAGCAACAACTCTGCATTATTATTAAAAGACGATACATCTTATGAAGATTTTAAGAATCTCATGGAGTCTGTTAAAGAATTTGGTGAGCCAGGATTTATCTGGAGCGATTCTACAGAAATGACTTTTAATCCATGTGTCATTAAAGATTCAACCGTAGTAACAGATAATGGACTACAAATGGTTGAAGATCTTATAGGTACCCCTTTTAATGCTGTTGTTGATGGAGTTTCCTATCCAAGTATCAAAGGTTTTTGGAAAACTGGGAATAAACAAGTTTTAGAGCTTGAATTTAAATCTGGAAGAAAATTAAAAGTTACCCACAACCATAAAATAATGACTACCCAAGGATGGAAAGAAGCAGGAGACTTAAAGCTTGCGGACAATATTGTAATCAATAATCATAGAGATTTCCTTGTAGAAAATGAAAACACTTTCGATTGCAATTCTGAAGACTGGAAAAAGGGCTATTTGCTCGGCATGTTCATGGGCGACGGCACCAAATCCAAATCTGCAGCACAATTAAGATGGTGGGGAGAGTCTAAAGAAGAATACAGACAAGAAGCATACGACATGCTTTCTGATGTGGGTTTTATCAATCATCACCATAAAGAAAGTCAATCTTCAACTGCTGTTTACAGCTCTATCGAATCGACACAATTGATGAAGTTTGCAACAGAAAAAGACTGTTTTGTTGGCAATCAAAAACAATTAAACAAAAAATCTGTTTGTGGATCATGGAATCATATATCTGGATTAATTGCTGGGTATTTTGATGCTGACGGAACAGTTTTAGTCAATAACATAAAAGGTTCCTCATTGCGTATTTCTTCTTCGCAATTGAATAACTTGCAAAATTTACAAATAGCACTTAACGCATTAGGCATATATTCTAAAATATATCAAAATCGTAGATGCGAAGGATATCGAGTGATGCCGGATGGTAAAGGAGGAACCAAGAGTTATTTCTGTCAAAGCGCTCATGAATTAGTAATAAGTAGCGATAATGTTGTCAGATTTGCTAAATGCATACCGATCAAAAATAGAGACAAAAGTGAAAAAATTCTATCCATAGTTAATAACTATAAAAGAATGCCAAACAGAACACACTTCATTGACAAGCTTATAAATAAAAATATTGGTCAAGTGGTTGATGTTTATGACTGTACAGTAGAAGAGATTCATGCTTTTGATAATGATAGCGTATATGTACATAATTGCGTTGAAGTCGGCATGTGGCCTGTTGATGAAAAAACTGGCAAGTCAGGGTGGCAAGGCTGTAATCTTTCTACTATCAACTGTTCTTCTGTAACAGATGAAGATGATTTTTATGAGAGATGCAAAGCAGCTGCTATTATTGGAACCCTACAAGCAGGATTTACCGACCTAGATTATTTAGGTGAAGTTAGCAAGTCTATCTTTGACAGAGAAGCACTGCTTGGTGTTTCATTAACAGGTATTATGGAAAAGCATGATCTAGTACTAACAGAAAAGGTTTTAAAGGCAGGAGCAAAAATTGCTGTTGAAACAAATAAAGAGCTATCCAAAAAGATAGGAATTAATCAAGCAGCACGAGTCACCTGTTTGAAACCAGAGGGTACAAGTAGCTCTATGCTTGGTACTAGCTCCGGTATCCATCCGCATCATGCGAAAAGGTATATTAGACATGTACAGGCTAATGTATTAGAACCTCCTTACCAATACTTTAAAAGTTATAATCCTCAAGCTTGTGAAAAGTCATCATGGTCTGCTAATAATACAGACGAGGTTATCAAATTTCCAATCGAGGTACCGGACGGTTCAAAATTAAAAAACCAATTACCGGCAGTGGAAATGCTAAGTGTGGTCAAAGAAACCCAAAGAAACTGGGTACAATCTGGCAAAAACAGATCATTATGTACTCAAGATTTTCTTAGCCATAATGTAAGCAATACAGTGACGGTACAACCTGATGAATGGGAATCTGTAACTAAATACATTTATCATAACCGTAAGTATTTTGCTGGTGTCAGCCTTATTCCGCAAAGCGGGGACAAAGATTATCCCCAGGCCCCGTTTACCACGGTCTACACAAGTAAAGAAATAGCCAAAGAATACGGTGACGCTTCTTTATGGTGTTCGGGATTAATTGAACTGGGACTAAATGCTTTTGATAATAATCTATGGAAAGCTTGTGACTATATTACACTAGATCAAGATACAGATCAAGATCCTGATGATAAGAAATTATTTGCGCTAAAAATGAGAAGATTTGCTAAAAAATATTTTGATAATGATACTAAAAGACTTAGCTACTGTATGAAAGATGTGTACAATTGGAAAATTTACACAGATTTGTATAATAGTTTTACTAAGGTTGATTATACACAACTATTGGAAACAGAGGATAATACTATAGGAATAGAGGAAATTAGTTGTGCTGGTGGTGCATGTCTGATTTGATCCTTTATTCCGAAAGGTATAACATTGAGAAAAAGAAAAAATCGCAATAACAATAATAATAAATTTAGCGTATTAGATAATCAATATAAATCTACAAGCAATAATACTGTAGATCATTTTGATAAACCTGAAGACATTGTCGTTGGTTTTAAAAATAGGCTTAAGCCAAGATCTATTAATCAAAAAGAATATATCAGAACCGTAGCAGAAAATATCATAACTTTTTGCCAAGGTGTTCCTGGTAGCGGTAAAACACATATTGCAATTGGTATGGCCCTTGAATATTTATTAGATTACAAAGTCAAAAAAATTGTAATTACTAGGCCAATTGTTGAAGCGGGTGAGCGACTTGGCTTCTTACCAGGTACCGCAGAAGAAAAATTACACCCATATTTACTCCCGCTGTTTGATGAAGTAGATTATTTTTTGAAACCTCAGCATTTCCAAAAATTAAAATATACTAGACAAATAGAAGTTGTTCCATTAGGTTTAATGAGAGGTAGAAGTTTTCATGATGCATTTATAGTGGCCGATGAGTGTCAGAATGCATCGTATGATCAATTAAAAATGCTATTGACAAGAATAGGCATGGACAGTAAAATGGTATTAACCGGTGATTTAGAACAATCCGACCTGTTAACCCATCAAAAGGGAGGATTTCACATGATTATGGAAAGACTTCAAGATACTCAAGGTATAGGTTTTTCTGGTCTTGATGCAGTAGATATCGTTAGGAATCCTATCATTGCGGATTTAGTAAGAAAATTATAGAAAGATGCATAAACATTGTTTAATACTTAATGCTGATTTTAGACCAATTGGTATCCTTTCCTGGAAAAAATCCATGGTACTTCTTTATAGGATAAATACTGGTATGGTTAGCGCTCAAGTATTGAACTATCATACCTCGGATTTTATTAAAAAAGCTGACGGAGAACTGAAAACTCCGTCAGTAATTAAAATTAATGACTTTAGAAATCTATATAACAAAAAAATTAAGTTTACAAGGAGGAATGTTTTTTGTAGAGATAATTATACTTGTCAATATTGTGGACAAAGATTCGATAAAAACAAATTAACATATGATCATATAGTACCTAAATCTAGAATAAAACAAACCAATAAATTTACCCACTGGACAAATATAGTTACCGCCTGCCAGAAATGCAATCGAAGAAAAGCGAATAGAACACCAGATGAAGCACAGATGCGGCTGTTGAAAAAACCAACGATGCCTCAGTACAGTAGTAAGTTCTTGACACACTACATAGAAAATTCTACTATAGGTAAGCATGCAGAGTGGCTAGATTTTTTAGGATAAACATGGATAATTCAGATAAATTTTACTGCGTAATAGGTATGGAAGATTTCATTGATAATGATGAATATCCACGCATTAAGAATGGAGACGATTCAAGAGTGCTGGCTAAGCTTATAGTCTATGCCAAACCTAAGAATATGCTGGATAAGCAAAACACTGAGCGTTACTATATACTGGTCAACGAAAATGGGACGCCATACAACCCTATCTTACTACACTCATCAGTTAAGAATAAAAAAAACTATACAGACACAATATGTAAAAATAAACAATTTAAAAAGGTAGACTCTTACATATTCAAAAAGTATATTAACTTCTTAAAAACAAAGAACAAAAGAATACTTGCTAATTTACAAAGAGATATTTGATGCCAGAATATTCTTTTTATTGTGAGAAATGCGGAAAACCTTTTGAGGTTAGCTGTTCTATTAACGATTATTCTAATAATAAAATACGTTGTATATTTTGCAATTCTGCTAATATCAATAGAGATTTAATGTCTGATATTTCTGGAAGCTATTTGTCTATAAGAAAGCACGATTCAGAATTAAAAACTATAGGAGATTTGGCTAATCGCAACGCAGAAAAATTTAGCGAAGATAAGAAAAATCATTTATTTCATAAACACAATGAATATAGAAAAGACAAGGATGGTAAATTGCCAGACGGAATGACCAGAATCAAAAAAACTAAAAAGGTAAACTGGAAACCAAAATGATAAATAAAATTATGCAAACTAACTCGTATTACTGCGCACCATACGATAAAGAGTTTGTTGATGAAGAGGGTATGCCTAGAAGATATAATGATGATCGAAAGGTATTAGCCAAAAAAATATTTAGAGATGATGGCAGTATAAAATTCATGATTAGAATTGATGCTAATAAGCAGATTTATAACCCAGCAAATCAAATTCAACCAAATAATACAAGTAGAAAGCCTTCGAGTTATAAAAATAACCAAGTAAAATATATAACAGTTGGACATAAAGTATTTACTCTTTATACAAGATATTTACAAGAGCTACAACCATCTTGGTTACACTTAGCTAGAAGGGAGTTAAACTGATAATGAATCAAGATCAAGAGATAGTAGACAAAGCCAAACGTATTCTAAATCAAAATTTACTACATGATTTTATTAATGATGTAAAAAGCAGTCAAGAAAAAACAAATAATGAATTTATAGAAAACGAGACAAAGGCAGAAGAAAACTCACTCAAGAACCATCAATTCCCGCAAAGAGTATTTGAAGGAGGTAAGGAGATATTATTTGAGATCAACGGCATAGTATATCTAGAAAATGAAAAATCAGAAATAATAGGAACTAAGTCCGTTAGACAAGAAAAATTTCATATTCCAGTACCGCTAGACAAAAACGACACAGAATATATTGAGGCTATCTTTCAGAAATTCATTCAGTATTTAACAGAATCATTAAGAAGTGAGGCAGACAATGAGCGCAACAACTAGATTAAATAAGACACAAAAATACGCTATCAACTGGTTAAATAGTATAGGTAAAGATAGTGAAGAGATAGCTAAGGAATTAAAGTTAAAGATAGTCACAGTAGAAAACTATATTAAAAAAAATACGCAGCAAGAAAATACTCCTACAGATTATTCAAAGACCAAACCAAAAGAATGTATTGCTAGATTCAAGAATACAGAAAAAAATAAAAGCCACACATTAAAGATGATGTTAACAGAAACGGCTGGAAAAAAACAAAATTCTGTATGTATAATGACCAAGGAAGCTTCTTCGCTATCAGATAAGAGATGAAATATCCATCTAAATACTCTAATGGTAAAACTGTGTCAGCAGCACAGTATATTACCGAGATGCTATGTGAAAATATAGCCGTATGTGAAAAGAAGGACTTGCATTATCGATTTTGGACTACAGAATATTGGAAGAAGAGATATACAAATCAAATCCATTCTGCTCACAACTTGTTAAAAAAATATAGCGCTGAGGCCATATGTGCAGCTCTTAAAGACAAAAGAGCAAAAAAGATTTATTCGTTTCGCGCTCCTCACCTTAAGCCTATTATAGAAGAACACGAAGACATATTGAAAAACAAAAACAAAAAACTCACTCAAGATTTTGATAGATCCGATAAAAATAAGTTCAGGAAAAATAAAACCAAGCACAGTATTATTTCTAAATTAGAGGATATAGACGATGGGAATTAAACAAGATGTGGTAAAAAATTTTGGAAGCGATATCATATTATCTGCTAACACCATTATTGACAGAGAATCAGTAATTATTCCAGTAAGTCCAGCTATAGATACAGTCCTTGGTGGAGGCATACCAGAAGGAAGTTTCGTAATATTTACCGGCCAGCCCAAATGCGGCAAAACAACAACATCGCTGGATTTTGCTGCCACAGCACAGAAAACAGAATATCAAGGAAATTTAAAAAACCCAAGACATGTGTATTATCTAAACATAGAAGGT
>Ga0213864_10000137_pt1 | contig 30812 bp, 25 predicted proteins | sample PICome_5_FD_160078 | JGI IMG/M metagenome (GOLD analysis project Ga0213864, IMG submission 160078) | Coastal seawater microbial communities near Pivers Island, North Carolina, United States - PICO247 | ecosystem: Environmental > Aquatic > Marine > Coastal | place: USA: North Carolina... | reverse complement strand
GCGTTGAGATCGGGCAGCCTTCTGGAGTGTAATCTGGAGTCCACATTTGTGAGTAAACATCAGCTACACTGCATTGAACACCAGATGGATATCCTAATCCAAGCGCTTTATAGGGTGCGTCAAACAAGTGACATCCCATATCTCCGAGCGCTCCTGTTCCGTATTCCCAGAAACCTCTCCAGTCGAAGGGGTGTAAGCCAGGGGTGTATTGTCGGCTTTTGGCCGGTCCAATCCATAAATCCCAGGCGATGTCTTCTGGTCTTTGAGAAGCATCCTCTTTTTTAATGTTCACTCCTTGGGGCCAAACGGGTCTATTCGTCCATACATTCACTTTAGATATGGTACCTACTTTATTGCTTTTAACCCATTCAATAACTTTGTTCACTCCGGCGTTCGATCCACCTTGATTACCCATTTGAGTTACTACTTTCTGAGCGCGAGCAGTTTCGGTAAGTAATCTGGCTTCAGCAATGGTATGGGTTAAAGGCTTTTGTACGTAAACGGCCTTGCCTCTCATCATTGCGTCATAGGCGATAAGCGCATGAGTGTGATCTGGTGTTGAAATGGTCACCGCGTCTATGCCTTTTTCTTTCTCAAGCATTTCTCTATAATCGTAATAGAACTTCGCTTTTTTGTGTGCTTTGATCGAGTCACCTGCACGTTTAGGATCGATATCACATAGCGCCACGACTCTGTTTACTCCAGCGTTGTAGGCGTTGCGCAGATCTGAACTTCCTTTACCACCTGAACCTACTGCAGCAATACCGAGTTGGTCACTTGGTGCAATAAATCCAGGGCCTCCAAGAACATTTCTTGGGACAATAAAAAATCCAGCACTAGCTGCTGCTGATTTTTTGATAAAACTTCGTCTTGAATTGAGTTTAGCCATTTATTTTCTTCTTGTTAGTTAGTCTTTTAAAAGTATAAAAACATTTAAATTAAAGCTAATATGAAGTAGTAAACTTCTGAAATTAGATTAGGAGAAAAATTTTTTTAAAAAAATTGAGTTTTTTGATAGGGTATTTTAATGTAGTCGTGTTTAATACCTATAATATCTAACTTAAAGTTTAATAATTGACTTTTATGAATAAAAAACTGCCTTTTGAATCTCTTGACGCTAACCTTCGATTCTCTGTTCAAAACTTGTTTTCAACCGAGAATATTATCGCTAGAAAATACACCTTTGATCCGATCAATCAGGCACTTGATATTGCTGACCGATTTTCGGCAGCACCAGTGATCAATTTAGGATTCTTTTTGGCGTTTTAAAATGTTTACCTTGCGCTTTATGAATGCAATCGACCAACTTATTTCTGCTTTACTGCCCTATACTGAATGGGCCATGCTTTTTTTATTATTAGGAGGTGGACTCTATCTCGCAATTTCTTCTGGATTCAAGCCCTATCTCTATTTTAAACATGCGATTGACATCACTCGAGGCAAGTACGATAAAGAAGGTGCAACAGGTGAAGTATCGCATTGGCAAGCACTCTCATCGGCTATTGCTGCGACTGTAGGTCTTGGAAATATATCAGGTGTGGCTATTGCCATTTACTTGGGCGGCCCCGGTGTGATTTTTTGGATATGGGTAACCGCAGTGCTGGGAATGGTTATTAAGTACTACTCCTGTTCTTTGGCTGTGATGTTTCGAGCTATAGATGCCTCAGGTACGGCACAAGGAGGTCCAATGTACTATATGAATGCGGGTCTTAAACAATTTGGTAGACCTTTAGCCGTTTTTTACTCCATCTTCGGTATGATAGGATTTTTGGCCATTTTCCAAGCCAATCAATTCACACAAACCTTTATGACGGTGGTCAGTCCGAATGAAACCCTTGCTGGTTTTGGAGATTTCGGATGGAAATTAATCATTGGATTGGTGCTCGCTGGCTTAACATCTTTGGTCATTTTTGGTGGAATACAAAAAATTGCCAAGGTGGCTTCTCGAATTGTACCGACCATGGTTCTCATATATTTTGTGGCTGTACTATTTGTGCTGCTTTCAAATTTGGGCGCTATTCTACCTTCATTTAAATTAATCATCACAGAGGCTTTTAATTTTGAAACCGCTATTCAAGGCGGAATATGGGGTGTGGTCATTTTAGGGGCACGAAGAGCCATGTTTTCTAACGAAGCGGGATTGGGTTCTGCACCTATGTATCATGGGCAATCTAAAACCGATGAGCCTATTCAAGAGGGATTGGTGGCTATGCTCGGGCCTTTTATCGATACCATAGTGGTATGTACGATTACCGCCTTAGTTATCTTATTAAGCGGAGCGTATTTAGAGGCAGAGACCAATGGAATCCTGATGACATTAATCGCCTTTAAAAAGACCCTTTTCGGATTCGGCGATGTCATTTTAATGATAGTCGTGTCGGCATTTGCACTCTCAACAATTTTCACCTACAGCTATTTTGGTGTAAAGAGCTTGAGCTATTTAACCCGAAGCACAAAGGCGGGTAAATACTTCAATTACTTTTATATCATCACCATTGTTATCGCAGCCATTTCTTCGGTTGACCTTGTCGTTAATTTGATGGATTTGGCCTATTCTCTCATGCTTATACCCAATATGATTGCTGTATTATTGCTTTCGCCAAAGGTAAATGCTGCGGCAAGATCTTATTTTCAGCGATTTAAGGCTAATGAATTGTAATTGAATGCACAGAGCTGGGTTTATAAATATTATCGGGAATCCCAATGTAGGTAAATCTACACTTATGAATGTGTTAGTGGGCGAACGGCTCTCTATCATTACCGCTAAGGCCCAAACCACTCGGCATCGAATCTTGGGGATTGTCAATGAGCCTGAAGTACAAATGATTTTTTCAGATACCCCGGGAATCATTCAACCTGCCTACGAATTACAGTCTTCAATGATGGATTTCGTAAAAACAGCTATTGAGGATGCTGATGTTATCGTGTACATGGTTGAAATAGGAGAGAAGCAGCTCAAAGACGCTCTGTTTTTTAAAAAATTACAGGAGACCAAAACTCCTGTGGTCTTATTGCTGAACAAAATTGACTTGACCGATCAGCATACCTTAGAAGAAGCAGTTTCGTATTGGAAAACGCAGCTTCCTACGGCAGAAATCTATCCCATCTCGGCGATTGAAAAATTCCAAACAGATATCGTTTATGAGCGACTTAAGGAGTTGTTGCCTGAGTCGCCGCCCTATTTCCCTAAAGATCAGCTTACTGATAAACCAGAGCGATTTTTTGTCAACGAAAAGGTTAGAGAAAAGATATTATTACACTACAAAAAAGAGGTTCCATATGCGGTTGAAATAGTTACCGAAAGTTTTGAAGAGGATGCTAAAATCATTCGAATTCGAGCTGTGATTATGGTAGAGCGCGAAACCCAAAAAGGAATTCTCATAGGGCATAAGGGCAGTAAACTCAAAAGAGTAGGTACTGAAGCCAGAGAAGATTTGGAGCTCTTTTTTCAAAAGAAAATCCATCTAGAACTCTTTGTTAAGGTAAATAAAGATTGGCGTTCTAACAGTAATCAGCTCAAGCGTTTTGGCTATCAGCAATAAGGCAATTTTTGTCTTCAGAGGTTAATTTGATTATTGATAACTTTGCCGCCTAGATCAGATCGAGTATGAGTGCCATTGTTGCCATAGTAGGTAGACCCAATGTTGGAAAATCCACCTTATTTAACAGACTTATTCAAAGGCGTGAAGCTATTGTTGACGCAGTCAGCGGCGTTACGCGTGATCGTCATTATGGCAAAAGTGACTGGAACGGAAAAGAATTCACAGTTATTGATACTGGAGGCTATGTCATTGGCTCAGACGACATTTTCGAAAAAGAAATTGACCAGCAAGTAGAACTTGCGATTGACGAGGCAGATGTCATCATTTTTATGGTGGATGTTGAGTCGGGCATCACGGGGATGGACGAGGATGTTGCGAAACTACTCAGACGTGTAAACAAGCCTGTTTTTGTAGCGGTGAATAAAGTAGACAATTCCATGCGAGAGGCTGAGGCTGTTGAGTTTTATGCCTTGGGATTAGGGGATTACTACAGCCTTTCAAGTATTAACGGTAGTGGAACCGGAGAACTGCTCGATGCCTTAGTCGAAAAGCTTCCTGAAGAGACTGAACCTGAAAACGACCTTCCGCGCTTTGCGGTAGTTGGACGACCTAATGCTGGGAAGTCATCTTTTATAAATGCACTTATTGGAGAAGATCGTTATATCGTTACCGATATCGCTGGAACCACAAGAGATGCCATAGATACCAAGTACAATCGTTTTGGTTTTGAGTTTAATCTTGTGGATACAGCAGGAATTCGAAGAAAGGCCAAGGTCAAAGACGATCTCGAATTCTATTCAGTAATGCGCTCAGTTCGGGCCATTGAAAACGCCGATGTATGTCTGTTGATTTTAGATGCCACAAGAGGTTTTGACGGTCAGGTTCAAAATATCTTTTGGCTCGCTCACCGCAATAATAAAGGCGTGGTTATTTTGGTCAACAAATGGGATTTGGTTGAAAAAAACACACATTCTGTAAAGGAATATACCACTGCCATTAAAAAAGCTATTGAGCCGTTTACGGATGTTCCGATTGTCTTTATGTCGGTTACTGAAAAACAACGTATTTATAAGGCCATAGAAACTGCCGTGCAGGTTTATGAGAATCGTTCTAAAAAAATCAAGACTAAAGCCTTGAATGATTATCTGCTTCCTTTGATTGAAAAATTTCCTCCTCCGGCGACCAAAGGAAAGTACATTAAAATCAAGTTTTGTACCCAACTGCCAACGCCCTATCCGCAGTTTGCATTTTTCTGCAATTTACCGCAGTACATCAAAGATCCTTACAAGCGTTTTTTAGAAAATAAAATTCGATCTGAATACGACTTTAGCGGGGTGCCGATGAGTTTATTTATGCGTAAAAAGTAAAGGGTATTACCACCCGCCAGAGGCTCCGCCTCCGCCTCCGAAGCCGCCACCAAATCCGCCTCCGAATCCACCTCCGAATCCGCCGGAACTCGACCCTCCGCTTCTTCCTAAGCTACTGAGAATAAAAGCGTCGGTTAGTGGGTCATAGCCTCTTCTTCGACCTCTAGGGCCGCCTCTTCCTCCCCGACTCGCCAGAAATATAAAGACTAGGATAAACAGAACGACATACACAAAGACACCTTTTAAATCATCAGACTTGTTCGACTGATAAGTATTTTCAAATGAACCATTGAGTACTTCAAAAACGGCCTCAACGCCTGAATCAAGCCCTCGGTAATAGTCACCACTTCTAAATTCTGGAATGATGCGCTGTTCAATGATTCTCTTACTCAATGCATCGGTAAGTATAGACTCGACTCCGTAGCCTGTATTGATGCCTACTTTTCGATCTTGGTCGGCGACTAAGATCAAAATTCCATTGTCTACACCTTTTTGACCGATTCCCCATGCGCTGAGCCAATTTGCTCCTAAAAAATTAATTTCTTCTCCGTTGGTGCTCGAAATGTTGACCACTACAATTTGAGTTGAAGTACTATCGGCATAACGAATTAATTTTTGCTCTAAGGCAGACTCCTCAGCGGCAGAAAGAATATCAGCATAATCGTAAAGCGAGGTTTGTACCGAGGGTTTCGCAGGAATTTCAAATTGCGCTACCGTAAAGTTCAAGCACAACAGGGCCAATAAGGCGGTAAAAATGTAATGGGTCTTAGGCCTTTGAAATGCTGTCATCGAGTTCATTTTTATCGTCACTTTGGTATGGAAAATACGTTTTGAGTGCTTTTCCTGAGGCTGAAATGCCATCGATTAAGCCTTTTTTGAAATCACCTTGTCGAAAGGCTGCTTGCATGAGATCTCGAATGTCTTCCCAGAAATGAGCTTCAACGGCTTCATTGATACCTTGGTCGCCGTAAATACTGAATTTTTTGTCTTCATAGGCCAGGTAAAAGAGCACTCCGTTTCGCGCTTCAGTTTCGTGCATTTGAAGCATTTGAAATACTTCAATAGCGCGCTGTGTCGTTTCTTTAGATCCGCAACTGGCTTCAACATGAACACGTATCTCTCCCGAAGTTTGTGTTTCAGCCTCTTGAATAGCTTTTACAATTTCTTGTTCATCTTGAGCGCTAAATAGGGTTTGAGCCTCAGCCATGTTTAAAAATTGAATTCAACCTCTGGCGCATCTTCGGCACCTTGATCTGCACTGAATAAAGCAAGTGCTTCGAAATTTCCCCATGAAGCAACGAATTTCATTGGGATTTTTTGAATGCTAATATTGTAATCTCCGGCTAGATTATTAAATCTGTTGCGCTCTACATTGATTCTGTTTTCAGTTCCCTCAAGCTGAGACTGTAGTTCTAAGAAGTTTTGGTTGGCTTTGAGTTCTGGATAGCGTTCTACGCTCACCAAAAGTCGAGATAAAGCTGAGTTTAATTCACCTTGGGCTTCTTGAAATTGTGCCAGTTGAGCTGAATTTGCAGCATTGATGTCTATAGTTGTGCTGGTTGCTTTGGCTCTTGCTTCAATGACCTCTGTGAGAGTACTTCTTTCAAATTCTGCTGCGCCTTGAACTGTTTTGACCAGGTTTCCGATTAGATCAGATCTACGCTGATACGAACTCTCTACATTTGCCCACTGTTTAGTGGCCTCTCCTTTCATTTCAACCAGTTGATTGGTGCTTGAGACATACCATGAAACCCCAAGAAATCCAATTACTCCAATAACGATAAGTGCAATAAATCCTTTTTTCATCTTGTACTTTATTTCTGTAATTCTTCTTTTATACTTATCAGCTCTGCCTTTAAATTTTTCAATTTGTCGACCAGCTGTTTTTTGTTTTTTAATTTTTGATGATTAGTGCTCAATTCTTGTTTGGCGCCTTCAAGGGTAAAACCTCGTTCTTTGACCAAATTGAAAATGAGTTCAATGTATGCTACATCGGCTGGGGTATACCTGCGGTCGCCCTTGGAATTTTTTTTTGGGTTGAGTTTGTTGAACTCTTTTTCCCAGAAACGAATTAGAGAGGAGTTGACGCCAAAAGCGTCAGCGACTTCACCGATTGTATAATATCTTTTTTCTGGTAGGTTAACGACTGGCATTAATCTAAGGCCTCATTTGCAATTTCAGCACGGTTGCGCAGAATTTCATAATCCTTAGCGCTAAGCGTTCCCGCATAAAAGCTCAAAGGATTAATGGCACGGCCATTTTTTCGAACCTCATAATGAAGGTGAGGTCCTCTTGAGCGTCCTGTATTACCAACGAATCCAATGATATCGCCTCTTCGAACTTGTTGTCCTCTTCTCACGTTGTATTTACTCAAGTGAGCGTAAAGGGAAACGTATCCGTATCCGTGGTCGATTCGAATGTGATTTCCGTATCCTGCAGATCTGGAGTCACGTCTTACGACTTTTCCATCCCCGGTGGCGTAGATCGGCGTTCCTGTTCGTGCTGAAAAATCCATTCCGTCGTGAAATTTTCGAACCTTGGTAAAGGGATCGGTTCGATATCCAAAACCAGAAGCCATTCTTCTCAAATCTTCATTTTTAACCGGTTGTATCGCAGGAATGGCCTTGAGTAATTCTTCTTTGCGAAGTGCGTTGTCTTTAATGTCTTCAAGCGATTTTGAATGCACAGAAATGGCTTTTTCTAAAAGCTCCACTTTTTTGACCGTCTCTTCTATGAGCTCTGAATTTTCGTAACCCTGGTATTTTTCATAGCGGTTGATACCTCCGAAACCAGCGTAGAAATTTTCTTCAGAAATAGGATCCATTTCAAAAATCCTACGGTAAATCTCTGCGTCTCGCTTTCTCAAATTTTCTACAGCCTGCTCGATACGAATAGACCGGTCTTTGAGTAATTCATAATCTTGCTGATAGTTTTCATTTTCGTATTCCAGCCTGATTTCTTTTGGTGTGGTAATAAAACCAGCTTGATTGAGAAGAAAGAAAAAGATAAAACCAGTCACTGCTGAACTTAAAATAAATCCAAAAGTGCGTAGGTATTTTTTGCTTTTTTTGGTGGTGACTTCTCTATAGGATAGGCTATCGGGATCGTAATAAAAATGTGGTTGTTTAGCCATGTTCAGTTTTCAACTTTTAGTGTTTGCTCATTTTAACGACGAACTAACTCAAATTTACTAAAAATAGTTGAGTTGATAAGCGGGGGCATATTTGCTCCTTTAACGGACAAAAAGCTCGAAGAACTGCAAAGGCACCAAGGCATAATCTTTCTAATTGTTCTATTTTTGAGCTGTCTTAAGAAACGACAGTAATAGGAATAGAAACTACACCACATGAATTCAAAAGAAATTAGACAGACTTTTTTGGATTTTTTTAGCAAAAAGGAGCATCAAATCGTTCCTTCTGCTCCAATGGTCATGAAGAATGACCCCACTCTTTTGTTCACCAATGCGGGAATGAACCAATTCAAAGAATACTTTTTGGGAAACACTAAAGCTGAGGTTAAAAGAGTTGCAGACACACAAAAATGTCTGAGAGTCAGTGGTAAGCATAACGATCTTGAAGAGGTAGGAAAAGACACCTATCACCATACCATGTTCGAGATGTTAGGAAACTGGAGTTTCGGAGATTATTTCAAAAAAGAAGCCATTGAATGGGCTTGGGAACTGCTCACAGAAGTGTATAAAATCTCTAAAGAGGATTTATACGTCACCGTGTTTGAAGGCAGTACTGATGAAGATGACTTGACTTTAGATCAAGAGGCCTTTGACTTGTGGAAGGCGATTATTCCAGAGGCACAAATTTTACTCGGAAATAAGAAGGACAACTTTTGGGAAATGGGAGAACAAGGCCCTTGTGGTCCCTGTTCAGAAATCCATATTGACCTGAGAAGCCCAGAAGAAAAAAAGCAAATACCAGGTGCAGATTTGGTGAATAAAGATCACCCTCAAGTGGTGGAGATTTGGAATTTGGTATTCATGCAATACAATCGAAAAGCAGATCGAAGTCTAGAGCCTCTGCCCGAAAAACACGTAGATACAGGAATGGGCTTTGAGCGTCTGTGTATGGTTTTACAATCGAAAACCTCGAACTACGACACTGACGTTTTCACTCCATTAATTTCTGAATTGGAACGAATCTCATCTAAAAAATACGGTGCTGAAGAAACTACAGATATTGCGATTCGAGTGATTGTTGATCACCTGCGCGCCGTTTCATTTGCTATAGCAGACGGACAATTGCCAAGTAATAATGGCGCTGGATACGTCATTAGGCGCATTTTGAGAAGAGCGATTCGCTATGGATTTACTTTTTTAAATCTCAACGAAGCTTTTGTCTACAAACTGGTGGATGTTCTGATCAAAGAGTTGGGAGGTTTTTATACCGAATTGCAAAAACAAGAACAGTTGATTGTCCAAGTGATAAAAGAAGAAGAGCAGTCTTTTTTAAGAACCTTAGAACAGGGCTTAAAACTGTTAGATAAAATCACTAAAAACTCAGCTACTGAGGTCATATCTGGAGCTACTGTTTTTGAACTGTACGATACCTATGGTTTTCCTGTTGATTTGACTGCCTTAATTCTAGAAGAAAAAGGATTAAAATACGATCATGCTGCCTTTCAAGAGGAACTTAAAAAGCAAAAAGAGCGTTCTAGATCTGCGGCCGCGACAAGTACAACCGATTGGGTCAGTGTTCACCAAGGACAATTTGAATCTTTCGTAGGCTATGACAGCTTAGAATTAAAATCAAATTTGATCAAATACAGAGCGATCACCTCTAATAAGAACGAAACAACCTACCAGCTTGTCTTTGAGTCTACGCCCTTTTATCCTGAAGGCGGGGGGCAAATTGGAGATCGTGGAACTATTGAGAACGACAAGGGAGAAACCTTACAGGTAATTGCAACCAAAAAAGAGAATAACGAAATACTTCATTTTGTAAACGAGTTGCCTACACATCTCGACGCCAGCTTTACCCTAAAAGTCGATGAGGCAAAACGAAGAAATACCTGTTCGAATCATACCGCAACACATCTCTTACACCATGCCCTAAGAAATGTGCTCGGTTCTCACGTAGAGCAAAGGGGATCTTCGGTTAACGAAAATGGTCTGCGCTTTGATTTCTCTCATTTCTCTAAAGTTCAGACTGAAGAACTTGTCGAAATTGAAAAGAATGTGAATGCCATGATTTCTGAAGCTATAGAACTTGTTGAAGAACGTGAAATCAGTATGCAAGACGCCTTAGACAAGGGCGCTATGGCTCTTTTTGGAGAAAAATACGGTGATAAAGTAAGAACGATTCAATTTGGACCATCGGTTGAATTGTGTGGAGGTACTCATGTGCAGAAGACCTCAGATATTTGGCATTTCAAAATCAAAGCAGAATCTGCGGTTGCCTCTGGTATTCGAAGAATAGAGGCCATGACTTCTAAAGAGGTCAAGGGGTATTTTCAACAATTAGAGCAAGATCTCAAAGCTATTGACGATCTATTTCCCAAGGCCCAAAATACATTCACCGCTATCGAACAATTACAAGCTGAAAACGCTGATTTAAAAGACCAGCTACAACAGTTATTGAATGAAAAAGCTGCACTTTTAAAACAACAAATGCTTCAAGACGCCGAGACCATAAATGGAATGAACGTCTATACTTCAGTCAATCAATTGGACGCTGCAGCGCTAAAAAATATTTGCACTGAAATTGGGTCTAAAGATGCAAACGCTATCGTAGTTATGGGGTCGAATAATGGTGCTAAGGCCTTATTGAGTTGTTATATCGCTAAAGAGCTCGTCGAATCTAAAGGCTTGAATGCCGGTCAAATGGTAAAAACCCTTGGCCAATATATTCAAGGTGGAGGTGGAGGCCAAGCTTTCTTCGCCACGGCCGGAGGTAAAAATCCAGACGGTTTAAACACAGCTATTGCGGAAGCAAAAAAGCTGATTGCCTCACTTTAAACCTTATGATTCTGGCGGATACTTTTCGAGTATAGACCGCACAAAGGTTTCAATTCGCTGGCTTCTTTCTTCAGGATTTTCTCTGGGATTGAGCATTCCAGTTCCTTTTCCCTGCCAAATGAGTTGCTTGCTTTTACTGTCTAAAATATCGATGTACAGACTGCCTTCAACACTACTGCTAACAGAGGTTTGATTTCCCCAATAGGGAGGGCCCCAAAATCCTCTTGAATACCAGCCAAAGGGATTCGCCCATCCCCAACCTAAATTGTTGCCCTGAAAGATGTCTACTCTGTTTTGTTCTCGGGTGGATAAACTCACAAGGATATCGGCATTTTCTTCAAGCACAAATCCTTTTTCTTGCATTACCACCTCTATGGATTTCATCATTCTTCGCTTGTCGAGTTCAGAGATTTTCATTTCATCAATGCCAGGTTTAAAAAAGGCAAAGCTCTGATAGTTGGTGAAATTTACTTCTGGATCGTAGTCTGCAAATACTCGAATACTTCCGCATGAACTGATAAAGGTCATCAATAGTGCTAAGCATACTAAATTTTTGAATTTCATATGTATTGTATTTAAAAGGCATTTTTTTTGACATCGTATCCATAAGGACAATGTCGGCAACCACTGCTACAACAGTAACCGCGTTTGAGGTGATACTGTTCGGTAAATACACGATACCCTCCTTCCATATAATAATCTCCCTCTTCTATGGGCACTGAACGATTCATACTTTAAAAATAAGAAGTCAAACTATCTTTAACTTTGATTTCTCAAATTTTAACACGCTTTACGGGCTGTTTTTAACACTATGAATTCGCGTATCCAAAAAATTGATCATCCTGAGCTGGCGAAAAGAAAAATTCAACTTTACATCAAAAGAGAAGATGAATTACATCCAGTTATTTCTGGAAATAAAATGCGCAAGTTGAAATACAATCTCAAGGCTGCAAAAGAACAAAACAAAAAGACGCTTCTCACTTTTGGCGGTGCCTTTAGTAATCATTTGCTGGCTACAGCTGCTGCGGCAAAAGAACATGAGTTTGAGGCCATTGGCATTGTTCGCGGAGCGGAATTGGCTCATCAACCCTTAAACCCAACCCTTACTAAGGCTGTTGAATTTGGAATGCAACTTCACTTTGTTAGCAGAGATCACTATAAAAAATGTACGCAGCAGGGCGAAGACTTACCCTCTGAATTTAAAAGTCCTTCTATTTATGTTATTCCCGAAGGTGGTACTAATGAACTCGCAGTTCATGGCTGTCAAGAGATATTGACTGCAGCAGACAAGTATTTTAATTATATTTTTTGTGCTGCTGGAACGGGGACTACTATGGCAGGTCTGGCAAAATCGATTAAAGCGCCTCAAAAACTCATAGGAGTGGCTTCACTAAAAGATTCGAGTTTGAAAGCCCGTATTGCAGACTTGTCAGAGCAATCAGAATTTGAATTGTGGGAGGAGTATCATTTGGGCGGATATGCCAAAATCAATTCAGATTATATTCTTTTTTTAAATGAGTTTTACCGTCAAACCAAAGTGCTTTTAGATCCGATTTACACCGGAAAAATGATGTATGCCATCTTTGATAAGGCGAACTTTGGTAACTTTGATAAAGAATCTCAAATTTTGGCTATTCACACCGGAGGATTACAGGGAATTCAGGGAATGAATCAGAGACTCCAACGATTGAATATGCCGCAGTTGTTATGCGAATGAAGAACCTTTTTTTGCCTTTAGCCGTAGCTTTTTTTCTAAGTTCTTGCGGCTCGACTTATACTGTTGTTCGCAGTGACGACAGCTCAAAGAAAAGCCTGCCAAAAAATGATAGAGGTGATTACGTGCAGCGCATAGAATCCATTACAGAAGAATATAATTTCGAAACGGATTACGGAGTTGAATTGCCCAATGACCCTGGTCGATTCAAGAGTTTTGAGTTTAGAACTACAGAAGAGTACATCAAGGGATTTGCTCCTATCGCCAAGATTGAAATGACCTTATATGGAATACCGGCGAGTATTACATTGGCTCAAGGTATTCTAGAGAGTGGTTCTGGTCGTAGTAATCTGGTTCAAAAATCCAACAACCACTTTGGGATAAAATGCCATCAAGGTTGGGATGGACCCTGGGTTAGTCATGACGATGATGCACCTTCAGAGTGTTTTAGAAAGTATAATCTGCCTGTTTATTCTTACCGAGATCACTCTGTTTTTTTAAGAACAAGAGATCGATACGCTTCGCTTTTTACTTTGGCTATTGACGATTATAAGTCTTGGGCTAGAGGATTAAAAAAAGCCGGTTACGCTACAGACCCAAAATATCCTCAAAAACTCATCAGTATCATCGAAAACTATCGACTCGATCGTTATGACGATGAGGTGGTAAAATCGAAAAAAAGAGATAAGCGCTGGTTGGTAATGGCCGATATGCCAAAAACTAAAAGAACCGAGCAAAGGTCTTTTGACAAGATTCAAGTGCGCTCAGGAGATACGTTATACAGTATTTCAAGGCGATTTGGTGTTAGCGTAGACGAACTTAAAAGAGTGAATGCCCTAGAAAACAATATCATAAGTGTAGGGCAAGAATTAATAATTCCGCAATAAAAACTTGATATGATTTATCAAAGAAGTAGCGCCCTATTTGAAGCGGCAAAAAAAGTTATTCCTGGAGGGGTAAATTCACCAGTACGAGCGTTTAATGCAGTAGGAGGAACACCTGTTTTTGTCAAATCCGCCAAGGGCGCATACTTGCACACTGAAGATGATCAGCGTTTAATTGATTACATCTCTTCTTGGGGACCTCTAATTTTAGGACATGCCTATGAACCTGTAATAGATGCGATTAAAACTACAGCTGATCAGGGTACATCTTTTGGGATTCCCACTGCAGTGGAGACGGCAATTGCTTCATTAGCTGTTTCTATGGTGCCGAATATTGATAAAATACGATTTGTAAATAGTGGTACAGAGGCCTGTATGAGTGCCGTTCGCTTGGCGAGGGGCTTTACAGGTAAAGAAAAAATAATCAAGTTTGCCGGATGTTATCACGGTCATTCAGATGCCTTTTTGATACAGGCAGGTTCTGGAGCTGTTACATTTGGAAGCCCTAGTAGCCCAGGTGTTACCAAGGGTACAGCCAAAGACACCCTGCTCGCGCGTTACAATGATATTGAAAGTGTGAAAGCTTTGGTTGAGGCGAATCAAGACGAAATTGCCTGTATTATTTTGGAGCCGGTGGCCGGTAATATGGGATGTATTCTTCCTCAAGCTGGATTTTTAGAAGAGCTTAGATCAATTTGTGATACCAATGGTATTCTACTGGTTTTTGATGAGGTTATGACCGGCTTTCGTTTGGCAGCTGGTGGAGCTCAAGAATGCTTAGGAATCAATGCAGATATAGTGACCTTCGGAAAGGTGATCGGAGGTGGATTGCCCGTTGGTGCCTTTGCGGCTAGATCTGAAATTATGAGTTATTTGGCTCCAGAAGGCCCGGTTTATCAAGCCGGAACGTTAAGTGGAAACCCATTGGCGATGAATGCTGGTTTGGCTATGTTGACTGCATTAAATGAAAATCCTAATGTATTTAAATCACTTGAAGAAAAAACAGCGCTTCTCGCAAAGGGTATTGCTGAAGTGCTCACCGAGAAAGGGGTGGTGCACACCATCAATCGATTAGGTAGTATGATGTCAGTGCATTTTTCAGAAGAGCCTGTAGTTGATTTTGATTCTGCGAGCCGAGCCAATAACGACACCTTTAAAAAGTATTTTCACGGAATGCTAAAAGAAGGAGTTTATTTGCCTCCATCAGCTTTTGAAAGTTATTTTTTGAATGATGCTTTGTCACATGCTGATATCGACTTTACCATCGAGGCGGTTAAAAAAGTTTTTTGATCTAAGGTGATAGAAACAAAAAATCGGTCCGAAGACCGATTTTTCTAGAATCAAATAATTAAAAAACTATTTACAGTGATCATTTTCTTTACATCGCAACTTTTCTCCCTCTTTTAAATCTAGAATGAGCAATTCTTTTTCGTTTTCCTTGCTGTGCCTTAAGTTTTCTAAACAATTCAAATTGGTCATCGCTTAGGATGTTTTTCATTGTTCGTTGAAAAGCTATTTGTCGGTCTAAATTTTCGACTTTTCGCTCGTAACTTCTGCCTTGCTTGTCTTTCACCTCTGGTCTAAACTCCTCCAAAGCCTTATGCACTTTCTTCGCCTGCTGTTCGCTCAAATCTAAAGCGAGCGTTAATTGCTTTAGGTGCAGTTCTGTTCGTTGCTCTGGATTCATCTTTTCAGCTATTTGCTTTTTGTGATGCTGTGCATAGCTGTTGAAACTGATAAAAGCCAAACTCAATACAAGGATAATTTTCTTCATAATTTCTTTTCTTTTTTATTTTGACCGCAATTTTCGTCTTGAGTTTAAAAGAGGGATGCTAATAATGTGTTAAAAAAAACCACCTCCTGAGGAAGTGGTTTTATAATAGGGTTGATTTTTAATTATTCTCCATCGAGTAATTCATCTATTCTTGCGGATGCATCTTTGAGATGGTATCTGCTCATAGTGTGTTGAATTTTTCCGAGTCCGATACTGATAGCACTTTTAATATTATTCAATTCGGCTCTGGCTATTGATCGCACATCAGATTGATTCAGAGTCACTGCAGTGGCCTTTCTATAGCCTCCGTAAGGCGCTCCTTTTTGATCGTCGGCAGTGAGTAAATAACCTAATCGTTCGATGTGTGCTTTTTGTAGATTACGTCTATAGGTGTCAATTACACCTCCATTATAGGCTTCTGACCATAACCCTCGTCTGAGTTCTCTTGTCATTTGAGTTAGGGTGTAGGCATCGGCTCCATTGAGCGCTTCATTCTCTACCAAACGAGCCATTTTACCCATATTGAGTACAGTTCTCATTCCGTATTCTTGAAGTGCCCGAATATTTTCTACGTGACCTGAATATTCGGTTTTAGCCAAAATGTCTTTATCAATGAGCCATTCAGGTGTTGTAAATACGTGTTGCTGCAAAAACTTCATAGCATTTCGCTGCTTCTCTTTAGGAACATGAGTATAAACTACACCGTCTTGGTCGGCCGTTTTGTGATACTCGTAAACCCCACCGATATTATTTGCAACATGCCCAATATACCTTCTGTATTGACTGCGCACTTGGCCGTAAAGGGTTTTTAAGTTGTCGTAATTTTCACCTTCTTCAGTGGTCCACTTTTGTAGGTTGGGTACAATTCTTTTCAAATTGGCAATCCCGTACTCTGAAGCTTTAACCGCATCATCTCCTAAATCTTCTGTTTGTGATGAAGGATCTACTACTCCGCCTGCCTGTTGGTGTCCAAATCGATACATAGGGTCATCTGCGTGCTCTAAAATCCACTCATTTAAAATCTCTTTTTCATCTTCGGCCGTTGTATTCAGAATGGGTCTATAACCCCAATTAATGGCGTGCTTGTCGTATACCCCTATGTTAGGCATTAGGGCAACACCTTCATCTCCTGGCTGAGCTACGTAATTGAATCGTGCGTAATCCATTATAGATGGTGCTGTTCCATATTTTTGGGTGAAGCTTTTAGAGCGTAAAGAGTCTACAGGATAGGCGACGCTTGAACCCATGTTGTGTGGAAGTCCAAGAGTGTGTCCCACCTCGTGAGCAGAAACAAATCGAATTAGTCTTCCCATGATTTTATCTTTAAATTCAGGTGCTTGAGCTTCTTCATTGATGGCGGCGGTTTGAACGAAATACCAGTTGCGCAGTAAGGTCATCACATTGTGGTACCAGTTGATATCCGATTCCAAGATTTCTCCACTTCTTGGGTCACTCACGTGCGGTCCATTCGCATTAGGAATAGGTGAGGCCAAGTAACGAACTACAGAGTATCTCACGTCTTCAGGAGACCATTCTGGATCTTCTTCTGTACTTGGTGGATCTTTGGCAATAATGGCATTTTTAAATCCAGCCGCTTCGAAGGCTATTTGCCAATCTTCAATTCCTTGTTTGATATAGGGTACCCATTTTTTTGGAGTGGCTCTATCGACGTAATAGACGATTTGTTTTTTGGGTTCAACCAATTCTCCAGCTTCAAATTTGGCGATGTCTTCGTCTTTTACCTCTAGACGCCAACGGTCTAAATAAGTTACTTCTCTACTTTCTTGAGCTTCTAAACCGTAATCGGTTTGTGATCTTGCAAACCATCCCACTCGGCGGTCAAAATACCTTCTTTTCATCTGCTCTTTAGGCAACAATATCATAGAATTGTTGATTTCAAGCGAGAACATTCCTAAGTATTCATTTGAAGGGGGTTCTTTGGCGCTATATGACTTTACAGTTCGAGTTTCAATATTCAGGGGATAGCTCTTGATGGTTTCAATATACGAGCGATCACCATCGAGTTTACTTACCTTATAACGCTCGCGGTATCTAGAAGGAAGACCTATGGCTTTGACATCCTTTTTAAATAAGTCTGAAACGTTAATTACAGTTGATGGATTCAGGCTGTCTTTTCCGTAAGCCTTGATGTCAAAGGCGTATAAAATGGGCTCAAAATTAGAATTGACCACTGCTTCGGCTATTTCTAAGCTATCGGCTGCGACGTTTTCGTAGGATACTACCTTGAGTAGAACTTGGTTTTCATTCTTTTCCCATCGCAGTACTTGAGTGTTGATTTTACCTCCGCCAAAACCTAATCCGTTTGTGGTTTTAGCAATTCGGCTTACCATAAGCATCTCGCGTCCAATAAGGCTATCTGAAATTTCGTAGAAATAGTCTTTTTTGATTTTGTGCACTTTGAAGAGTCCTTCATCTGTCTCCGCCTCATCAGTGATTACTTTTTCGTAAGGCTTGATCGCATCCTTATCTTCTTTTTTGTCTTTCTTCTCTGCTTCAGTTGGAGCTTCGTTTTTCTTTTTCTTTTTTGAGCGCTGTGCAAAGGTTTCTGCAGGTGCGCCTAAAATCATAAGGCAAAGCGCTAAAAGTGGTAACAATTGATTTCGCATTCTAGTAAATATTTTCTTGAATTAGTTTTTTAAAGATAGTGAAGTGTTTAGATATGTTAAAAACAGTCTACACCTCTTAAATTTCGATAAAAAAGTTAGTCACCTCATTTTTATCAAATGTGCAATAAAAATGAAATGTCATTGAATATGCGTTAAGTTTTGAAATCAGAACTTAAAGAGTTTATTGCATAAATTAACTTTTACTATAAAGTTATAAGTTACTGAATATCAATTTATTGTTAAATAAAAATAAAATATTGAAACAATTGTAACATCTGATTTAATTTTGCGTCTTAATTATAAAATCATCAATAGTATTTAATAAATGGTATACACAAAAACAACCCTAACTGTCCTAATTTTCTTATTGCTAAGCCTACCTGTTTTAACCCACAAAAATGTAGATGCTCCTGAAGTTTCAATGAACGATATTTCGTTTGTCGAGCTTGAGAATCAAGATTTTGATTTAGGGTTCGATACTGAAGCTTATCTACCTTCAAATTTTGATCCTTATGCTTTACCTCAAGATCCCATGACGATTTCATTTATCGATCTTGACGAGTTAGAATTAGAACTCGATCTTTTAGAAGAGTAGAGGCATTACAAATTGAAAGACCAGAGCTAAGAGCCCGACAGATATCAAATTCAATAAGATCCCAATCTTAGCCATTTGAGAAACCTTGATATAGCCACTGGCGAATACAATCGCATTGGGCGGAGTTGCCATAGGCAACATAAATGCGCAGCTACTTGCAATAGTCACAGGAATCAATAGATGCAGAATAGGAATATTCAATCCTATGGCAATACCAACCACTACGGGAGCCAAGACGGCGACCAGTGCAACATTGCTCATAAGCTCAGTCATAAACAACATCAAGAAAATTAAAAGTATTGCAGTAATGGAGACGCTTAAATTGCTGGTTGCAATTTCTTGAGCTACTAAGTCAACAATCCCAGTACTTGACATTCCTTTTGCAAGGGCTAATCCTCCACCAAATAGAATGAGAATTCCCCATGCTAATTTGGAGGTGTCTTTCCAATCAATTATAAAATCACCTTTTTTGAAGCGATGTGGAATAGCAAAGAGACTTATCGCCGCAAACAAACTAATACTGGTGTCGCTCAGTTTTAATTCTGGAAACAACTGATTGATGAGCGCTCTAAAAATCCACAAAAAAACGGTGATCCCAAAAATAGCTAAGACCTGTTTTTCTTTACCACTTAATGGCCCCATCTCGTCTAACTGACTTTTAATCACATTGTTGGTGGCACTGAATTTTAATCCCTTTGACGGAAAAATGACATAGACCATTAATACATAAGATATGGCTATTAAAAGAGCAGATAAGGGCACGCCAAACATCATCCAGCGTACAAAGGAGATTTGAATGTTGTATTCATTTTCTAAAAGTCCTACCATTACAGAGTTTGGAGGAGTTCCTATAAGAGTAGCAATTCCTCCTGAATTTGCTGAAAATGCGATACCTAGCATTACACTTATGGCGAAATTTTTATCTTTTTTGGTGAAACCGTCTTCGTCTGTTATGAGTAAGGCGATGACAGAAGAAGCTATGGGAAGCATTACTACAGTGGTTGCGGTATTACTGATCCACATGCTCAGCAGCGCGGTAGCCAGCATAAAACCTAAGATGACTCGATTAGGAGAGGTTCCAGTGAGATGTATGATGGTGAGTGCAATTCTTCGGTGTAAATTCACCTTTTCTAGTGCCAAGGCCATTACAAACCCCCCAAAGAATAGAAAGACAATAGAACTTCCGTAATTCGCTCCTACGGCATTGATCTCCATCACTTTTAAGATCGGAAAGAGCAACAAGGGCAAGAGTGCAGTTACCGAAATTGAAACTGCCTCTGTTATCCACCAGACAATCATCCAAGAGGCAACGGCAACGACTAAATCGGCTTGTTCATTGATTAGTGCTCCCGCGTTGAGATAAAACAACAAAAAGAACAAAGGACCTGCTATAAGACCTATTTTTCTAGAGGTATTCATAGCAGAAAGCTAAACTTTTTTCTAAGAATTGACAAGACTAATCAACACTTGATCATCTGTTTTCTCAATTTTTACCAATTTGTTTTTGGTGAGGTTCTTACAAGCCTTGTCCCATTTTTTTCCGCTCAATGCTGAATTTGATTTAACGGTTCCAATAGGTTGTGGGCTTTCTGATTTGAGTAAATCAATAATGAGTTTCTCTTCTTCACTCAATTGCACCTTGTTTTCGGGTCTCATTTGAGGGAAAAATAAAACTTCTTGAATAGAGCTGTTATTGGTCATCAGCATGCAAAGTCGATCAATACCGATACCAATTCCAGAGGTAGGAGGCATTCCGTATTCTAATGCCCTTAAAAAATCTTGATCGATAAACATCGCCTCATCGTCTCCTTTTTCTGAGAGTCTGAGTTGATCTTCAAAACGCGCTCTTTGATCAATAGGGTCGTTGAGCTCTGAATAGGCATTTGCCAATTCTTTTCCATTGACCATCAATTCAAATCGCTCGGTTAGACGCTCGTCTTCTCTGTGCTCCTTAGTTAAAGGGCTCATCTCTTTGGGATAGTCAATGATGAAAGTGGGTTGTACGTAGTGGTGTTCACAACACTCGCCAAAAATTTCATCGATGAGTTTACCAAGCCCCATATGATCGTCTACCTCAAGGCCTAATTCAACTGCAATTGCCCTGACCTCATCTTCGTTTTTGTCGCTCAAATTGTGGCCTGTGTGGGTTTCAATTGCTTGTAAAATCGGCACTCTCGGATAGGGTGCTTTAAAGTTAATTTTTTGATCGCCTACTTCTACGGTGGTATCTCCGTTGCTATCCAAAGCAATACGTTCTAACAATTGCTCTGTGGTTTCCATCATCCAGAAGTAATCCTTGTAGGCTACATAGAGTTCCATCACAGTAAACTCGGGATTGTGCGTACGGTCCATTCCTTCATTTCTAAAGTCTTTTGAGAACTCATAAACTCCATCAAAACCTCCTACGATAAGGCGCTTTAAATACAATTCGTTCGCGATTCTAAGGTAAAGCGGAATGTTCAACGCATTGTGGTGCGTGACAAAAGGTCTTGCAGACGCCCCGCCTGGAATGGGTTGAAGAATAGGTGTTTCTACTTCGAGATACCCCTTTTCATTGAAAAAAGAACGAATAGTGTTGGTAATTTTCGTTCGTTTGATAAAGGTTTCTTTAACCGAAGGATTAACCACTAAATCGACATAGCGCTGGCGGTATCTCAATTCTGGGTCGTTGAACTCGTCGTAAATTTTACCTTCTGCATCTTCTTTGGGTAAAGGCAATGGTTTAAGAGATTTACTCAAAAGCGTAAAGTCTTTTACCATCACTGTTTTTTCGCCAACCTGAGTGGTGAACAATGTACCTTTTACTCCGATAATATCTCCAATGTCTAACAGCTTTTTATAGACCTCGTTGTATTTGCTTTTGTCTTCCTCTGTGCATATCTCGTCTCTGTTAAAATAGACTTGAATTCTACCTGCACTGTCTTGAAGTTCAGCAAAAGAGGCTTTACCCTGAATACGACGAGACATCAGTCTACCTGCGATGACTACTTCAGCTGATTCTTTAAAATCGGATTTGATGTCGTCTGAAAGGTGAGTGACTGGAAATAATTCCGCCGGATAAGGATTGACGTTTAACTCTCGAAGTTTCGCTAACTTCTCTCTTCTGACAATTTCTTGTTCTGACAAAGGCATAAGATATATTTGTGGGGCAAAAGTAATATATGTTGTCGAAAAAATATATTTTTAGACTTATTCCTATTGATTACAAAGCCATGAAAAAATTGCTCTTTCTTTTTGTCAGCCTCATTTTAGCCTCTTGTGTTTTTACCGAAGAAGTCACCTTTAATTCAGATCAATCCGGTCAGCTCAGTATCGGATTTGACGGTTCAGAGTTTATGAAAATGATGGGAGGAATGAATGCAGATCAAGAAGAAAAGACGGTCAAAAAAATTGATTCTTTAGTGGTCTTCTCTGACATCCTTGAAGCGAGTAAAGACAGTATAGCAAGTTTACCTTTTAAAGAACAAGAAGAACTGATGAAATTAAAGCCCTACAGTCTCAGAATTCAAATGGATGAAAGCGCTGATTTGATGAAATTTGAAATGCTTACGGATTTTGAACAAATCGAAGATGTGAGCGATGCTTTTAAAACCTTTAGTAAAAGTTCGGTCTTTGGCGATCAAAGAACCAAGGGCGCACCGATTATCACCAATGATGGCGTAGAGATTAAATACAGTTTTAAAGGAAATCGATTTGAGCGAAAAGCCCGAATTAAAGATGCAGCGCTTTTTAACAAAGCCTTAGATAGTCTTAAGGATGCCGCAATGATTTTGAACGCGTCTACGTACAAGATGAAGTATAACTTTCCAGTCAAAGTAAAGTCGGTAAGTTATGAAGGAGCCAGCCTTAGTTCTGATCTAAAATCGGTATCAATAGAGGTTAATTTTCAAGACTTAACTACAAATCCAGAGCGGTATAATTTCACGGTCATACTCGAACAATAAGTGGCTTTATCCTTATTTTTGAGGGGATGAATAAAAAGGTGCTCATTGAAGACCTTGGTCGAAGAGATTACAAAGACACTTGGGATTTTCAAGAACTGTTGTTTAAAGAAACAGTTGACCAAAAAATTGCCAACAGAAGACGAAACGCTCAGCACCTTACCTCAAATCACCTTCTATTTGTTGAGCACGATCACGTTTTCACCCTTGGTAAAAGTGGAGACTTCTCAAATTTACTCATCAGTAATGCTGAGTTGTCTGAGCAAAAAGCCGCCTTCTACAAAATCAACAGGGGAGGTGACATCACCTATCACGGCCCAGGCCAAATTGTAGGATACCCCATATTAGATTTGGATCATTTCTTCAGCGATATTCACAAATACCTGAGATTTTTAGAAGAGATTATTATTTTGACATTGAAAGATTTTTCAATTCGGGCTGAACGTTCTTCAGGAGAAACAGGAGTTTGGTTGGATGTAGATACACCTAAAGCCCGTAAAATTTGTGCCATGGGTATCAGGGCTTCACGATGGGTAACCATGCACGGGTTTGCATTGAATGTCGAGCCAGATATGCGTTATTTCGATATGATGGTTCCTTGTGGTATTCAGGGAAAGGCTGTGACTTCAATGAAACAGGAACTTAAAGATGATTGCCCAACTGTCGAAGAGGTCAAAGAAGTCATTTTGAAACATTTTGCGCAACTTTTTGAAGTCGAATTTATTCCATCCGATAGATCGAAAGGGTTTTTTGATCGTCTTGGGTAATAAATTCTAATTTCTTGTCTTTATCGATGTCTTTTAAATCGATTAGGGATTGGCCAATAACCGGAAAACCTTCAATTTCGTTACCCTCCTTGTCATATGCGTAAATTTCACTATTGCTGCTATTGAAGAAAAAGACATATGATTTGCCTTGGGCTTTAAACAGTTGAGGTCGATCATAAATTCCCACAGGTAATGTGATGTTCTTGGTGTTGTTGATATGGGCTCTGTGGTTGTCTAAAAAGACCTTGTAATCTTGTCTGGCATCAAAAAAGTGAAATTCAGATTTCTCAAAATCCAATTGAGAATGTTGCCCTTTGGTGTCAATTTGATGAAGGATGCCTTCTTCATCTGTAAAGGTGAATTTGTCTTGGTAGACTTCAATAGGATTGTTTGAAAAATTAAATACTTTATCGACTTTTATGCGCTCCTTTCCGTTTCGATGAAGGATTTTTAAGGCTCCATTATCTAGTGCAAAAACCAAGTAGTCTTTGTTTTTTAAGCGGTAGTGTTTGACTTCTGATTGAATACTTGATGTGCTTGTATCGTATTTAAATCCGCTTACTTTTTTACCCTGTGCATCGTAAACGTGGAGTTGCTCATTTTGGGTTATAAAAAAGCGGTAGTTTCTGTTGTTGTCATAGTCAAACACCGCAAGATTTTTAAGCGGTAGTCCCTTTATAGCAATTGGAAATGGAGCGACGTTTTTACCATTGCGGTCGATTAAATACAAACTCTTATCGGTGCAAAATACCAATTGATTCTTATTGTTTTTAAAGCGGTCTATTTCATAGATAGCGCTCTGTAGGGGGCCGTCAAGCGCAACCTTCTCATGAACCTCTTGACCTTCAATACTCAGTCTTTGCAAATTGTAAGCCGCATCTTGAAAAACAATCTCTGATTTTTTAGTGTAATGATTATTGACAAATTGGGGTCTTGTTATCATGTTTTCAGAAACGCTTATGTTGACCACAGGTGTGACTTCAACTTCTTTTTCTTTTAGAATATTCTTTTGAATCGAAAGATTTAAAATGTGATAATAATCTTCAGCTTTTAGTTGAAAGCTACTGCTGTAATCTCCGTCAATACTGATGTCGTTTACATGACTTTCAGAAAAGAGTTGGGTGCGAATGGATTCGTATAAGAGTTGTTGGTCAAAAGTTTCCTCAGTCTTATTGAGTTTGATGAATTCTTGAACAACCGCTTTTTTGTCTGAAAAGAAATAACCGTTATCTAAGGCGCAGGCATAGCTAAAACTGTTGTTATAGCCATATGCTTCAAGAAATTGCAAAGCGCTTAGGTCATCTTCTAATTTTAAGATTTCACGACCGAGATAATCTTGTTCTAAATTGCTGTTCTCACTAATTATTTGTGAAAAGCTTATAAAATTAGAACCGTAAACATAGAGCCCTTTACCACTTTTGGTTTGTGTTAAACTGAGTTCACGAATGCCATAATCTGTCGCTGCTTCATTTGTCGATTCAGGATAGGCGTAACTCTTCACCTTAGTGATGTTCTTAGGTGTACTTTGAATACTTTTAAAAACACTGGGTTTTTGATTCAAGTATTTGGAATAAAAATTAGTGCGTTCATTTAAAGGCCAGGCGGCACCTATGGCTTGAATTCCATTTTCAGTAATAGAAAAATCAAGCCCAATCCACAAATTTTTCAAGGATTCAAGTGGATTCTTTTTCAACATCTTTAAGGACTTGTCTGATTTGTAATAGAGGTTGAAATCGACTTTTTGATCTGCTGAATTAAATAATTTATCCAGCTTTTCATCGCTGGGCCACATTCCTGCAGCACGGCAACTCTCTTCAATAATGATTCGAGATGAACTGATGAGGAGTTTGTTTTTAATTTCTATACTGTACAAGCTGTTTGTAGTTGAGCTATAAGTCTTGATGTTACACTGCTCATAGGTTTCTGATTGCTCAAGGGTAAAAGGCAATTCAAGGTATTGTTCATCCAAGGCTGTAATGGCTAAGAAATCCTGTTCTTTTCTCCCCTTGTCGTAAAGACCTATAAGCACTTTGTTTTCGGTGTTTAATGAGAGTAAAGCACTGAGGTTTTGTGCTGTTTTCTCATTGATATATTCACCCTGTATATAGTCTAATATCGCTTCTTCTTCGAGTTTATTCTTGAAAGTGTTCCAACTGTTTACTTGGGTAAAGAACTGAGCGTCCTTTGGAAGATAAGAAAGATCTGATGTAGGCTGTTTTGGGTCGGGGTTACAACTAAAAACAAAGATGAGGCTGAGAATACAACCTCTAAAAAAGCTTCTATTCATAGCACAAAGTTACTATTGTTCTTTGATTAATGTGAAAGATGTGCGGTGGTATTTAGTAGGACCGAATTTTTTAATGGCAGATCTGTGTTTGTTTGTGGGATAGCCTTTATTCGAAATCCATCCGTATTGAGGATACTTTCGATGCAATTTTTCCATGTATTCATCTCTATAGGTTTTGGCTAAAATAGAGGCAGCAGCTATGCTTTGGTATTTGGCATCCCCTTTAACGATACACTGATGAATAATCCCTAAGTAGGCAGGAAATCGATTGCCATCAATAAGCAGGAGTTCAGGCCTGATACTTAGTTCATCTACACATTGGTGCATTGCCTTAAAGGTGGCTTGAAGAATATTGATTTGATCGATTATCTGATGTGAAATATGAACTACGCTATAAGCCAGGGCCTCTTTCTCTATAACAGACCTCAGTTCAAGGCGCTGTTCATGACTGAGTTTTTTAGAGTCATCTACAGTACTCAATTCAAAGCTTTTCGGCATGATTACGGCGGCTGCAGTAACAGGCCCGGCTAAACAACCACGGCCTGCCTCATCTATTCCTGCTTCGAATTGATTATTTGGAGAATAATACCGAAGAAGACTCAATCGTTCAGGATTTAATTCACCCTAAATTCAAAAACTTCAGATTGTGATAGGTTACCTTGACTGTCGACAGTATCTACCATCCAATAATAGGTATTGCCCGCACTCACTTCTATTCCTTCTAAGGTATTTGTTTCACTGGTTCCAATTGAGTTGTCTCCAACTGTTTCAGCTGCAGTACTCATAAAAATTTCAAAAGAACTGATGTCATCGTCTACATCAGAGGCTTCCCATTCTAAATTTACTGAGGTAACTCCACTAAGCGTAGCCCCTCGAGCCGGTTGAACAGCCTCTGCAGGAAATGGAGCGTAATTTTCTATTCCATCACCTGCATTGTAAAATTTAAAAGTAGCACTCTGTGCTGTGGCAGTCGTTCCTGATGCTCTCGAGATGATATACCAAGAAAAAGGTTTTCCTTTTTCTATTTGCAGTGTTCGCTCTGAGCCATCGTTTACGGCCAGGTTGAATACCACTGCATTGGTCTCCATATTGGTAACATGAAGCGTGTAGGTGTCTGTATCTTGAGCATCACTCCAATCAAAGGTAATTGAGCTAAAATTCGCATTTACCGATTCGCCTTCTAAACAAGTGGTATTGTCTTCTGGGAATACTAAAGACGCTGCTTTAGGGTCAGGAACTGCTACTGGATCATTATCTGTTACTGGATCATTATCTGTAGTTCCGCCACCTCCACCTCCGGAGCATGAAATCATGAACGCTATGGGTGTAATTAATCCTAAAAGTTGTTTGCTTATTTTCATTTCTTGATGATTTTATATTGTTGAACGGTATCTTCTGCTTCTACGTTTAAGATGTAGAGACCAGGAGCTAATCCCGCTATATTACTTGAAATATATCCGTTATCTGCATCTTGTGCTTTGCGGTATACGGCCTTACCGTTGAGTTGGTAAATACTTACTACAGCAGAATTCTTTTCTGTCGATCCTAAGTAAATATTGACAATACCATCTCTCACCGGATTTGGATATACAAATAGTTTGTCGCTTAACACTATTTTCTTCATGATACTTCCTTGACAATCTAAATCAGAACTGATTTCAATTTGGTTTTCAATTTGATTTAAACTCAGGGTAATTTCACTCTCTGATGTGACAAAGGTTTCTTCATTCACTTTAATAGTGTAAGTAGTTGCTCCCTGTAATTGCAGGGTTACCTCGTCTGAATTATTCATTATCGTTTGCACGCTTAATGGTTCGGGCTCGCCGACCATAACGCCGTAACTTCTGCTGTAATCAGGAATCTCATTTATGCTCAAGCGCACTTCATATGCCCCTGCATTAATGTTCTCAAAGGTGTAGCTGCTTGTAAATACTTCACTTGTAATGACCTCTTCGATATCATTTAGTAATGTCACTTTAATCTCTTGTGAAAGGTTTGTTTCAATACTAATTTGACCATTGTTATTCTCGCTACAAGTTTCAGCAATTGTTTTTACAGTAAAGGCATTAGCTGGTAAAGAAAATACCTGGCATCCATCTACATCGACAATTGCGCCGCTTTCAGTTGTCGGGCAAAGGTCATTTTCGTTCAGCACGCCATCGTTATCGATGTCTTCATCACATGCATCTCCAATGCCATCACCGTCAAAGTCTTCTTGGCCTGGATTGAATACAAGAGGACAATTATCGTCTACATCTAAAATGCCGTCATTATCGTCATCTAAGTCACAGGCGTCACCTTCGCCATCACCATCGGTATCTGTCTGATCAGGGTTAGGTGTATATTGACAGTTATCATCTACATCTAAGACTCCGTCATTATCATCATCTTCGTCATCTTGAACTCCGAAAACTTGGAAGTCATCAATGATTGCACCTTCTTCTACAACGGACTGATCGGAGTGGAATACCACTCTGAATATCACATTGGGCTCGTTGGTTAAATCTGTTTCACCCCTGGCAGCGTTAGCTACAAAGTCATAGGCGTATTCAGTCATGTCTGAGGCTGTACCCGTCCATTGTGCACCTGGACAATTGTAACAGTCATTTCCAGCAGTATTTTGTGTACGATCTGAATTGTACCAATTAGGTTCACTGTCTATGGTTCCTAAAACATTCCAATTTACTCCGCCGTTTGTAGAATATTCTACATAAACGATATCCCAGTTTTGTTCTAACTCAAATGCCATATTGAATTTAAGTACCGGCGCAGTGATGTTTGCAAGTTCATAACATGGTGAGATTAGATAGCCTTTGGTTTCGTTCGGGTGATCTCCAGCTAAAATGGTTCCATATACATTGGTTCCGGAGGTCGTTTGATTGAGCAGCGTTCCGGTAGGTTCTCCGCGCTCCCATACGCTACCGTTACCTCCTTCATTGTAGGTTACAAAATCTCCATCTGCTCCTTCAAAATCAAAGACTTCACTTCCGTTGGCAAATTCATTCACAATGAAACTTGCATTCAGTTGATTGTTGTCTGAGAATGTATCGCCTTCTGAGGTCACTTCGATATTGAGATTAACCAAACCGCTCAAAGTCGCCGGAACATTGTTGAGGTTAAGTGTTACTTCTTGACCCGGTTCTAGGTTTACATCAAATTCTTCTTGAATTGGAGCTTCTTGGTTAAAGGAATAACTCACTAGTAATTTGTTTACCGCATTTAATCCTTCATTAAGTGCTGTAAAGTTTATATCGGATACACTACAGCTTATCACGTTGTTAGAAGGGCTGATGGAACTGATTCCAACCTCTTCATTTGGAAGGGTGACATCGATTGGAGAAACAAAGAATCCACGACCATAGGTTGAGGCTACAATAACCTGATCTTCTAAACTGATATCGAGATCACTCACTGAGGTGTTCGGAAGGTTTGTGTTAAAGTCTTCCCAGTAATCTATGGTATCGTCAGTACGATAAACCCCCAAAGATGTACCAATAAATAAACTGTTGTTAATATCACGAGGCTGATGCGTAATGGTTAAGAACGCCTGATCTGTCGGAAGATCAAAGGTGATGTCTGTCTGTGTCGCATCTTGATTTGCGTCAACATTAACTATAATGACCTGTGGATTTGAGGGCTGACTATTAGGGTTTGAGCCCACTCTTCTCGACAAGGTTACATAAACCGTATTAGGGTCGTTGCTGTTGATAGACATATCAGAAATTGGATTATCGAAAGAAGTTAAGAAGTCGAAATCTCCGCCAGCGTCAGTTGAAATGTACATTCTGTTGTCTACGGCTGCATACATGATGTTGCTGTCGTTTAGAGAAACCTCTAAGTCGTCCATAGGGTCTCCCGTTAGGTTATCTGACAATCTGCTCCATTCTCCAGCGACTAACTTCCATACCGCCTCATAACCAGCGAATACTTCTCCTTCTTTGTTAACAGTTAAAGGAACAATCCAGTTACCTGATGCGTTAGAGGGTCTATAGGTTACTCCGCTTAGAGGACCAAATGAAGTGGTAGTCCAAAGTACTCCTCCATACTGGGTAAATCCATAGGCTACCTCGTTATTGGAAGGGTCAATTTCGTAATCCATTCCATCACCTCCTGTGTAAATGTACCATTGGTCATTGCCATAAATGAATCCTGAGTTGTCTTGGGTTCCTCCTACGGCTTTGCCTGCACTTTTACCAATATCCATTCGATAGAATTGAGTAACGCGTAGTCCATCGCTGTAATCAGTAAACGATGTTCCTCCATTATCACTTGCGTATAATCCACCATCAGATCCTACATAGAGACGATCGCCAAAAAACTTGAGGGTATGAATATCAGCGTGCGTAAATGATGGAGTGTAATCGCTCCAGCTGTTTAATTTTTCAAAAATATTTCCTCCATTTGAAGATTTCCAAATATTTAAGCATCCTGTATATATAATGTCTTCGTCATTGGGATCCACAGTAAGAGCTAAGTCAAACCAAGCTTGAGAAGACTCAAGGACATTTACTGTGTTGGTTGTTTTTGTGAAGGTCTCTCCTGAATCTGAAGATTTAAATACTCCTAAATACTCGTAGCTGTTTTGTGGAGTATCTGCATAAAGCAAGTAAACAACTTCCGGATTGGCTGGTGTAACACCGATAACAATTCTTGAAGAAGCTGAAGGAAGTACTTCAACTGTTTCATCAGGGTCACCATCAAGATTCGTAAACGTGGCTCCACCATCAGTAGACTTGAAAAAATCATCGCTGTCAACAGCATAAATGGTATTTGGATCTCCTGGTTTTAGCGCAAAATCTTTGATGTTACCGGCTTTCATTCTTGTAAAGGTGGCTCCACCATCTGTTGATTTTTGAAGACCTTTACTATTTCCGGCTACCCAAATGATATTAGAATCGGTTGGATCTATCACTATTTCATTCAGTGATTCACCTTTACCCATATCCTCTACCAATAGACCTGTGTTGGTCCAGCTATTTCCTCCGTCAGTTGATTTAAATACCCCTGCCGAGTAGCTGTCTAATGCGTCATCATCTCCCGTGGCGATATATACAATGTCTGTATTGTTGGGGTCAATGGCAATTCCAGAAACACCGATTTGTGGGAACTCATCGAATAAAGGAGTCCAATTAAGACCTCCGTCGGTTGTTTTCCAAATACCACCTGATGGCGCTCCAGCATACCAAACTTGGTCGTTCGTTGGGTCTACGGCCATTTGATTTATACGGCCAATTCCCGGTGTAGCTCCGTTGAGACGTGAGACATTCACTGGCCCAAAATTTTGCCAATCACTGGTCTCATTAGGTACATTATTACTATTTACTTTGTTGATGTATGAAGACCACA
>Ga0213864_10000136_pt1 | contig 30996 bp, 77 predicted proteins | sample PICome_5_FD_160078 | JGI IMG/M metagenome (GOLD analysis project Ga0213864, IMG submission 160078) | Coastal seawater microbial communities near Pivers Island, North Carolina, United States - PICO247 | ecosystem: Environmental > Aquatic > Marine > Coastal | place: USA: North Carolina... | reverse complement strand
GGGATTTATACCCCCCAATATGAGTATGGGTATGTGGTTACGCCGAACGAGATTTATCTGGACACAATTTTGGAAAAAACTCAAGATTAGGGGTTGACTTGGCCGATCTAAGGAGTATAATTCGGGCATGACACGCAACCAACACCACGGAGGCTTGAAAATGGACGATATCAACACCACTCTCTTGATTGCTGCTCTTGAGGCCGAAGGAATCGTTGAGCCTTGCGACGATATCGACTGCCATCCTCTTGATTGGATGGAAGTAGTCGGGGTCGATTTGTTTGATGAATGTTGGAACCCTGAGGAGGCTTACTGATGGGAGACTATCCTAGACTTGCAAGTTTTGATCTTGACACCGAGCGTTTTTGTGCTAGAATCTTGAAGATGAACCCTAACCCTTTGGAGAGTGAAATGGCCCAGTACCATGATGATGAATGGATCGACGTTGATGATGGAATGATTGACGTTGAAAGTTTTGGAGATATGATAGATGATTTCCATGACTACGATGAGGAATTAGAAGATAGGATGGATGATGCACACGAGGAATATAACGATCCAGACGATTATTACAATGATAGCATGGATGGGGATTTTGATTCGGCCATGCGTGATGCAGGATTCGGAACTGATGAGGACTATGGTTACTACGGGGAGGATTACTGATGGCTGACCAAGGAAAACCGATGGTATTTGACGAAGAAAATAACAAGATGGTTACTGTGGATGAATACTACAATAGTATCGACACCGATCTACGATGCTATAACTGTACAGGCATAAAGACCGTCAACACAGATGTTGAATATTTCAACTGCAAGGTATTTGTTCCAAGTATTGACCTGAGCGAAGCGGTTGATCGACAGGAAAATCTGGCCGCTATCTCTGGAGCGTTGGAAAATATTGTGGGTGAGGTTGATAGTTTTAGTTATGAGGAGGTGTTTTGATGATCGACCTTGATTTTATTAGTGTGGTGTTTGGTTACATTGTTGGTGTTTGCCTGACTTGGTCACTTACATTCACGCTATTCGGATGCGAGAAATGCGATGCTCAAAATAAGTATCCTAAAAAGATTTTAGATCAAAATGAGTGGCACAATACGGAGGTACTATAATGATTCAACTAGACCCTGCTAGTTTGGCGATAGGATATGTAGCCGGTACACTGTTGTGCTGGTACTTGAATCAAACTCTAAACGCTAAGGAGAGCGAATATGAGCGAGAAGATGACGGAGCGGCAGATAAAGACTATATACATTATAAGTCTAGCATTTACAGCTGGAATTATCCTTACGATAATAGTAAACCTGATCGAAGGATCATGTAGCCCGCCAAGATTTGAGCCCCCTATTTGAGGGGGCCGGCCCGCCAAATCTGAGCTAAGTCTATATTTTTCAAGTACTTAGATTTTTTTCTAAAAAAACAGTTGACAAATACCGATAGTATTAGTATACTGGTAGAAACAACCCACCACTTTTGGAGAAAATCATGCTGACCGCCACACACAACGAAGGCTTTATCAACCAGCGTATCTTTCAGAGGGCTAAGGCTAACTTTGATGCAGAGTATGCTAATAGGTTGGACGGTTTTACTAGTCCAGAATCTATTGATATGATGCGTACAGGAAGTTCTGAGGGTGGACGCAAGATTGAGTGGATTATTTATGAATGGTTGATTGATGCAGGATTTGCGGCCTCTATTGGTAATAGCAGGGAAACTGGTGATATTTATGTTCAAATTGAATTAGATGGTGAAATTATCAGTGTAGAATGTAAAGGGGCTCGTCCTAATATAAAAAGCAAGATTTATACTTTTCATGGTATTCAGCCACGCAAAAGTGATGTGACGGTAATTGTGTTTATTCGACCAGACGGTATACAGGCTAGGGTTGGTAATACAAGAACGGTGTGTAGTTGGGCCAAAAAGTATTATTCATATATCGAAACAGGCAAGAAGCCGGGATACAGTATTCCTTACAGCAAGCATGGGAAGAATCGTAACGAGCATGGAATTGAAATCTTTAGGAATCTAACTAAGGATAATTTTCTATGGGCTATAAATGGTTGGGAATAAAGGAGTTACGAGCGGAAAGGCCGGCCGGGCCCCTCTGGTGGGGGGTGGGCAAAAATTTTTCTTTTTTTTGCTTGACAAGCTAAAGTTCTGGTGGTAGAATGTCGATATAGTTAGTAGGGAAAGCAACCACACGGAGAAAAACGATGACATACGCTGAAGTGCTGGCTCTGGTTCACGGTAAGACAAATCGTCAAGAGCGAAAAATCGGCAACAATACATACGCCGAAATTGAGCATGATAGGAGCATCAGTGTGAGCCTACATGGTACTGATGTTGTTCGGTTCTATCCGAATGGTCTGGTCAAGCTAAATAGTGGTGGATGGCGAACGCATACCACCAAGCAACGAATCAACAAGTATAGTCCAGTCAAGATTTTCCAAAAGAATTTTGAGTGGTTTCTCGCTGACGGCACACCGTTTGAGGATAATATGCTGGTTGGGGGTTGACATGGTGTCTTCCCTATGGTAGAATGGTTTTAGGTTTGGTTTCACACTTTAGGAGTTTTTACAATGGAAAACGTAATGATGATGGCTGGTATTGTTGGGGTTGGTGCTATTGCTCTTGTGATGTTCGGTGTCTATGCCGTCTATGGCGGTAGTCGTGCTGAACTGTGCAACGCAAAGACTGGTGAAGTTTATAACTTCGAGTATATGCAGCCTTTGCATGGTAAGCCTAAGCGAGTGTTGGCTCGTGTTATTGAGCCTGTTACAAAGTTAGATGATAGATGGATCAGTATTACAAACCGACGCAGCAGTTATCGTCGTAATGATCCAGAGTTCAAGCGTACCAATCACCTTGTAACTTGCCAGACTGCTGACGGTAATATCCGACAGTTCTACTGTGAACGTGTCAAGAACTGCCGCAAGCCGATATTCGGCTCTGTGGTAGCATAACTCTCTCTTTCCGTGGTGTGTGCCGTGAACCGCCCTAAGTCTTTGCTAGCCAAGGACTTAGGTGCGGCTCGGCCGGCCGGGCCCCTCTAATGGGTGGCTAGCGTTTTTTCTGGATTTTCTATTGACACCTTGCCGATATATGGTATAATGCGAGACATGAACACAAACAAGCCTCTGGAATACACCTGGGCTGTGATACGAAGCAATCACACTCTAGGATACGTCAAGCACCAAAGCGAATGGACTGCTAAAAGAATAGCGGAAAGCAATTTTGGGAAGGACGTAATAATAGAAAGACTTTATCTTGTGGGACTAGTGCCTGAAGGTAAGGTTGTATCTTATAGTCACACCTAAACCTTTAGGTTTGGATATTGTGGATATAGTCAGCCAAAAGATAGGGCTGGGGGTGTATGTATTCTAACCCTTTATACAGAAAGAAGTGCTATGGATAATATATGGATGCTAGCATGGTTTGTTATTAATATAATTGCAATAATCGTAAGTTATTGTATTTAAAGGACTTACGTTCTAATAGGCGGGCCGGGCCACCATTCTGGGGGGTATAAGAGCCAATAGCAAATGCTGTGCCAAAAAATATTTTTATTTTTGCGAAAGTTTTTGCTTGACGAGCGACGATATGTATTGTATACTAGGGAGACAACCACGGAGAACAATACCATGAAAACTGCAAACGGTAACGATAAACTAGGCAAGGAAAACTGCATCGTCGTGAGTCGCCCCGTTGGCGATACTTGCCCGTCCTCTTGTGCGTTTCTTGGCAACGGATGCTATGCCGAGCAGACCGAGAAAATCTATCCCGGTGTGCGTCCTGCTGGTATGCAAAATGTCATCACGGAACGTGGGCGTATTCGCTCGATGATTATTGACGCAGAGCGTAAAGGTAAGTCTATCCGCTGGCATGAGCGTGGCGACTGGTTTCTCAATGGCAAACTGGACACCGATTATGTTGATAACGTAGTCTGGGCGTGTGAGAGTATCCTGGCCGATGGCGGTAGTCTGCCCGATATGTGGTTCTATACTCATATTTACGATAGTCGGCTAGTCAGTATGAACAAGTATATGGCGGTGTATGCTAGTGTTCACAATGCCCAAGATGTTCTTGATGCCAAGGCCGTTGGTTTCAAACTGTTCGCATGGTGTGACAGCGACGAGAAGATTGCGACCAAGCGTCCTCGTGGCAAAGTCAAGGCTCAACAGTGGCGTGACAGTCTACCCAAGCTGGTTGTCATCGACAACGAGAAGTATGTCACCTGCCCTGAGATTCGTCGTGGTCGTGGCGTTGTGACCTGCACGCCGACCAAAAATAGTGTAGCCTGCAATCTGTGCGTCAAGGGTTTAGCAAACGTGTTGTTTCCATCACACTAAGGAGTTTTTTATGTGGGCTTTAGTAAAAGATGAAGATGTTTTATCATACTGGGAGTGTGAAGATTGTCACGAAAAAGTTGGCATTACACCCGATTGGTATGAACAGAATGGCACACCAGTGTGTGTTGAGTGTGACCGTGATATGTTGTACGGTTGGACGGAAGTGAAACCGTCACTGAGACTATTGAGAAATATAGCAGAGGAGTTGCATATCAATGAGTAAATACTATGTAAAATCTGGCACACTAGAACTTATTTTTTCAACAAACAAAAAACCAAGAGACGCCTGCCGTCGTGTTATATGGGAGTGTAATGAGTATGATACTCTTGATGAGTATTTTTATGTTGATGAGCGTGGTTTTAGGGATTATATTACTGCAACGCCTGGAACTATCGTTATCCCGACACAAGAAATTGTAGACGCCGAGAACTTCTCCCTCGAATAGGGGGAGCCGGCCGGCCGGCCCCGAGCTAAGTCCTTTGATAGCAACGACTTACGATTCCAAAAATTTTTTCAAGATTACCCCTTGACAACGCCGATAAATACTGTATACTTGAAACACACGGCACGAAGACGAGTTTCCAAGCGTTCGTACCTGAGATTGACCGCCATAAGGTACTATGGCCCAGCAATCGGAAACGCTTGTGGGGTGCAACTCCCCAGTGTCCGTGGCCGTACAAACAGAGGGATTGCCAGGTGGCGTGAGCCACTTCCCCAAAGCCAAACCGCCTGCTACGGTGGGGAGGCGGGCAGTGTAGTAGGTGGTCAAGCGGAGGGTCGAGGTGGTAGCACACCGTTGACAACCCAAAGCGAATCCATCCGTCCCTCACAATACAAACTATCGTGGGTTCATGCGACGGAGCTAGATTGGGATAACCTACTTGACATAGGCGGGGTTATACGCTAAAATCAAGTACCAAGCTATGGGGGATGGCATCCTCATCACGACGAATACAAATATAGCGTCCCATTACACCAATAAATGGTAGCCTTGCAGTAGGGTATAAAGAACACCAAAGTTCGGGGATACTGTACGCTATATAATACAACCAGCAACCGTCGCCAAGAGCCAGATGAATCGGTCTTATGTGGGTACCCATGCCGATTCTAGGGAGGATTTCCGTGGGCGGTTTCAGGAACCGGGGCGTAAAAGGTTCCGCTGGTTGACAATATAAAAGTAGATGGTAGAATCGAAGAAAAGGGAGGAATGAAATGAGCATAGTTGAAACAGCAAAAAAGAAGGGGATCACCGTCAAAGATCATTCGGGATCAATGAGAGTGATGTTTGGCTCAAATCTACTGTTTGATACCACTATGGTGTCTACCGTAGAAAGGTTTTTATCCGGTGCCGAACTAGTTGACAAAGACAATGTCCTTGGTTTACGAATCAACGGATTTATGGAATTCTGGATCGAAAAATAACACAGGCGTGGTTTCTTTCATAATCATAAACCATTGTGCTGTAAGGAGTTACGGCACGATGGGCGGGCCGGTTCGTCATAAGTCCTTTATCCACAAGTACTTAGGATTTTTCTCAAGATCATCTTGACAAATACCGATAATAGAAGTATACTGAGAGCAGCAAGACTGATATGGGCCGCTGGCAGAATGACGTCAAAGAAGCCACGGTTAAATGCAAAGCCGATTATGGCATAACCCTATCTGTCTCTGCTAATCCTACGGATTTGGCGAGGATGGCGATAGTCAGCGAAAAACTAAAGTTCTTGACAAGCGATTGCCGATAAGGTATACTAGAATCAAAGGAGATTGCTATGGTTGCTACAGATAAGCAGGTTTATGATGTTCAGTGTAAGCATTGTGGGGTAGTCTACAATATACTGGCAGATCGTGACGATGTTGAGACTTGGTTGAGTGGGTCAGGGTATATTCAAGATATTCTTGGGTACTTGAGTGCAGCAGAGCGTGAACTGCTGATTAGTGGGACGTGTGATGTTTGTTGGAAAAGTATGTTTGGGAGTGATGAGGAGGATGAAGATGAAGTATAGGATTAGGTTTCACTTGCAACGTGGCGAACACTATATGCACTGGCAAGTCAGGGCTTATGACGGTTCTGTGCAGTATTTAGACCCTAGCAAGTATCAAATCGAGATGCTAGGTTGTAAACTAATCAACAAGAAAAACGCAGCAAAGAAGGTCTATAATGCAGGCAAGAAGGATGTTTGTGGATGGGTTGAGTGTGATAAATACTTTCCAAGATTTACTGGTGATTTACCTGTTGACAACCTTGAACGCTTGCGGTATAATCCTATAGTTGACCCCGTGTGGCGACGAGAGGATGATGAGGGAGATTTTGATTGGGACAACTATCACTTCGATAGTTTGGTGACAGACGGAAACCGTGTTTACGTTTTAGAGGAGAGATGTTATGCCTAATTGGTGCCTAAATAATGCGACTATTACCCATGACGATCCCGCTAAACTCAACGAGTTGCTTGATGCTTACAAGCGTGGGGAGTTGATGGAACACTATCTACCTACGCCAAGAGACCCAGAAGATCCGACCAAGTTGCTTGGTGCAGGTATACCAACAACGATTGGCGGCAATGATTGGTATAATTGGCGTGTGGCTAACTGGGGTACTAAGTGGGACGTTGGTGGGAAGGATGCTTTTTATGACGATACTCCAGAAGGTTTGGTGTTATCATTCGATAGTGCATGGTCGCCGCCTATTGAGTTTTATAGTTTCATGAAGCGTGAGCATGGTTTTGATATTCGTGCATCGTATTTTGAACCGGGTATGGCTTTCTGTGGCGATTGGATTGACGGCATGGATAATTTTTATGAGGGTGAGTGGCGAGATTTTCCAGATCATCTTATCCAAGAATATAACATGGAAGAATTCTATGAGGATGAAGAAGTAGCATAATAAAATTCGGAGGCTAGTGCTAAGTATTTATATTTTATAGTTTCATATTACCCCGCTGCAGAAATGTGGCGGGGTTTTATTTTGCCAAAATCGGCCGGCCGCCCAGGCCGTAAGTGCTTATGCCCCAAGGACTTACGTTCGGATCAAAAAATTTTTGGATTTTCTCAAGCAAAGCCTCTTGACATGACGATACTATATGGTAGAATGATAGAAACGCAAGCGAGTGACCAGAAGCCAACAAAAGAAACCCTCTGGTAGACTTGACAAGCGGCAATCGGTTGTGTATACTGGTTGTAGAGTTTTGGTTAGTGTTTACTACTTTTGGAGGTTTACCATGAAGGCTTTTTCTTTCAACGTGACGATTGCAGCAGAGGCTCTTGACTGCGAAGTGATTGAGGATACGATTCGTCAGGCTCTTACTGACGGTCTGCCCGATGACACTCTTGCACTGTGCAAGGCCGATGGTGTCAAGGAGTATTCCGAGCAGGGCTGGAAGGTTGCTCGCAACCGTAAGTTCGGCATCGGTGTTGCCGAGGCTGGCGATGCTCACAAGGCATCCAAGGCCAAGGTTGAGGCCGAAGCGGTCGAGGCTTGATCTTGATCTTGACAAGCGAGCGTCAGACCAGTGGAATAATCTGCTGGTCTGGCGTTCTCTTTGGCCCCATAGTTAAAAGGATATAACTGCGGTCTTCTAAACCGCCATTAGAGGTTCGATTCCTCTTGGGGCTATTCTGGGCTCGTAGCTCAATGGTTAGAGCAGCAAACTCATAATTTGTTGGTTGGGGGTTCGAATCCCTCCGGGCCTACTATGAATAAAGAAGAAAAAATCAAGACAATACTCAACTACCTAAATAGTAGGATGAGTGCCATGAGCAAAAACCAGACAGAAAAAGTCAAGAAAATCCTTGAGGATGACGATATTAGTCTACAGGAGGTAGTGGAATGGTATATCGACTATGTTTGGCAATCGTCCTAGTATTTTGCGGTGGTTGTGTGACCACCAGCAAGGTTTCTCTATTTTGCAACAAAACAATAGACCTTGACAAACGCCCGCTAGAGGGTACAATGGACGTTGGTGTTCGATTGGAACTGTTTAGGAATTGGCAGTAGAATATGAGAAAGATTATTGTGAGTGTGGCTGGATGGTGTGAGGCTGATCCTAGTCGTACAATGTTCCAGTATATTGGAGATCGGGACGATGTAGACAAGTTGATTAGTGGCGAACAGTGGTTGTCGCTACCAGAATATGATGCTTGGTTCCAAACGTTGCGAGTGGATGATCGGGAAATATGTCGTGAGGATTATATCCTAGAATCTGTGGCATCAGCGTTCAAGTATGCTCTTGATAGCGAATATAACCAAGTTGATGTAGAGGTGGAAGATGAGTAGCAAACATAAATATGAGAATGTTCAAATTGCCGTAAAAAAACGGTGGGAACTCTCTACTGGTGACCGACAGAATCGGTCTGCTGCTACTTGCACTATGGATAATCGTCCGAAGCGTCTGCGGACACGTTCAGCCCAGAAGCGGTTTTCTATGAGGGATTACGACTGATTGCGGGATGGTGTAACGGTAGCACAAGGGATTTTGGTTCCCTTTGTCTAGGTTCGAATCCTAGTCCCGTAGTTGACAATCGTAAAGGCGTGTGGTACAATAAGAATACGGGACGCAAGGTAAGCCGGTAGCATCCGTTACTCTTATAAGGTAATCATAGCGAGGTTCGACTCCTCGGCGTCCTACTTACGCCCCTATAACTCAATTGGTTAGAGTAGCGGTCTTTTAAACCGTAAGTTCTAGGTTCGAGTCCTAGTGGGGGTACTGTTGATGGTTCGATGGTTTCTCAAAGAAGGAGAGAAATATGCGTGATTTTGAATGGCAATACCTTGAGGATGTCAACAATGATAATACTAATTGTCCTGATAATTATTTTGAACGTATGATAGATAACTATGATTACGATGAAGATTATGATCAAGCAGACCAGGAACTAGAAAGTTGGAGCAACTATTACGAAGAAATTGGTGAAGAAATAGAATACTGATCTCTCCTTCTCGACTGGTGCGGTGTGGTGGGTACACACATAATCACTTCTAGCCTGTTCGAATCTGGCCACCAGTCCTTTATGCTATGAATGTTCTAGAACAACAACTTGATGATTTTAGACGAAACGATGATGGCAGCATCATTCAGGGTGCTGCACATACTAGCCGTATTCTCAATCATAAATATCGTAATAAAATAATTATCAACGCTTATACAAAACTGCATAAGTTAGATATTTATTATGATAGTATTGCCTGTTGTGGTGCGAGTGGTATGATAGTGGTTCCACAGATTGCTGAACTGTTAAAAAAGAATATTATGCTGGTAAGGAAACAGATAGATGGCTATAGCGATTTTCTTGTGGAGGGTTCTCCTACTAATCAATATATTATTATTGATGATCTGGTATGTTCGGGCAGTACTGTAAAACATATAATGAAAAACATTAGGCGTGAGACACCACGATCTAAATGCGTAGGTGTTTATTGCTATATGCCAGAGGAATCTGTATATAGAAAATACCCAGAGTATTGTGAGCGAGATTTAGGCATACCCTACCTTTGAGGGGCCGGGCCGGCCGGGTCGGAGCTAACTCCTTTGTTTTCAATGACTTACGTTTTTCAAGAAAATTCTCAAGGAAGGGGGTTGACATGGACGATAAGTATGGTATACTCAAGGCATAGCAAGTAACCACTAACGAAAGGACAATGAAATGCCTGCTAATGTTGAAACGATGTTTTACGCTGGTGCTACCCCTTGGCATGGTCTTGGTGAGAAGTTGGAGGAGGCTCCGACAATCAGCGAGGCTATTGAGGCCAGTGGTCTCAATTGGGAAGTTGGAACCAAGGATCTTGTGACTGTTGATGGTCAGCCGGTTCCTGCAAGGGCTACCTATCGCAAGAGCGATGACAGTATTCTTGGGGTTGTCGGGCCTCGATATGTCCCGCTCCAAAACAAGGATGCCTTTGAATGGTTCCAGCCGTTCGTCGATGCTGGCGAGTGCAGCCTGCATACTGGCGGTTCGCTGAGTGACGGTCAAAAAGTCTGGGTTCTTGCCCAGTTGAATCGTGACCCTAGTACAGTTGTGGCTGGTGACGAGGTTCATAAGTTCATCCTTCTGTCCAACAGTCACGATGGTACTACAGCTATTCGGGTAGGCTATACTCCGATTCGGGTTGTATGTGTCAATACCTTGGCTTTTGCTCACAATCACGCAGACAGCAAACTGCTAAGAATCCGACATACACAGTCGGCTCAAGGTAAGCTGGATAACGTCCGGGATATCATGGACAATATCAACGCTCAGTTTGAGGCTACTGCGGAACAGTATCGGTTCCTTGCTAGTCGAGACTTCAATCAGCGTGACGTGCAAAAGTATGTCAAGGTGCTGCTGGGTATCGACAACAAGCCCGAAGAGGATGTCAAGACTCGTACCAGAAATATCATGGACGAAATCCTTGGTACTATCGAAGGGCCAAAGCAAAGTATGCCCGGAGTACGGGGTACTTGGTGGGCTGCCTACAACGGCTTCAACGAGTATCTCAATTACACCAAGGGACGGAATACCAACAACCGTCTAGAAAGCCTCTGGTTCGGCCAAAATGGCACCGATAATAACAAGGCGTTGAATCTAGCGACAGAGTTCGCCAACGCCGTCTAACGCTCTCCTTTCGTGGTGCGTGGCGATGAGGGGCTGGCCTTGTGGTGGGGCTGGCCCCTCTTTCTTTGTATTCGTAAGTACTTGCCACATAAGGACTTACGTCAGAACCGGCCCGCCGCCCCCACCGATGAGGGGTGTGTTATAATGATAGGTTTACTATGTGCGTAAGTCTATATATACCAAGGGGTTACGAAAGTTTTGTGATGGACAATAGGGAGGAAAGACGATATAATGGTAGAAGTGGTGTGTAAGTCTTTGAGTACCAAGGGTTTAGGTATGGTTTACTAATATGATAAAAATGTTGTAATATATTATTACTATTTTTTGTACCACCCAACCTATCCGGTTTGGTCATATTGGTCATAGTCAGCCAAAATTGCAGTCACTATAAATTATGCAGGAGAAAGGTGAATTATGGATAATTTAGATAGTATTATTAATATGATTGAATTCTCTAAGATCCGTGCATCTTGGCACAATGATTATAAGGGGGATAAGTATGATAATGATAGTAGTAGATATTTAGATGAAAGTATTGAGAGTCTAAAGTCTGCTATTATTCTTCTTGAGGAGTATAGGGGAAAATAATAAAAAAATATTCTACCAATCTAGAAACATTAAATCGTCCCACCTAATGTAACAAGTTTGGTCACATTGGTCGTAGTCAGTCATTTTTCAGGACTCTTTGTTTTCCTATTGTGACATTGGCCGGCGTGTGGTATAATGGTCAATGTACAATCTATTATACGGTGAAAAACCATTTAGTCAAGAGGTGTGATTGCTAATAATCATTATTCTGGTTCTTCTGTTATGGAATGAGTAAGGGGTATTAGTATATTGAATATGAGTATATATCTTAATAATACTTCCCACCGCCATTGCTAAATATTAAACCATATCAGCGAGTTTGTCAATATCAATTTTCAACTTAGAGGTGACAGTATGAAAGAAAAAAATAGTATACCTGTAGACGTTTGTGATCTACTTTTTAAGCAAATAAAGAAACCTGACAACCTTGTGCATTGCAAGGCTATAAATGTTTATAACAATAAATATAGAATTAATTTATACACTAAAAGGTATAATGAAATTTACGACATAGAACAAACTAGAATTACCCAAAGTTATTTCTGTAGGGTAACGGGGAATAATCTAGAAATTCAATATCCAAAAATTTAAATAAAAGCACCTTGCATCACCCTTCCTCCCGTCATACTATATTGCGTGTGGTAGGGTGGTACAAGGAATTTAGTTTGTGTCATTAAAAAATAAAAATAAAATCCGAAAAAGAAAAAAAAGATTTATCGGTAAAAACTCTAAAAAGAATGACCAAATGCAACAGGAGATTCAAAATAATGAGTCAAATGTTGTAGAGTATCTTGCTCCTAGTAAAATTAAGGTTGGAAAATCTGATTTAGCAGGAATAGGTGTTTTTGCTACAGAGGATATTAAAGCTGGAGAAATAGTCGAGCGATGTCCTATGGTCAGGATGGAGCATAGAAGTAATTATGTTCATGATCCTACTATAAATAATTATATGTATACTCAACCTAAATGTCCATGTAAAGATTGCCAAAATCATGGTTATTATTATTGGATGGTTTTGGGTTATGGTATGTTATATAATCATCAAGATGTTCCACATACAGAGTGGCAATTTAATTGGAGACTTAAATATGCAGATGTAATAGCAAAAAAGGATATATCAAAAGGACAGGAGATATTTGTAACTTATGGCTCTAATTACTTTAGAAACAGGAAACAAACATTAGACCAAAATACAGTTGATAATATTAAAGAAACCCTAGAAGATCTTGAAGATAATGATTGGGCCTTTATGAAAACTGTCAACAATTATCTTAATACCGTTAAGAAATAATATATTTGTCTCACCTAATATATTAAGATCGTTCCGTATGTTCGTAGTCAGGCAAAATTGGTATCTTGTTAAATTAATATTTCTATGTCTCTGCTAAACATAAAAGGTTGGTCGTAATGGTCGCAGTCAGTGAATATTCATATAATGAGATTAATATCAAATTGGATGGTGAGAAAAAATGTGATGAAATTTGTAAAAAAATGCAATCACTATTAAAGACTGTTCCAAAAGGCGAGAATCCAGATGATTGGATTCTTAATATCAAGCTACAAAAAATCGCCTATACAATAGATGATAATATCAAAAAAATTGATAATTCCCGATAATTAATAACATTTCCCATATAGAAAAACACAATAGTAGTCCCACGGATACCTAAACTCTTAGTTTTTTATCATTTTTCTATTAAAATCACCACATATTTACCTTTTCTCCTGCATAAATACTCTTTATTTATCATATTTTGGGGTTAAAAATGCTGTTTTTGCCCTCTAAAACTTAATTTTTTACTTATTTTAAGCGCCGGTGATGAAAAATGCCCTATTTTCCCTACATAAACGGGATAAAGTTAAGGTTTAAAGAAACCTTCAAGTTCTATACTAGTATGGTCGATACTATTGACAATGCTAGTGGTATGTGGTATACTGGGATAGTTCGTAAGTAAAGGGAAAAAATGTATAAAAACGTACTTCTAACAGATAAAGAAATAGCCCTACTCAAGCGTGTTGTAGGAGATCATTTGCATGAAAAAATATGTCCAGAATCAAGAAATTTAACAATAATCTTGAATCGTCTAAGAGGCATACAACCCACCAAAAAGTATGTTCAAAGTATAGATTAGGGTTAATTACCCACAAATCAAATCAAAATGGAGCATAAATCAAATGGAAATGAAAGTAAATCAAATACTAACTCCAGATGGGCGTGAAACAGAGTGGGCATTTGATGTATACAGTATGAATTTAGCAGATACCAAAGGTGATTTTGCTACTCTAGAAATAATGAATGTGATTAGTTGGGAAAGTACCAAAATAAGAATGACAAAGGATGAATTGAGGGGCTTTGCCAAGTTCATTAATTCTCATGTGGATGATTAGTGATGAAAAAAACTATAATGGTAATGGCAACAATCAAGATAGAGGGAGATGATCTATCTAGTAGTTTTATTAAGGCAATTTTATACAAGATAAAGAAATGGTTTAGATATAGCCACAAACAAGAATCGGATAAACATATAGTAATCAGTGTAGAATTAGGTGATAATTTTATTACATTGGAGGAATAATGATTGAATTAGATATGAATGATACAGACCATCTGGTAGAAATTGTGACTAAATTAAGGTTTAATGGTGCTTCTTTCCATGCTCATATAAAGGGCAATAAATGGTTGATAGAAATGCTTTGATTTTGGTGGAGACTAGTCTAAAGTCTGGGTTGACAGTGGACGATAATGGTGGTATACTGGTAGGAACCTTGGAGACAATCAAATGGAACATATCGAAGTGGTTTCGACAAATGGTGAAGAATTTGACGTTTATTTTGAGCCAGAAAATGAATATTATGAGGTCTACGATTCTCTTGGTAATTGTATGAATGAGGGGAATTTGTTCTTTGAAAAACCAACTATTGAGCAAATAAAGGAACTTCTATGAGAATTGACCAGATTAAAGACGTAAATGATTATAGTAGTGCGGTAGCAGATTATCTTTGTGATGAATACGGAGATATGACCAAAGCACTAGAAATTGACGAAACCCAGCGTAATGTGGTTGGTAGTATTATCAACTATTGTTATGATCATGGTGATAGTGTGAGTAATGCGGGGAATTATCTTATTGAATTTATTAGGAAAACTAGTAATGAATGATGAAATCACCAATCTTAAAAAGATCGAATGGGTTCATTGGGTGCTAGACGAAATCAGTCAGGGAACCACTATGGATAATGGTGAGATTGAACAGGCTAGGGATTTTATTGAGGATATTAGAGAACTCTTTATACCGGATATGAAATAATGAATAATTATAGAATTAGATTTCAAGACCCAATTATGCAAAGACACTATGAGGATCTAATTAATAATGGATATCATTGGCGAACCGCTGAACGTAAAACTATCGAAACTTTTAAGGAATATGATAATTAGGCATACGCATTGGGTGATGCTTCAAACCTTGTCCAACTAATAAGAGAAAGTATATGAACTACTATATCGAAAAACATGATATGGAAATTATCTTGGATGCACTAAACCTATTGCATTTGGAGATAATAGAGACAGGAGGGAATCCTATAGGCAGACCATATACATTGGAAGATGTTGATGCACTATTTCAATCACTAGATAATTCTGGAGATGAATAATGGGGATATTTATTTTTGCTGGTTTATCTATTATGGTATATATGGGATTTATAGCCATATATGATTGGTGGGTAGGCAGAGCGGATTTATTTTAAGGAGATGATTATGAAAGAAGGATTGCGTAAACGTATTGAACAATTTATTGTTGATTATGAGAATCATATAGATGATGTGCATGATAATATAGCAAATATGGATAATTTTCTTGAAACTGCTATCAGTTTATTGACAGAAACCGTGCAAGAATCAGGTGTTCATTATGAACCATGATATAGATACCGTGGCAGAATACATTAAAGATGCCGAAAAGTATGGTCTGGTTGTAGAAGTAGTATATTTTGCCCTTAAATATATGAAAGAGCATCCAGACAGAGGCATAGATGATGCTATGGATTATGGATACTGGGAATGGTGCAAATAAACGGGCATCATTATCATTTTTAGGGATTAAAAAATTAGAAGCATATATAAACGCTAAAGTAAAACAAACTTAATGATACATAACTAAAATAGTGTATGTATTCATTATGAATACTAATATAAAATCTCAAGTAAAAAAAGAAACAGACCCAATATCATTACTGATATATAAGACGCATATCTTAGAAGATGGTACAACAAAATTTTCTTACATTGACAGTTGCCATCCAATGAGTAAAATGAAGTTGTATACGCTCAAAAATTTCCCACAGGAGTATCTTCATAATAATGACTGGTATTAACATTCAGTCTCCTTGGTCAACCTTACTAATTAATGGAGATAAATGTGTTGAAACACGCAGTTACCCTTTGCCAGAAAAATACGAAGGTGAAGAACTAGCATTAATTGAAACTCCCGGTAGATACGGCAACTTTAAAGCAAGAATTATAGGCACGATTACATTTAGTCATAGTTTTCAATATCCAGATGAACAATCATGGATAGACGATCATAATAGACACAGGGTAGACAAAGAAGATAAAGATTACGGCTGGAAAAATAATAAAGAAAAATGGGGTTGGGTAGTTAGCAACTTACAAAAGTTTGAAGAACCTCAACAAGCACCAGAAAAAAAGGGAATTATATTTACTTTGAATTGTTCAGTATTAATACCGTCAGGAGTGTAAAATGGAAGTGACAATCAGTAAACAAGAAGCATGGAGAATACTTGACGCTATTATCGCATATAAAAACGATTATGAATTATCTAAACCAGTAAACGCAACTATCAAAAGCATAGAAAAAAAGATGAAAAAAGTAGTTAATGGTGCGGCATAATGTACGTTATTATTTGCTCGAATAAAAAATATATAGACATATCCCATTTTAAACAATATGAAATGAACGATAATATATTTGGGCCTTTTCCTAATAAATACGATGCAGAAGAGTGGGTCGATAATCATTGTGGTAAAATATATTGGAGTATAGTGAAATTAAATGACACAACCAATTAGCAGAGAAATATTATTACAAAGGGGAAGTTGTTGCGGCAAAAATTGTGTAAATTGCCCTTATATGCCCCGTGGACAAAGAGGTGCAACAAATGTTAAGAAGAAATTTTCTACAGATAGGTAGTATAGGTGGTTTAACTCTAACTTTAGGTAAGTACAATATACTTAAAGCCAATAATAAAGTAGATAGTAATGCTAAAGCACAATCTGTTATCTATATTTATATGCCCGGAGGTTTTGCTGCACAGGAAACATTTGACCCTAAACCATTAGCACCAGAAGAATATCGTGGATCATTAAGTGCTATTAATACCAAATTACCCGGTGTTCAATTTAGTGAATATCTACCCAAGACTGCAAGCATAGCAGATAAAATTGCGGTTATCCGTTCAGTAACTCATGGTGAAACTGCCCATGAAAGAGGTAGGCATGATATGTTCACTGGTTATAAACCTAGTGCAGCATTAACCTATCCTAGTTTTGGTTCTATTACTAGTCAGCAATTAGGTGTTCGCAATAATCTTCCACCATATATTGCCATACCAACTATTGCTGATGAGTATGCTGGGGCCGGTTATCTTAGTCATTCTTTCAGCCCGTTTGCTTTAGGTAGCAATCCAGAAAATGCAGATTTTAAAGTAAGGGATTTGCAATTACCAGATGGTATAACAAGAGATAGATTTGAGCAAAGAAAACATCTCAGGAATATACTGTCAAGAAACTTTAAAGAGCAACAGGCATCTGATGCTGTAGAAGCTATGGATAGCTTTTATGATAACGCATATGGTCTGCTGGATTATAAACCAGCAACAGAAGCATTTGATTTAAGTAAAGAGGATGAAAAAACTAAAGAAAGATATGGTAAAAATTCTGCTGGTATGAGAATGTTACTAGCAAGAAGATTAGTAGAAGCAGGAACAAGATTCGTGACTGTTAATTATGGACAGTGGGATATGCACCAAAATATAGAGAGTGGGATTAAGAACAGTCTACCACCATTTGACCAAGCATACTCTACTCTTATTAATGACCTAGACGAAAGAGGATTATTAGACTCTACGCTTGTTATTGTTGGTACTGAGTTTGGTAGGACTCCTAAAATAAATGCAGACTCAGGGCGTGATCATTGGCCTAAAGTTTTTAGTATAACTATGGCGGGTGGTGGAATTAAAAGAGGAATAGTTTATGGGCAGAGCGATCAAACCGCTACTGATGTTTTTGATGCTCCAGTAAAGATAGAAGATTGGGGAGCAACAATATATGAATTATTAGGAATAGATTATAATGGCCACTTATATGCACCGGGAGATAGGCCAGTAAAGATCATTGATGGAGGAAAACCAATCAAAGGAATTTTAACATAAGTGATTGTAGAAAATGTCTTATATATCAATCTAGACTCTAGGCCCGATAGAAAAAAGCATATAGAAAATATGCTATCCTCATGCCCATATGAATATCAAAAAATTGCAGGGGTAGATTTATCTGATACTAGTGGTTATGATATATACAATCCAAACCCCAAGGTTTATAATAGTGTCGGAATACTTGGATGTTTTTTAGCACATAAAAAGGCTATAAAATATCTTCTAGACATAAACAAAAATGCTGATTCTTATTCTATTTTAATAGAAGATGATGCTTATATAGATACTTTATTATGGGGAGTATTAGACAGCCTTGATATATCCAGTATTGATACTGATATCTTTATGGTTGATGCTATAAATACACAATCTAATTATGGCACATTACCTATGGCAAGAGATAAATATCCTGTCATTTTTAAAAATTTAGACGGAGATTATTTTTTTGAAAAGAACAGTAAAAGACCTGCATTTGGTACTCATTTTATGATTATTCCCAACAATAAAATACAATATATTTATGACAATTTAGATACAGCAACAACCGTAATGCTAATAGATAATTTTTATAACTATAACAGCAACATTTCTACTAGTTTTATGGAAACTGGATTAGTCTACCAAATAAAAAATCAAATATTATCTTCTAATATCAATAATAAATTCTTATTATGGCCCACAGAATAGGTGTATTTTATCTTCTAGATACTCTAGGATTTAAAATATGAAAGTTCTATATGTAGCAATAATCTTAACAGATGTATACGGCAATATCCATCACTCAATCATCTCATAAATTCTAAAGTTCTCTCTTGACTCCAACCGATAAGGGTAGTATAATGGACAGTATAACTACCCTAGTGTTGTTCATTGTTGTCTACACTTTACTTTGGCTAACGGATTTTAATAACGATGAATTCTAATGTTGTCATACCTACAGAAATTACCAACTATAATAGAACTGACTATGAGTTGGAAGTCTTTTGGTTGTTTTGTATTCTTGTTGCTGGCAAAAATAGCGATACAACTAGCAGACTATTAGCAAGGTTCTTAAATAAGTTGCCAGACAATCAAACCCCATTTGAAGGTATTAGAGAATTGGGTGAAGAAGGATTACATAATTTGCTTGTCAGTCATAGAGTTGGACAGTATAATAGGATAACTAAAGCAATATGGCAGAGTCTTGATTTAGATTTGCGAAATTGCAATCGTGAAGATTTAATGCGTATTTATGGAGTTAGTCATAAGACTAGCAGATTCTTTTTACTACATAGTAGAGAATTTTGTGAAGAAATTGTTTTAGATACACACATTCTACGATGGATGAGAGATCATTGTTATGTAGTTGGGGTGCCAGATAATACTCCGCAAAATAAAGATAAATATGAATACTTAGCCAAGCTGTGTCGAGATTTAATGCACAATTATTATCCCGGTATGAGTTTGGCTCAAGTAGATTTACTCATCTGGACTATGATGAGTGGAAGGTTGGATTAGTTTTACTTTAAAAGAAAGAATAGGATTATGAATAGTAAGAGTTATTTCCTTGTGGCTGCATTTGCCAGTTTTTGTTTGAGCGTAGGGGTTTGGTTTCTAGGTTCAGCCGATGTAGCAAAGGAACAGGGTATTTTTATTGGGCTATGGGTTCCTAGTATTCTTAGTCTAGGGAGTTATTTTAATGAATGATTTCGCAATCTTTATTTGCGGAGTAGTGATTACCCTCGTCACCGGGATGGGGGTAATTACTTCGCAAGTATTTATGGGGTATAATAAGTTTAAAGAGTATCAAAAGGAAAGAGATACTAAAGTTTTTGAACAAATTTAATTTTACCATAGGCGGGGAAAGACTTATGATAAAATGTACAGGAATATTGATGAAGATATTAGACTGCTAACTATGGCAAGACGATATTGGACTGAAGAACAATTAAGCAAAGAGCAAGTGCATTGGGTATTAAAGGGCGAAGGATATAGTGAACGGGAGATAGATAATGCGATTAGTGATTATTATTCTATCCATATACGCTCTAATATCATGCTCCATCACTTTATCGCTCCTGTGGTACTTGTTATTGTGATGATAGTTTTAGTCCTAAAAGTTTATAGCTTACTAAAATGAATGAAGAACTACCAGACATTGAACCACCTTGGTTTAGTGTGCCAACAGAAGGTGAATATAGTGATGATCTTGAAGATGGAACCCCGTATGATATGGGATATAAAGTAGACGAGGCTTATGATGACTGAAAAATCTTGGGATACATTATACGAAAAGTATCCAAATCTATTCGCCAACAAAGATAAAACTCCAATGCAGTCATGTATGGCATTTGGTATAGAGTGCAATATTGGTTGGTATGATATTATCTCTAGTGTTTGCTATATGATAAATCAACATGAAGAACAAGAAAAATCTCTTCAAGAATTCAAAAAACAAAAAGATCCATCATATAAGTCAGATTATTATCCTGTAACTTTTGACCAGATAAAAGAAAAGTGGGGCGGTCTTCGTATCTACCATAGTGGAGGCGATTATTATGTTGACGGTCTTATCAGTATGGCAGAAGAAATGAGTTATAAAATCTGTGAAAGATGTGGTTGCCCCGGTAGTCCTAATAAGCAAGGATGGATAATGACACTTTGTGATAAGTGTAGAGAGGATTTGGTGAAGGGGTAAATAATGTCTAACAAACCTTGGACAGAATTATTGGGAGAGCGTAAAGGTAATGAGGTTGTTTTTGGTAATGAAATTGTAAGAGTGACTAATTATTTTACTCTTGGTGATTTTGGAGTACGCAGACCAATATACGAAGTGATATATACTGCTCAAACACAAGAAAGAGCAGAGTCTTATTTGAAGGGATGGATAGAGGAAAAGTAATGCAAATTAAAACATCATATTCTGGTCAATTTTTATTTATGAAACTATAGGAGAAAAGTAATGTGCGATCATAAAGATTACGAAGACTGTTTGATTTGTCACTGTTGTGGCGAGTGTTCAGAGAGTTTAGACGAGGATGATATTTGTTATGGTTGCGCTATTAAATAATGACACTTAAAGATGGAGAAATAGTAAATGTTAGTTAAATTTGAATTTAATTTGCCAGAAGATCAAAATGAATATGAAGTAATGAGTCAAGCATCTAAGACTCAAACATTCTTGTGGGAATTTAGCCAAAAGTTAAGATCTTGGCATAAGCATGGACATTCATTTACAGATGCTTACGATGCTGTAGATAAAATAAGAGAAGAGTTTCATCAACTTCTTAATGAACACGGGGTGAACATTGACCTATGATTTAGATTTTGATCTTATTAGATCAGACTATATGTTAGAGAAGTGTCGTAACACAGTTTACGCACAGAATCTTTATGCTGCAATGTGTAATAACTGGTTTATAAAAGGTAATGACAAGTGGATGACAAGCTGGCGTGGTTCCGGTGGAATAGTTGCAGACCTTAGAAGGTGCGGAGAGGATTATATAGATTGGTACTGTAGTGGCATGGCGAAGGTTGAAGGATATGTAGAAGAAGGTTTTATTACAGAAGAAATTGCTATGGATTTATTCCGACTTGGATGGACTGTTAAACCTAGAGAAATGATGGTCGATAGATTGGGCGAAGGCTGGTACAGGAATATATGGTAATGAAAATCTTTAAAATACAACAAAAAGAAGTTTTCGACAAAATCTATTGTGATGTTTGTGGAGAATGTTGTACAGACGAAACTTACGGTACAGAAAGTGCGACATTATCTGCTCAGTGGGGATACTTATCGAACAAAGATGGAGATACATACAATGTTGATCTTTGTGAGTCCTGCTTCGATGCTACTATTAGTTTTCTGAAACAAAGAAAAAAAGAACTATATTCCGAATAGATATCACATGATCAACAAAGCAATATTTATTCATGTACCTAAAACAGCAGGAATGTCTATAATCGAAGCAACTAAAGAACTGAATGTCAAGTGTATTGGGCATCGTAAAGCTTCCGATTTTACAGAAAAACAACTACGGGAAAGTTTTGTATTTTCTTTTGTCAGAAATCCTTACGATAGATTTATTAGCGCCTTTTTTTATCTCAAACAAGGAGGAATAAATATAAAAGATAAATCCATAGGAGATATACTACCCAATGATATTCAACAATGTGTCGATCTGATAAAATCTTTAGACGATTCTTTTATGTACAAAAAACGTAAATTATTTCATTTTCAACCACAACATCAGTGGCATAATGCCAAAATTGATTTTATAGGCAGATATGAGAGACTGAACGATGATTTTGCATATATTTCGACAAAGATAGCCAATAAAAAAATTATACTACCTCACATGAATGAATCTAAAAAAAAATATTATACAGAGTATTTAACCAAAAATATAATAGATTCTATAAATGGAAGATTCTACAAAGATTTTGATAAGTATCATTATTTGTTTTTGTGACTGAAATAAATTATTATGACTATTTGGAAAATTTGGTGCAAAGCACTAGGCGAAAAATCTGGAACAACAGACCGGCAAAGTGATGGTATTGCGTTTATAAGAACATTACTTGTATTGCAGGCTATTATTACTAATATTTTTATTGTGTCTAACATACTCAAAAATTGGTGACTGTATCAGCAAAACATTCAAGATTGGACTTGACAATGCCGATAACTATGGTATAATGAAGTGAAACCCTTGGAGACATTTCTATGCGATGCGTTGGTTGTTATCAGCAGATTGATTTTATGCGGGCTGAATTTATTCAAGAATTTAATAAGCCTAAAGTGTGCAGACATTGTTCCACAGAGCAGCGTATGGTAGGCTATATGGACTACGGACATAAAACAGCACCACAATTGGTAATGTGTAGTGCTAATGCAACAGAAACTAAGCGTATTCTTGATCGAGCAAACAGGAGAGCAAGATAATGTTAGGACATTTAACATGGAAAGATTTGTTAAAGTTTTTACTTGAGCAAAGAGAAAAAGGCTTGCTAAGAGAAGATCACGACGTAATGATGCACAATATAGAAACAGGGGATGAATATCCCTGCGATGTGCTAGAAATAGATGGTCGGCTTGTTATGGCTATTAATTGGGATACTCTTGACTAAAGGTATAGTATGAAAGACCGATTTGATCTTGAGCAAGAAATACTGAGAACAACAAATTATGCGGATGATCTTCGCACAATCTCAGCAAATATGCTTAACGATTATATAGAGGGCGTTACGGATGTTGATAAATACACTAATGCTATAGAAGGTATTGCCATATTAATTGAAATGCAATCCAATAAAATGCTTGATACTATGAGCCAGTGTTTTAAACTTGATAACTATAAGGAGTTAGCATGACAGATACGATTGATTTTAATACCGAGGTTCTTGCGTTCGTTGAAAAAACCTACGGTCAAAAGACCGCAAAGAAAATTACCCTCAAAAAGAATAGTGAGGTTGTTGATAGAATTCTACTAGATTCTAAGAATAAGAGTTATAGTGCAGAGAAAACTGGAAATAAACTAATCGCTATGCTAAGGATCAACCCATGAAAAAGAAAAGCAATAAAGAATTGCGAGAGGCTAAAATACGTGCTATGCAACATATGTTCTATGAAGATGTTTGCATCTATATGTTAGAGGAATATAGCCCTCGTACTTGCAGGTTGTTTTTTGATAGTCCTATCGCTGGTGATATTGTTGATCTTGTGAATGAATATTTCTGGGGAGGTAATACTGTGCAATTTACCGCTGGACAAGTTGCCGACCTATTAAAAAGTAAATATCCTAAGAAAAATTAATGACAGAACTTTTTATCACTATAGCGATTATTATAGCAATAGAAGTTTTTTTTCACACCTATTTTAGCGGGTATGATAGATGAAACCTCAATACATAGTAGCAATATCATCTTCTTATAAAGGATTCATTGACGAGAAAATGGTTTTTGGCCCATTCAATAGTGTAGAAGATATTAGGCAGTGGCTAAAAGACAAATACAATAATAGCAGATATACGATAGACATTCATCCACTAAATTATCCATATGATTAAAAGGTGTATAATATGAGTATCCCACCGTACTATCCCACCTTATATATGAGGCAGAGTGATGATACTCGTAACTGTTTGCAGAACTTTATTTTATCAGTTTTTTGTTTTATTTGTTGGTCTATCAATTGGGTTTATAGTAAATGCAGAATACATAGGCTGGAAATCTAATCTAATTGCTCGTTCGTATACTAATATTTTTCATCCGGTGGAGTTTAACGAGAATGTTTGTAGAAATGTTAAACAATGGGGTGCGACAAGAATCTGGGCAGAATTAGGCAGACCGCAAACATTTGAAGTATTAGAAGATGGTTTACTAGCAGAAGAGTATTATGTAGGAAAATTTAAGTATGTTGATGTAGACTCTGGAGAGACTATAATAAAGATTATATCTCATAGAGTATTATGGAAACCTTGGGAATATTATTGGGATGATCCTACACCAACTACTGAAGAAGAATTGTTGGATTATCTAGAGAACGGAACAGTTAACAGTAAAGAGTCTGATAAGGCTTATAAGTTATATCAAGAAAAAAGATTACAAGACTTAAAGGAGAAGGAAAAAGATGAAAAGAAAAATGGTAGTGCTGGGCCTCGCGTTTATACTGGGGTTATATTGTAATACTGGATATAGTCATACAGAATGGGTTGCTGCTACTCCTACAACGGTAATCTATCCTGTTGTAGAAACCCCACAAGTACCAACCGTAACATATACAACATATGCCATTCCAGTAAATTATGTAAGATATCAATGGATTCCAATTTATGTGAATAAACCTGTTGCTGTAAATACATGGGGTATCTTTTGCAAGAAACAGCAGGTAATATACCAGCCACAACTTGAATGGGTTCTTCAGCCAATCTATTACAGGTGAGAGAATGATTGGACAAGTATGTTTGGCAATTATCATTGTATTATTTTTGTTTGGCTCAGGATGCATATTATTTTCAATATTTTTTGAAAAAGACCATACTGCCAAATATGAATCACTACCCAAGAAAAAAATTACCAAAGTAGAAGATGTTAACTTATATTTTAATGATGTAGAAGAGGTATTAGAACTAGATGAAGGATTACTAGAATGAAAAGACAATGGATTAATATAACAGATACGCTACCAGAAGAAGGACAAAAAGTTTATTACTTTTGTAATTTCTTGGGTATATTCAGGGGTGAATATCATTTTCAAAAAAACAGAGTGGCTATAGCAATTAGTCCTCATACTTTTGTGAGTAATCATGGGATATTAGATGCGGATGAAGTTACACATTGGATGCCTTATGATCATGCATTAAGGGACACAATTCCACTACCTCCCGACTACAAAAAAGTTGACATTCATCCTTATCAATCTACTATAAGTAATAGTTTAGACTCAAACGAAATAGAAATTCCGCAACAACATAGGCAAATAAAATTTAGTTATGAGATAATGGGAGAAATATAACATGAATAGGCTTTACAAAGCATTAGAAAGTAAATATCAGGCTAAAATTGATGAATCAATGGCAATCTTAGACATTTATTTTAATAAACCAGTAGGCGTAGGTGAGCATCCAGATATTGTTGATGTTTTAGATCAATATTTGACTATGCTAGATGATTATAACGGAAAATTAGAAACACTTAGGGGTTTATTTACTTCTACAGAACCTAAAGAAACGACAGAAAACGAATAATATCTTGACTTATTGGTGATATGGTTTTATTATAGATTGAGTGCTACCAGTGGTAGGCTCAATAGTTTTTAACAATTATAACAAGGAGAGTGTTATGAATATGATATTACATACTAGAAATCCTATGGCTCCTCGTAGAGTTGACCTATTCTCAGAACTGTCTAAAGAGTTCGATAGAGTTAGTAATGAGGTATTCGGTGCGCCCTTTTTTAAGGGAGTAAATAAGCACAAAGGATATCCTCTTGTAGATGCAATTAGAGATAAAGAAGGGCTGACGCTACAGTATACTGTACCGGGAGTTAAAAGAGATGATCTTAATGTTGAAATTATTGATGATCCAGATGGATATCTTTTGGTTGTTTCTGGTAAGTTATCTGATGACTATGTTTATAGTGATGAACATTATCAGATAAAAGAATTAAGTAAACAAGAGTTCAGAAGGATAGTAAGATTGCCAGATGATGTTGACACTGAAACTGAACCCGTTGTAGCTTTAAGAGATGGTATACTCATGGTCGATTTTATTCTTAAAAAGGTTGAGGATGAACCAAAACCAAAAACTAGAAAATTGGCAATTTCATAGTTTAGTTTTTATATTGTCATTTGTGCTAGGGTATTTAGTAGCGATACTATTACCCTAGCCTTGACATATGAACTTCTGTGTGTTATACTTGGATTAGAGGAATGAATTATGGGACTACCGCTTAAAAAAGACCATTGGGTGTTGATTGATTTTTGGTGTGATTATCTTGAAACACAAGCAAACCAAGGAGTAGAATCCAAAGATACATATTTTTGGTTTAAAGTTAACAAGAAGTATACCAAAATCATTATGGTTGATCATGTAAAAGTAGAAACTGCTCATGCTTTTGTAGATAATAAAACTCTGGATATCTATAAGCCAGCAAGTTGGAGCGCACCAGTGAAAGAAAGTAAATATAATTTAGAACATGATTATGAACAACTACTAAATGACTGTGAATGGACAGGTGGTTATTTATACAAAAATGGGGTTAAAAAAGTAAAGACTTATGGTTGCTAGTAAGAGAAAAAAAGAAGTACAATACTTAGAAAAAAAAGAAAACATCAAGAAACTATTTGAATCTTTGGGTTACGACAATATACTTAGATATATGATAGAAGATTTAGACAACATTGAAGATGTTAACAATACACAAAGTATGTATCTTTTTCAACTCATCTCTGCACTAGAAAATGCTCTAGAAATATATCCAAGAATTCAAAATGTCTAACGAGACTAAACAATTAAAGTACCTTTCTGTTCTACAAGAAAAGAAAAAACAGATAGCCAATATCTATAAAGACTATCAAGTTACAGAACACATAGAAGAACTTTACGATCTTATAGATTACCAAATGAAAATGATTAGTGATCAACGCAGGCAAATAGTTGCAGATAAACATAAAGATGCTTGGAAGCACTATTATAAATCCTTAGACGAATATAATGAGTCTGAAAGAAGATATTTTACGAAAGAAGAACTTGAAGCAAGGAAGTGCTGAATGAAATGGTCACTAATTAAAAGTTGGGCTAAAGATCATGGTTACACTAGTTTTAGGGAAAAAACTGATAGAGTTGACAACCCTAATGAATACGATTATTATTGGGGTAAAGATGACGATCCGTCTGTAACTGGTTGTGCAATTAGTGTAAGTAAACTTGCGACAGAAATCTATAATCATCTAACAAATAATAGATTTTTACGACATCAAGAACAATATATAGAACAGCAAATGACTCAGGATATAGATCATGGATTCTCAGAATCTTGGTGATGATAAAAAACTTAAAAAACAAAGCATAACCGCTACTACAATTTTTACTGCTGCTGTTGAAGCTGTTGTTGGATATATTGTTGTGTGGTTTTTTGAGCCAATATGGAAAAAAATAGTTAAATGGTGGAAAGGTGAAAATGAATCAAACAGTTAAATTAATTAGCGTAACTCCAGATGCCGAAAAACATATGGCGTATTGTGCTAGAGTGTCCAACCCAAACAATCAAGATAATGAAAATATTTCTCGTCTGCTTGGTTATTGTATTAAGCATGGACATTTCTCTGTATTTGAGCAGGCTTTTATGACTGTGGAAATTAATACTACAAGAGGTTTGGCGGCACAAATATTACGACATAGAAGTTTCACTTTCCAAGAATTTAGCCAACGATATGCTGATACATCTTTTCTTAGTGAACAAATACCATTATTTGAATTGCGTAGACAAGATGATAAAAATAGACAAAATAGTATTGATGATATACCAGATGATGTTCGTACTAAATATAATGCTTTAATTAGAGAACATTTCGCAAAAGCCAAGGGATTATATGATCAAATGCTTAAAGATGGTATTGCCAAAGAGTGTGCCAGATTCATTTTACCATTAGCAACTCCAACAAGGCTATATATGACAGGATCTATCAGGTCATTTATTCACTACATATCTTTAAGAGAAAAAAACGGTACTCAAAAAGAACATATGGATATTGCCAAAGAGTGCAAAAAAATATTTGGTGAACAATTCCCTACAGTAGCAGAAGCATTGGGTGGAATCGAAAAAGATTGGAGTTGACAATCTGGTTTTGCCGATATATAATTGGAAAAAAGGAGCAAAACTATGACCAAACTCGGACTCTGCTGCATTTCTCTCGACCTGCAAGAACTTGACGAACCACTCAAGTTTCAAACAATGACCTATAAACGGTTTAGCCAACTAGACCGTAGCGAGGCACTGTCTATACTAGGCGAACGCATCTTAAACAATATGCTTGTGACCAATGCTACCATTCAGCATTGTGCAGATAACGATATGTGCTATCGTATCAGTAGTGACCTGTTTCCACTTATGACATATCAAGCAGCAAATATTGAGTGGGAAGAATTACCCAACTATGATCAGATTGAAGAATCATTTGATCTACTTTATGAAACTATACAATCTACTAAAGTTCGTATCAGTTGTCATCCCAGCGAATTTAATGTTTTAGCATCTACTAATACTGATGCAGTTGATAGAACCGTCACAGAACTAAATTTTTACAGCAGTTTCCTTGACAGAATTGGTTGTCCTGCCGATTATAATTCGCCTATGAATTTACACATCAATAATCGACAAGGAAGCAACGATGAAGTTGTGAAGAGATTTATACAAAATTTTAATAGACTTGACGATAATTGCCGCAATCGTCTTGTTATCGAAAATGATGATAAACTTAATTGCTGGTCTGTTAAGCAGTTAATAGAGGATTTTAATCCTAAAACCAACATACCAATCACCTTTGACTACCTGCATCACGCCTGCCATGCGGATGATTGGACAGAGGAACAGGCTATTAAGGCTTGTTATAATACATGGCAAGGTTATAGACCCCTTTTTCACTACAGTGAATCTGCTCCCGGTAATAATCCACGCAAACACGCAGACTATGCCGAAAGAGAGTTCTCACTATACGACCTTGACTTCGACGTAGACTTTGAGTTAAAGAAAAAATGTCATGCTATTGCTCACTATCGAAAACTTTATCCGATTTTCGGATGTTATCAGAGGCCCACAACGGTTGTAAGTTAGAGTAGTGGAAACATTTCTTCTGTTGTTCTGGATCAGTGAAATCAAAACTAGCACAAGGTCTTATATGATCAATATGCCATTTGCCGTAATTATCCCAATTCATTCCATCGGTGAATTGTTTCTCTAAGTGAGTTTTAACATTATCAATAGAACACCCAATAAAATCTACTATACTTTTACCGTCTTTTTTTATGCAATTCCTTAAGCGTCTTGATAGATTCATTTTAATCTTAAAAGCTGGATCATTATGATATTTATTTATGGTATATTCAGCCTGTCGTTTTCTTATTTTGTCTTTATTATCCTTAGCGTACTCTTTAACTGCCAATAATCTTTTTTCCCTGTGTTTGATATATTGCTCCCTTCTTCTTTGTTTCATTTTTTCGGGATATAACTTTAATTCTAATCTTTTTTCTTTAAGTCTTTTATCTCTATGTTTTTGATAAGATTTTTTGCTACTTTCTAATACTTTATCATGATTTACTTGCCTATATTCTTTTTTAGCCTTTACTCTTTTTTCTTGGTGTTTTTTGTACATATTTTGATTGTATATTTTATGACACAATTTACATTTTGCCATTAATCCATATTTTCCACCTTTATGTTTATTAAAATATTCCCTTGTTGCAGGCAATTCTGCTTGACAAGCCGTACAAACTTTAGTATAATCCATAAGAGTACCCATAAAGAAAAACGCCCATACGACAATTAGTGCGAGTAATTGCCATACAGACGTTATTCTATATTGTATTATAATGAAATATCTCGCACATACTTCAATATTATATACACTATAATAGGTTAAAAATGAAAGATAAAGCAATCTCCGAATATTTAGAAGGTGTACTAGTATGAGTGGATGGTTAATTGCATTTACTGGTATTATTTACCTATATGTATCAATAGAGCAACTATATAACCATAAAAATATTGGAATGTTTATAGCATATCTTGGTTATGCCTTTTCTAATATCGGACTATATTTACTGGCCTCTAAGTAGGAGATAATTATGCAAGAACCGAGCAGGATACCTCTTGACCCATCTACACCATTAGTAAAAAATGTAAATACAATTCCCATGCCATCCATTTATCCAGACAAAATGGAGGATGATGTTTATAGTAGTGACAATGCTACTAGTTTTTGGAAATTTATTGCTCAACACAAAGCATCTAGAGAAAATTGGTTAAAACAAAAGAATGAAAATAATAAAAAGGGCGATCAAACTTAGCTACGATAGATTTAAACCTAATCCTTATCAGAGAAGATATCATTTCGCTATCGCTTTCAATGTAAATAAACCAATTTGTATTGCACAGAATAATCCTATAAAAATAAACCATAAAGCCTATAAGATAGGTCAAAAGTTTAATATTTCAAAATATCAAGAGTATCCGTATTCTCATGCTGAATCTCATCTTATATCTAAATTACTTGATACATATAATACCATTCGTTCTGATTGGTCACTTGTTGTACTCCGTATTAATCGACAGGGCAAGATACTACTAAGTAAACCATGTGATAATTGTCAATCTATCTTAGACGCTGTTGGATTAAGCAGGGTATATTGGAGTATAGATAAAAATACTTTCGGATATGGCTCAAAAGAATTGATTCAAGTTTGACTTGACAGATGCCGATACTTATGCTATACTAGAGGAAATAAACTTTTCACAGGAGACTACTAAG
>Ga0213864_10000134_pt1 | contig 31261 bp, 31 predicted proteins | sample PICome_5_FD_160078 | JGI IMG/M metagenome (GOLD analysis project Ga0213864, IMG submission 160078) | Coastal seawater microbial communities near Pivers Island, North Carolina, United States - PICO247 | ecosystem: Environmental > Aquatic > Marine > Coastal | place: USA: North Carolina... | reverse complement strand
CGTATCGTGGTAGGATGTAGCGGAGTGTCTTCGTCGACCCATTCACCTTCGGTTCCTCCATAAACACCTGTGGTAGACAGGTACCCAACCCAATCAAACTGATTCGAAACAAATACTGATCGATGTTTATTTAATGTTGGATCCCCATTTTCTGAAGGTCCCGCTGAAATGAGCACATGTGAACAAGATCTAAGCCGTATTGATACTGATGGATCATCGATCAACAGGGGGTGCGCGCCTGATTTTGCAATTTCATCAAACCGTTCTTGACGTCGTGTCGTTCCATAAACGGTCCATCCCTGTTCCGATAGTATTTTTGAGAGAAAGCCTGCGGTATACCCCGCGCCGAATATAAACATTGATTTGGTCATGCTTCTAATTTGTATGACAGGTAGTAAGTTACAAGGAGAAAATGCCCAAATATGACGACACGTTCCAACTGACATTGTGGATGAGTTCAGCATAGTGGGCACATCAAATTGAAGGAGCGAATATGACCGATATCGTTATTTTGGATGGAGCACGGACAGCAATCGGCACGTTTGGTGGATCACTGGCAACAACACCCCCGATTGAACTGGGCGCTGTTGCTGCTAAAGCCGCGCTTGAACGGTCTGGTGTCGAAGGTGGGCAAATTGGACAGGTTGTATTCGGTCATGTGATTAATACCGAGCCAAAAGACATGTACCTAAGCCGTGTCGCGGCCATGCAAGCTGGCATTCCAGAGACCACACCCGCAATGAATGTGAATCGTCTTTGCGGATCAGGTGCGCAGGCGATTGTATCGGCGGTTCAGGCGCTTGTGCTGGGGGATGCTGATTTTGCTCTCGCAGGTGGTGCTGAGAATATGAGCCGTTCGCCCTATATCGTGCCGGATCAGCGATGGGGTGCAAAGATGGGTGACATACGCACATTGGATATGATGCTGGGGGCACTGAATTGTCCCTTTGGCACAGGTCATATGGGTGTGACTGCTGAAAATGTAGCCGCAGAACACGATATTTCACGTGTGGCGCAAGATGCGTTTGCACTGGAATCGCAAAATCGTGCTGCGGCGGCGATTGAGGCTGGATATTTTGACAGTCAAATCACACCTGTGAATGTCAAAGTCAAACGACACATGGTTCCATTTCTACGCGATGAGCATCCAAAGTCCACAACGGCCGAAGGGTTGGCGGGACTTCGACCCGTCTTCCAACAGGACGGTTCTGTCACAGCAGGCAATGCAAGCGGCATCAATGACGGTGCTGCTGCGATTGTTCTGGCAACCGCAACAGCTGCGGAAAAATCAGGACTGAAACCACGCGCGCGCGTTCTTGGGTATGCACATGCCGGCGTCCGTCCAGAGGTGATGGGCATTGGTCCCGTTCCAGCGGTAGAAAATTTGATGGCGAAAACGGGTCTATCGATAAGTGATTTTGATGTCATCGAGAGCAACGAGGCATTTGCAGCACAAGCCTTGGCCGTGAACAAAGGTTTGGGAATTAACCCCGCAAAAGTGAACCCAAATGGCGGTGCGATTGCACTGGGTCATCCTGTTGGCGCAACGGGGTGTATTATCACAATCAAAGCGCTCTACGAACTTGAACGCATCGGCGGTGGCAAAGGACTGATCACAATGTGCATAGGTGGGGGTCAGGGAATCGCGATCGCAATCGAGACACTTTAAAGAATTTTACACTTTGGTTGGACAAATATTTCATGGGGTCTTTATCCGCCGGAGTGACCTATGATTATTGCCACGCAACTTGCCGAATAATGCAGTGCGCGTTTGGCAGCAGAACATTAGTTTGTCTTGAAAGAGGCTGAGTTTTCACACTTGATTGCTTTCTAAAATGTGAAAAGTAATAAAAATTTTGAAATCAAAAAACTGGCCCAATTGGGCCAGCATTGTGTTTTTTGAGAACTTAGCCTTTCATCGAATCCCAGAAGGATTTAACAGAAGAGAAAAAGTTTGAGCTTTCGGGGCTATTTTCTTCGGAAAGTTCCTCGAACTCTTGCAACAGTTCTTTTTGCTTACTGGTCAAATTGACGGGTGTTTCCACTGACAATTCAATAAACATATCTCCAGTCTGACTGGAGCGAACCGCTGGCATACCTTTGCCGCGTAGGCGCATTTGACGGCCAGATTGGCTACCCATGGGCACTTTGACGCGGCTGCGGCCGCCGTCGATTGATGGGACATCGATGTCGCCTCCCAGTGCGGCAGTCACCATTGAAACAGGGACACGGCAATAGAGATTTATGCTATCGCGTTGGAAGATTTCATGTTCATCCACCTCTATGAAGATATAAAGATCACCTGTGCTACCACCACGTAATCCTGCTTCGCCTTCACCGGATAATCGAATGCGTGTGCCCGTTTCGACACCAGCAGGGATGTTCACACTAAGTGCTCGATCTTTTTCTTTGCGGCCCTGACCGTGGCAGGATTTGCATGGATTTTTAATAATCTGACCAGCACCTGAACATGTTGGGCAGGTACGTTCAACTGTGAAGAATCCTTGGGTTGCGCGTACTTTACCCATCCCTGCACATGTTGGACAGGTTGCTGGTTCTGAACCACCTTCGGCACCACTGCCATTACACTCGTCACAGGCAACAGATGTTGGAACATTGATCGTTTTTTGCAAACCGTTGTATGCTTCTTCCAATTTGATGCGCAGATTGTAGCGTAAATCTGCACCACGTGTCGCTCGGTTGCGGCCGCCGCCTCGACCTCCGCCCATAAAATCGCCAAACAAATCGTCGAAAACATCTGAGAACGCGCTTGAAAAATCGCCTTGGCCAGGGCGTGCTCCACCACCACCCATGCCACCTTCAAATGCAGCATGGCCATAGCGATCGTAGGCCGCCTTTTTGTCCGTGTCCTTTAGAACGTCATAGGCTTCATTTGCTTCTTTGAATTGCGCTTCTGCGTTTGGATTGTCAGCATTGCGGTCAGGATGAAGTTCTTTGGCTTTTTTACGAAAGGCTTTCTTGATCTCATCTGCTGACGCACCTCGCGCGAGCCCAAGCACATCGTAGTAATCTTTTTTAGACACCGATTGCGCCTCCTTCAGAATACTTGCGCCGACCTGGTGTGATCAGGCCGGCGCTTCGTTCGATCAATTCCTTAGCGTTTGTCGTCGCCGAGGTCCTCAAAGTCCGCATCAAGGATGTCATCATCCCCGCTGTCCTCATGGCCCATATCCATTGGACTTTGATCATCGCCTTCTTGGCTTGCTTTGTAGATCGCTTCACCTAGGCGCATGGACGCTTCGGTTACGTTCTGAATGCCAGACTTAATTTTATCGGCATTTTCATTCTCAAGCTCGTCCTTCAACGCTGCAACTGCCAATTCAATCGCTTCGATCGTGGATGGATCAACCTTATCGCCATGCTCTTCGATTGATTTTTCAGTTGCGTGTATCAAGCTTTCCGCCTGATTCCTGGCTTCTATCAATTCGCGACGTGCCTTATCCGCATCTGCGTTTTCTTCAGCTTCGCGAACCATGCGATCGATGTCATCATCTGACAATCCACCTGAGGCTTGGATCGTAATGTTTTGCTCTTTGCCTGTTCCCTTGTCTTTCGCAGATACGGACACGATGCCGTTTGCGTCAATGTCAAAGGTCACTTCGATCTGTGGCATACCACGCGGTGCTGGTGGGATGTCTTCTAGGTTGAATTGGCCCAAGATTTTGTTATCAGCGGCCATTTCGCGTTCGCCTTGGAAAACGCGAATTGTTACAGCGTTTTGGTTATCTTCAGCTGTTGAGAACACCTGTGATTTTTTTGTTGGGATCGTTGTGTTACGGTCAATCAGACGTGTGAATACGCCACCCAAGGTTTCGATACCCAACGATAATGGGGTTACATCAAGCAGAACAACATCTTTGACATCGCCCTGCAAAACACCTGCCTGAATTGCCGCGCCCATGGCGACAACTTCATCAGGGTTCACGCCCTTATGTGGTTCTTTGCCAAAGAACTTGGACACTTCTTCCATTACCTTTGGCATACGCGTCATACCGCCGACCAAGACGACTTCGTCGATATCTGATGTTGTAAGTCCCGCGTCCTTCAATGCTGCCTGACAAGGCTTGATTGACGCCTTGATCAGATCGCCAACTAAAGATTCTAGCTTTGCACGAGTCAGCTTAAGAACCAAGTGTAGCGGCTGGCCAGTTGCACCGTCCATTGAGATGAACGGCTGGTTGATCTCAGTTTGACTTGCAGATGATAATTCTATCTTGGCCTTTTCCGCGGCTTCTTTCAAACGCTGAAGGGCCATTTTGTCTTGTGTCAGATCAACGCCATTTTCTTTTTTGAACTCTTCCGCAAGATAGTTGACGATGCGCATGTCAAAGTCTTCACCACCCAGGAATGTGTCACCATTCGTTGATTTTACTTCAAATAGACCGTCATCGATTTCCAAGATGGTCACGTCGAATGTACCACCGCCAAGGTCATAAACTGCGATTGTTTTTGTTTCTTTTTTGTCCAAACCATAGGCCAAGGCAGCGGCTGTCGGCTCGTTGATGATACGCAGTACTTCTAGACCCGCGATTTTACCCGCATCTTTTGTTGCCTGACGCTGCGCATCGTTAAAATACGCAGGCACTGTGATTACGGCCTGTGTGACCTCTTCACCCAAATAACTTTCGGCTGTCTCTTTCATCTTTTGCAACGTGAAAGCAGAAATTTGTGAAGGAGAATACTTTTCGCCGTGTGCCTCAACCCAAGCATCACCGTTACCACCGTTGATAACGTTGTAGGGGAGGTTCTTCAGGTCTTTTGCCAAATCTGCGTCATCCACGCGGCGGCCAATCAAACGTTTCACACCAAACACTGTGTTTGATGGGTTTGTAACGGCCTGACGTTTTGCAGGCTGACCTACGAGGCGTTCATCATTTGCGAAGGCAACGATTGACGGCGTTGTGCGTGCACCTTCTGCGTTTTCAATCACACGAGGTTGAGAGCCATCCATGATAGCAACACAGCTGTTTGTAGTACCTAGATCGATACCAATAACTTTTCCCATTTTGATCCCTTTCTTAATTAGGCGATGTCATGCAACGCGAACCCGTTATGGCATTTGCGTCGCGTTATCGTATGTCTGGACTTTTTGAACGTTCAAACCACGACAGCGGGTATATAGGCAGGCATTTAAGCAACTGCAAGCGTTGGGGCATGTAGTTTCTGGGTTAATTGGTGAAATTAAACTTACACGATAAATTTTCTGGGGTAAAAATTCAGCATATCGAAATTTAGCCAACAGCCGTCCAGCATTTCAACACGCGTTTGTTTATTTTATATTGCGCGATTAAGCCATTGAATACATGAGCAAGTATCAGTTTTAACGGATGGTCTAGATTGATGTTGCGCGGCAGGTAGTTGATGAACGTTTAATCATGTACTTGGTCAATCACATAAAATGACAGGGCCCAATCGAAGATAGTCGGCGTTGTACTGGGCAGAGTATTTGCAACAAATATTTTATATGTTTCTAGCAGATTAGCATACTGGTATGCGGTTTCCGTAATACCAATAAACCTAGGAACTCGAGGCTTGAATGCATACACAGTAATGTTAATTGCGCACCCTTACCCTCACGCGAGTGAAACGATACCCTGACATCGTAAACAAGCAATATACAGCTCTAGGCCACGACCCATGTATACAGAGTAGAGATCAACGCAGCGCACAGACTGATGATTGTTTTCATTGCTGTATGTTACATCGTAGGCGATGTGAAACTTTTTCTACCTGAAACGCCACCTACCGTTTGGGCGCGGACTTGGAGTAAGAAAACACCGCGCATTCCCAACATGTCGAAAATTAATGGAAATGCCAGTACGAATGACATGGTGCGCAAAATCGACGAAAAGATAGAAATCAATGGAATACGATACGACGGGCGAATTTTCCTAAACGCGTTGTGGAAGACCAGAAGTGACAAATCCAGCGCAGAGCAAAACGATGATCATTCTTTAGTCGTTGCAAACATGAGTTGCCTTAATTAGTCCTTGCACGATTACGGCGGAAAACTCTCCATTTATTGAGCACAGAGTAAGCCCGCTGCCTTTCTTATTAAACGGTAACGAGGGAATTAATTAAAAGGAGTTGCAAATTGGATTACTCAAATACAGTGCCAATCATTCGCGATACTGCTTTGAAAGCGGGTCTAGAAATCATGCATGTTTATGGTTCGGGTGATTTTGGAGTGGATACTAAGTCCGATGATAGCCCTGTCACACGAGCCGATCGCGCTGCCGATGACATTATTTATGCGAGTTTAAAGGCCTCTTTCCCTAATATCGCGGTTGTCACGGAAGAGCAGGCTGAAACCCATAACATAACCGCCAAGACATTTTTCATTGTAGATCCTTTGGACGGAACTAAAGAATTTATAAACCGTCGCGGTGAATTCACGGTGAATATCGCACTTGTTGAGAATGGAGTTCCCACCTTGGGTGTTGTTTATGCACCTGCGATCGGTCGATTGTTTTATACAGATGAAAATGGTCAGACGGTTGAAGAATTGGGAGGCCATCGGGTTGGGCAGATTGGTGAAACCATTAAACTTTCCGTGAGTGAGGCCGATAATTCGGCTCTGACAATTGTTGCTTCCAAGTCCCACCGTAATCAGGCAACAGATAACTACATTTCAAAATACCAGATAAAAGATATGACTGGGGCAGGATCATCGCTCAAATTCTGCTTGGTTGCCTCAGGTGAAGCAGATTTTTATCCTCGACTGGGGCGTACTATGGAATGGGATACAGCAGCCGGTCATGCGGTTGTTTTGGGAGCTGGTGGTCAGGTTCTGTGTTTTGACACACATGCCCCGCTGACATATGGCAAAGATGGGTTTGAAAACCCCTTCTTTATAGTCATGTCACCAAAGGTTGAATTGCGTTAATCCATGGGGTCCGAACCGTGTTTTTTGCTTGCTTAGCAATTATGGCTCAAATTGTGCCACCTACCATAATTTTTTGGTGAAATGAGTTGCTATTAGCGTTTGCATTGATCGTATAAACCCAACTGCAACCCACAATATCATTCGTTGATCACTCTAAGCCTTCATTAGCTTTGACGTTTGACTAAGTTTATTACCGAGCCTTAAAATCCAAAGTAAAGGCGATTTACAGTAATTTTTAGGTTGGTGATTATGCGGCCTGAGTACGATAAGCTTCGGTCAAAATCGTATACAATGTTCCAGGGTCTGTGTTCGCGCGTAGTTTAGAACAGATGCCATTATCGCGCAGTGTTCGAGACACAAGAGCTAACGCCTTTAGATGTTCAACACCCGCGTTTTCAGGCGCAAACAGTGAAAATACGATGTCGACTGGTTGGCGATCAGCTGCACCAAAATCCACTGGCTTTTCAAGCAAGACAAATGTCCCACATACGCGGCTTGCAGCTGCGAGGCGAGCGTGAGGAAGTGCAACGCCATTGCCAACACCTGTTGGACCCAATGACTCACGTTCAACGAGTGCGTCCAATATTAGTGACTGCTCAAACCCGTACGCAATATTTGCAACTTCACTCACATCTTGCAAAAGTCGTTTTTTGCTCGAAGCGGCGGTGATTACCCGTACCGCTTCAGGCTTTAGCAAATCAAACAATTCCATAGAAACTCAATTCCCCTCAGCGTAACTATAGATAGGTTTTATGGTTCTATCCAACCTACGTTTCCGTCATCGCGACGGTAAACGACATTTACGCTCTGTTTGCCTTCGTTCTTAAAAACTAAAAACGGAGCGCCTAATAATTCAAGCTGCATAACCGCTTCGCCAACAGAGATAGAGGGAATTTTTGTCTCCATCTCAGCGATGATTATGGGCTGCAGTGAATCGGGCTCCGAATCCTCGTTTGCGTCATCTGAGGCGAGGATATACGAGGAAGCTTCCAAGAGTTCAACTGGGTTTAGTCGTTCTTTGTGATGATCTTTTAATCTGCGTTTGTAACGGCGCAGTTGTTTTTCCATTTTCTCGCAGCAGCTATCAAATGCGGAATATATTTCTGGATTAGACGCTTTGGCCTGTGCAGTTAGGCCAGTCGATAAATGTACCGTTGTTTCACACACATATTCATGGCCGCTTTTTGAAAATACGACATTTGCGTCAGTCGGTCGTTCGGCGTATTTGATGACCGCATCATCAAGTTCATTTTTGACATGGGTTTGTAGGGCTTGACCGATATCGATATGCATTCCAGAAATTTGATAACGCATTGTAACTCCTTTAATAATTCACGAAGCAACCACTTGCCCAAAGGCATCACTACATGGCGGGCGTAGTGGACGTCCGTATCAGGAAATGGCAGAGAACAAGAGGGGATGTTTACATCCGTTTTCTTAGCAAGAGACTCGCTTAGAAAACTTCTCTACACATTCATAGAAGGCGACGAAGTGGCCTTGTGTCAACCTTAAGATCAAATTTTTGTGACATACATCAAACGATTTTAAAATTATCGCCTAGGTAAACACGTTTTACGTTTGCATCTGAAACAACTTCGTCTGCCGTGCCAGACATGAGAACTTTTCCATCATGTAGGATATACGCTCGATCCACGATTTCCAAAGTTTCTCGCACATTGTGATCTGTAATTAGCACTCCAATATCACGCGTTTTTAGATCAGCAACCAAATCACGAATGTCACTGACTGAAATCGGATCTACGCCAGCGAAGGGTTCGTCCAACAATAAATATTTGGGCTTTGCAGCTAGGGCTCTCGCAATTTCAACGCGTCGGCGTTCTCCGCCAGATAACGCGACAGCGGACGTTCTTCGTAAGTGTTCAATTGAAAATTCGCCAAGTAACTCTTCCAGTCGCTCACGGCGCGTGTGCCGGTCTGGCTCTGACACATCCAAGATCGCTGAAATGTTATCTTCTACACTTAGCCCACGGAAAATCGAAACCTCTTGTGGTAGATACCCAATGCCAAGTCTTGCGCGCCGATACATGGGTAGTGTAGTGACATCGACACCATCAACTTTGACTTGGCCTCCATCTGGATTGACCAAACCTGCAATCGAATAAAAAGTTGTTGTTTTGCCTGAACCATTTGGCCCCAGCAATGCAACAACTTCACCACGATGCAGTTGCATGGATACATCATGAATCACGGTGCGTTTTTTGTAACTTTTTCTTAGGCCTTTAATGGTTAGGCCAGAATCTGATGACACTTCGTTTAATGTTGTTTCGGTCAACGTCAATTACCCCCTGGGATTAACGTCGTGGACACGCGACCTGTCATCACAGCTGATCCAGTTTCTGTGTTCAATTTAATGTTTTCAGCATTCAGCGTGTTGTTCTGCTGTAGAAGCATTGCGTTACCATGTAGATGAATCATCTTTTCAGACAAGTGATACGTCGCTTCGTCACCTTTGGCGACGTCACCAGAACTTTCTAAATAGACAGATCCAGATGCATAAATTGTTTTTATGTTATTTTGATCCTCGGTGTATTCAATCCGAACGAATGCAGCGGTCAATTTGGTTAATCCTTGAACGATTTCAACTGTTCCCGACATCTGTATTTGCCCAGTTGCTTCGTCGATTTCCATTTTGTCAGCCTGCGCCTCAATCGGTCGATTGCTGTCTTCGGCCAACGATCCGAATTGTCCCGAAATATCTTGGGCTACGACGAATGTGGTCGTGAAAATCAGAACCAATATTGTGCGAAGAAAAGTCATAAAGTGTCCAACTCGTTATTGCTCAGGATTGTACAACAGTTTCACGTTGTCAGTAAAAACAAATCTACGAGGCGAAGTGGAAGATTGGCGAAATACCTCCAATCTCTCGGATGCGATTGAGTTATTTCTATCAAGTAAAAGTACTTTTCCATTAAAGATAGAAACGGTTGTGTCGTGATTTATGATCAATTTTGTAGCACTCACCTGTCGCATATCACTATCGGTCATCACAACATCACCAACGAACTCAATGGTTTTTCCTGCTGTGTCTAGGTGTGCTTCGTTTGCTGTAATTCTGACCAGGGAAATTTGGTCATCAATAAAGTCTGCACGGACGGTCGTAAAAGTCGCAACTTGTTGATCGCCTTGTGCGGGTACCAGCCTTTCGGCGGATACCCTGACTTCAGTGCCGTTTTGTGTCGAACCGATATAAAGAGGGTTTGTGATAGCCTGATCGCTTAGTCGCTTGCTAATTTCACGAACAGAAAAGGGCAAGTTATTTTGAGCGGTTTGCCCACGTGATAATGCAAAAACACTAATGATTAGTAGGATTGCAAGTGCGGGCAGAATGATCTTCACAACAAAAATAGTTTGTGAATATGTCAATTTACGACCCGCCATTGTTCTTTAATGCGAGAAGATATCTTCGTCAGGCCATCCCTTTAAATCAAGCAATGCGCGCTGCGGTAGAAAATCGAAACAGGCTTGCGCGATTTCGGCGCGTTCTTCTCGTTCCAACCTTTTATTCAAGACGTCGCGCAAACGATGGAGATAGAGCACGTCTGAGGCCGCGTAAGATACTTGGGCATCAGAAAGCTTATCAGCACCCCAATCACTGGATTGTTGTTGTTTAGAAATGTCGACATCTAACAATTCGTGAAGCAGGTTTTTCAACCCATGCCTATCGGTATAGGTACGTACCAACTTGCTTGCGATTTTTGTGCAATAAACTGGTGCGGTGAGGGTGCCGAATGCATGATACATCACTGCGATATCAAATCGACCAAAGTGGAATAATTTTAGAACGTTTGAATCCTCTAGCAATTTGCACAGATTTGGGGCAGATGTTTGTCCTTTGGCAATCTGGACAAGATGCGCAATACCGTCACCGCCAGATAATTGCACGACGCATAAACGATCACGATATGGCTTTAGACCCAATGTTTCACAATCGATTGCAACGACGGATCCTAAATCCAAATTGTCAGGTAAGTCACCTTGGTAGACGTGGTTTGCCAACATTCAAAACCTTTTTGCTTAGTTTTAACTGACATACGTGGGTTTTAAGTCCTTCGCAACTCTTGCCGAATAGGAAGATGACGTTACGGCGATAAACAACCTACTAGACCATGTTGGATTGTTTTTTCATAGTTTTGGAAACGAAAGGAATGAACATGACTCCAACTGCGCTTTTTGGATTGAATGGGAAAACGGCTCTGGTCACTGGTGGGGCCACTGGCATTGGGCGGATGGCGACAACAGCAATTGTAGCGGCTGGTGCAGATGTTTTTATCGCATCGCGGAAAATCGAAGCGTGTCGCGCAACTGCCGATGAAATCAATAGATTGGGTTTCGCTGGCAGGGTGTATGCCATGCAGGGTGATGTTGCCACAGAAGACGGCATCGAGCGGTTAATCAGAGACTTAGACGCCAAAACTGACAAACTGCATATTTTGATGAATAACGCGGGCCGCACTTGGGGTGCGCCACTGGGAGCATTTCCCCATAGTGCTTGGGCAAAGGTCTTTGATCTAAATGTAGCTGGAATGTTTCATTTAACACAGCTTTTAATCAGTAAATTGGCAGGATCGTCAACGCCTGATGATCCTGCACGCGTCGTGCATGTAGGATCAGTGATGGGTGAAATTCCGATGGGCGATGGTGCCTATTCATACGCGACATCAAAGGCTGCGGTACATCAAATGACTAGGATTTTGGCGAAAGAACTTGCTGATCAACATATCACGGTAAATGCATTGGCACCTGGTCCATTTCAGTCAGGTATGACCAAATTCGCGATTGGAGAAGATAGCGGAGTAGATCGTGTTGGAGAACGTGTGCCATTGGGCCGCGTTGGGCGTCCAGAGGATATTGCAGCGTGTATGCAATTCCTATGTGGCGCCGGTGGTTCCTACATCACGGGGGCAATCATTCCAGTGTCTGGTGGCATCAATGTAATGACGGGTCCAAGCATTTTTGGAGAGGATGAATGACAAAACAGATGACCATTACGGAATATCACGAGCGTGTTGGGACAAGTTTTGGCGTGAGTGAATGGTATTTGATTGACCAAGCGCGCATTGATGAATTTGCAAAAAATACCGAAGATTTTCAATTTATTCATATCGACACAAATCGTGCAAAAGACACACCATTTGGAACGACCATCGCGCATGGTTTCCTAACATTGTCCATGTTGTCTGCAATGTTTTACGATGTTGTACCAAACATTATTGGATCAAAAATGGGCGTAAATTATGGGTTTGATAAAATCAGATTTCTTGCCCCTGTAAAAGCGGGCGCACGCATTCGCGGCCATTTCACCCTACAAGAGTTACGTGAGTCGCGGCCAGGTGAAGTGACGAACGTTTGGGAAGTTAAGGTCGAGATAGAAAACGAAGATAAGCTTGCATTGATTGCAAAATGGATTGGCCGCGACTACGTGGGAGAATAAGAGTGCCTAAGATCATATTTGTTCGACACGGTCAGGCACAATTTGGCCAAGCGAATTACGATAAGTTGTCCGAGGTTGGACATGAACAAGCAGTTGCGCTAGGCGCAGCACTCTTCGAACAAGGGATCACAATAGATCATTGGGTTCGCGGGGACATGGTGCGCCATGCTGAAACCCTCAAAGGTGTAACCTGGGGAATGGGCACGCAGGTCAAAGACCAGATCATTACGCCAGATTTAAATGAATACGATTTTACAGGTCTATTGGACGCACGTTTTGCCGGCGGCAAAACTCCTGCGGGAATACATACGAATCGCAAAACGCATTTTCGCTTACTGCGAGAAACTATCGCTAAGTGGCAGAACGATGAAATTGCTAACCCTCCGGAGTCCTGGACCACGTTTGATACACGATTGAAGCGGGCGCAGCAGACGATTTTCGAACTAGAGGGCGATACAATTTTGGTTGTGAGCTCGGGTGGTGCAATTTCAAAGATTGTTGCTAATGCGCTAGGTGCTGCACATGCAAAGCAAGTTGATCTTCAGTTGCAAATCAAAAATGCTTCTATGTCGACATTCATCTACTCACGTCGAACAGGCGGTTTTTTTCTAAACGCGTTCAACGAAACCCCATTTGTTTCTGCGAAAACGCAGCATCTGTTAACCTATAGTTAGGATGTTAGATTATGGACCATGAACTTGTTAATCCCCTGAAATTGGAACCCTGGCTTAAGGAACATGTTCAAGGGTTTCAGGGACCTTTTGATATCATCAAGCTGGCTGGTGGACAGTCCAATCCGACATTTCGACTAAATGCGCGCAGTGGATCCTATGTTCTTCGTCGCAAGCCACCAGGCGTGTTGCTTAAATCAGCGCATGCAGTTGACCGTGAATTTCGGGTGCAGAGTGCTTTGTCAGAAACAAATATCCCTGTCGCTAGAATGCATGCACTTTGCGTGGATGACGATGTGCTTGGAGCCGCATTTTATGTGATGGATATGATTGATGGGCGGAGTTTTGATGACCCGCAGTTGCTTGAGGTGAGTTTAGATCAGCGCAAAGCTGTTTATTCTGAGATGAATCGAGTTCTAGCTAATATTCATGCGGTTGACCTGATTGCTACGGGTCTTGACGATTATGGTGCACCTGGAAATTATTTTCAGCGTCAAACTGACCGATGGTCAAAACAGTATAAGGCTACAGAAACTGAAAGTATCCCAGATATGGATGATTTGATGATCTGGCTGGATCAAAATATGCCCGACGACGACGGCCAAAGAAGTTTGGTTCACGGTGATTACCGGATAGACAATTTGTTATTTTCAAAGAATGGACCAAATTGTGTTGCGGTTCTTGATTGGGAATTGTCTACGTTGGGGCATCCATATGCTGACCTTGCGGCCGTCATCATGCAGTGGCGCATGCCTGTGGGAAAAGATGGACGTGGTCTGGAAGGAGTGGATCGTACAGAAAATGGATTGCCGAGTGATCAGGAATTCATCGATGAATATTGTGATCGCCGTGGGATCGTGGGCATTGATAATTTTGGTTTTTATTTGGCTTTTTGTTTCTTCCGAATGGCGGGCATTTTACAGGGTGTGAAAAAACGCGCATTAGACGGCAATGCGGCTGATCCGCAACGAGCATTACGATTGGGAAAATATGTTGATGGATTTGCACGCCAAGGCCTTGCTGCGGCAAAAACGGTATCAACATGCACAGTGTAGACTTAAACGAAGCACTTAGTGGCTTTCAAAAACACATGGGCTATGAATTGGTAGAATGGTCCGAAGGGTTCGCAAAACTCATCATGCCGATCGGTCCGCATTTGTTAAATCGTGAGGGTATTCCGCATGGTGGGGCGCTCGCCACTGTACTGGATACGGCAATGGGTTTTGCAGGATCGTACACTGGTGACCCAGATAACCCGCATATTGTCATGACACTAAATCTATCAGTGAATTACATGGAAAAGGCCACTGGAAGTCGTTTGACCACGACCGCCAATTTAACAGGTGGCGGTTACAAAACGTTTTTTGCTGAAGCGAGTGTTAGCGATGATTTGGGTGCAGTGGCCGCAACGGCCACTGGCGTCTTTAAACGCAAGATTTGAAAATCAAAGCCAACCTTGTAGGTTTCGACTTATAATCTGAGTCAGCGCATCGATATGTGCATCATCATCGTTCAGGCATGGAATATAGGTGAACTCTTCACCGCCTGCTTCTTCAAAGCTTTCTTTAATTTCTTCATTAATTTCTTCAAGTGTCTCAATACAGTCTGCCGAAAACGCAGGTGCAATAACTGCGATTCGCTTCTTGCCATCTTCTTCTGCAAGCCGCGCGACTTCTTCCACAGTATATGGTTTTAACCACTCTTCTGGGCCAAACTTGGATTGGAATGTTGTCACGATATCTGTATCAGCCCATCCCAAACGCTCTTTCAGAAGTCGTGTCGTTTTTTGACATTGGCAATGGTAGGGGTCACCCTGCATCAAATAGCGTTTTGGCACGCCATGATATGAACAGACAAGCACCTCTGGTTTATTTTCTGTCTTTGCATAGGCTTGTTCGACGGATTGAGCCAAAGCTTCAATATATGCAGTGTCATCAAAATATGGTTCAATAACGCGCGCAATAGGTTGCCATTTTTCATCCATCAAAGCGCGGAAAAATTGATCATTTGCTGTCGCAGATGTCGCACCAGCGTAATGGGGATACAAGGGAAAGAATAAGATTTTTGAACATCCCTTTGCCACCATTTCGCGGACCTTGGACTTGGTCGAAGGATTGCCATAACGCATGGCGAAATCGACCACGACTTGATCGCCATACATTTCATTCGCGCGCTCTTTGATCTTGGCTGTCTGCGCTTTGGTAATCGTCATCAGCGGGCTTTCACCCTCTTCTTCATTCCAAATTGATTTATAGGCCGCGCCCGAACGGAACGGGCGAGATGTCAAAATAATCAATTGAAGAAGTGGTTGCCAAAGGTAAGCGGGATAATCAATCACGCGTTTGTCTGATAAAAACTCGCCCAGGTATCGACGCATCGACCAATAATCATAATTGTCTGGTGTTCCCAAATTCGCCATTAGGATCCCAACCTTTGGTTGAGGTACTTTGGGATGATCCGGCGCTGCGTGCACAGGGCAACTTAGGGGAGTATTTTTATCAAACATTCTTCTGTCATTCTGTTAGTCCAACCAGACATAAGGCAATCATGCCTGTGGTCAATCTTTCAAATTGTGTTCTGCGACACCAAGGGCATCTGCAAGTCGGATTTTTGCCGAACCTGGGCGTAGTGGCTTTTGTTGACTTTCGTCTGGCGCCCATCCGGTTAGGAAAATCTGTTCGAAGGTTGCGATCAACTGTTCATCAGAGTTTGCAAATTCTGCTTTGTAGATCGCCTCTGCCCGCTGGAAGAGGCTAGAGGGCGTGAAGCGTCGTGAACGATCGGTCATAGGGTTGGCTTCACCCATCGCGCGCAGATCATCCATCAATGCATATAAATCTGAGTAGGTGACTTTTTGTGCGGCACTATCTGCCACGGGCAACGCAAGCTTCGCACGTTGAAGCAATGCTCCCAAATCCTGAAGGTCAGCCATGGGAAGGACGCGGGGCGATAGCCCACCCATAATCTGGCTTTCTGCTGTTGCCAAAGCACTCCTAAGCTCTTGCAAGGTCTGACCACCAAAGCATATTGCAATAAACAAACCATCTGGGCGCAGGCTGCGCGCGCATTGAATGATTTGTCCAAGTGGATCGTTCGCGCAGTGCAGGGCCAATGCATTAATGATCAGATCACAACTTTGCACTGATAAATCCAAGACATCAGTGTCCTCAATCACACGCGCTGCTGGAAAGGCAGCGGCCCATGGATCTGCCCAACCTGTAATGATCGCAACTTCCTTAAAAGATTTGTTAACCATCATCAGCCTATCCTGCACATCAGCGATTGCTAGGTCGTGCAAAAACGTTCCCTGTTGTGTCATACGACGTGCGCGGTTTCGCAAAAGCGCGTTGCGGTCAATTAATTGGTTTTGTCCTGTCATACTGATCAAATATGCTGAAATCGCGTGTTATTCAAACCGCTATGCATCTGATGCATCTAGCGCGGCGCATTTTGTGTCGTGGACACCTGGAATCTGAAAATGCGCTGTGTGCTTCATATTGGCGTAAAATGCCTTTTAATGTGGATTGTGCATGTAAACGGTTCGACACGCCAGTGATGGAAAACACTGAAACCTTGGGTGCGGAGTGCGACGTCTGTGTGCAAAACCCGCCTCTTTTGGGGATGGGGGTGGACAGTGTCTTATTGTAACTACTTGTCGCTCAAAATGCTATTTGAATTGAAGCATGGAGATCGAACAGAACTTGCCGCACCTACCGAAGGTTGGATGGCTCAAATCGGGGCTGATTTACTGACAGAATCGACACTCATCATCACAGCGCCCGTATATTAGTAGTGATCTTTGAAACACAAATATAATCAGTCCGAAGTTCGAGCAAAATATGTTTAGAAAAATTCTGAGCCGATTTGAAACCTGACCTTCTACTGCGTCCAATAAAAACACTACCGTTAGAGGAGGTTAATCGAAGAGAAAGTCTTTCAATGTTAGAAAATGTTTTTGATATAACTTCTCAGCAAGCGCAGAAGATAAAAGATCGAAACATCGTCTTGATTGACGATGTTATGACCCCAGGCGCTATGCTTAGTGCTGCTGCAAAAACGCTTATAAAGGAGGGGTTGAGTTATATTTGTGTTCTTGTACTGGAAAGAGTGACAGAAAACGCCTAAGTGATTTGCAAAGGATAGAATGAGATGAGCATTCAAATTTATACTAGCCCGTTCTGTGGTTACTGTCATGCTGCAAAACGTCTTTTGCAAAGCAAAGGGGCTGAGTTTGTGGAAGTTAACCTAGCAAACGAACCAGAGCGTCGAGAAGAAATGGTCCAACGATCCAATGGCGGTCGTACGGTTCCGCAAATTTTCATTGATGAGCATCATGTCGGCGGGTGTGATGATCTTTATGCGTTGGAACGTGCGGGAAAACTTGCCCCGCTGTTGCAGGCATCTTGATGAAAGTTGCGGTCCTGCAGCTATGTAGCTCTGACGATCCAGTTGCGAATCTTGATATTACATTGTCGATGGTTCAGCGGGCATCTGAAATGGGTGCGCAGTTTGTTGCGACACCGGAGGTGATCAACTGTGTGTCAAATTCGCGTCGTCAGCAGAATGAAGTTCTCGCGCTACAGGATGATGATCAAACCCTGGCAGGATTACAAACTGCGGCCACTCGGTTTGGAATTTGGATTTCTGTTGGGTCACTTGCTTTGAAATTGCCTAACGAAGATCGATTTACAAATCGATCTTTCATTATTGACCCAGCGGGTCAGATCGTTGCGCACTATGATAAAATTCATATGTTTGATGTGACGCTTTCTGAAACGGAGCAGTACCACGAGTCCGATGGGTATCGACCAGGTGATCAAGCGGTTATCGCAGAAACCTCATTCGGAAAAATCGGAATGACGATTTGCTATGATATCCGCTTTCCTCATCTGTATCTTGGGCTTGCAAAATCGGGGGCATCAATATTGCTTATTCCTGCTGCCTTTGCACTTCCAACTGGCCGCGCACACTGGGAAGTATTGCTGCGTGCACGCGCGATTGAAACGGGTTGTTTTGTTATTGCGGCTGCACAAACTGGTGAACATCAAACCAGTGAAGGACGCCCTCGCAAAACATATGGGCACTCGATGATTGTCTCACCCTGGGGTGAAATATTGGCAGACGCAGGAGAAGATCAGGGCATAATTTATGCTGATTTAGATTTATCGCTTGTTGAAACCACGCGTGCGCGTGTACCATCAATCCTGTCAAATCAATCATTTAGAGAGCCATGACATGGTTGATAGTGAAAGTGCCCTAGCAATTGCATTGTTCGGCGAAATCCTTACGGTGCATCAACTCATACGTAATCAATTGGACCGTGTATTGCCGAAGGGCATGGAGCTTTCACATTTTTCGGTATTGAATCATCTTGCGAATACCAAGGGCGAAAAAACACCTGCCCAATTGGCTAAAAGTTTCCATGTCACCCGTGGGGCTATGACCAATACATTGGGCAAATTAGAAATTTCTGGCTACATACACATCCGTCCTGATTGGGATGATGCGCGACGTAAGTTGGTGGCGATCAGTCCCGCAGGCGTGGGTGCTCGTGATGCCGCAATCGCCTTGGTCGCCCCAGTAATTTTAGAGTTAGTACGCGACTCAGGTGAGGATGAAATAAAGTCTGTTTTGCCTGTTTTGCGAAATCTAAGGATGCATTTGGAATAGGCCGCGCATTTTGAAAGAAAATGGTCAAAACTGAAATAAAAGATGCTTATGTAAACCACAGTGCACAAAAACAATGCGTTTCGTGTCGATGATATCCATGTGTATGGAATAAAATGCAATATTGGGGCAATCTTATTTGTCCAAGTGGAAAAAATGCTTTATGTCAACGAGGCTGATCGAGCAGACGAGTGAGGACACACACATGTATCGCGTATGGAATTTCTTAACCAACTATTCCCTACTTTTGATCATTGGTGCGATCATCGCACTAATTTGGGCGAATATCGACTACAAGAGCTACCACGATTTTGTCGAATTCAAGATTTGGGATCACGCCCCTATTGGGCACTATCACGATGGGCATCGCACGCTGACCTTGCACTACTTGGTCAATGATATTTTAATGGCATTGTTCTTTGCTATTGCTGCCAAAGAAGTTTGGGAAGCCGTCGCGTTGAAAGATGGCAGTTTGCGTGGCAAAAAGGCAGCGACGCCTCTCTTTGCAACGTTTGGCGGCATGGTCGGTCCGATTTCGATTTATTTGGGTGTTGCATATCTTATGGGGTCGACAACTTATGATGCGGTTGCCAATGGCTGGGCGATCCCAACTGCAACAGATATCGCCTTTAGCTATCTTGTCGGTCGGATCGTTTTTGGTGCAGGGCACCCGGCGGTACGCTTCTTGTTGCTATTGGCGATTGCAGATGACGCAGCAGGCCTGATAATTTTGGCAATTTTCTATCCTTCCGGCGAATTAGCACCGATCTGGCTGTTGTTGTCATTTGGCATCGCTGCGGTTGCCTATGCGCTATTCAACTGGCTGCCACGCAGAATGGATCGTGGCGATCAATTACGCCGTAAATCAACTTGGGTGCGTAAATCACTATCGTTTTGGCCATATGCGATTGCGGGCGCGATTAGCTGGTACGGTTTCATGCGCTCAGGCTTGCACCCTGCTTTGGGTTTGCTACCGATTGTGCCAGCTATCCCACATGCGGATCGTGTGTTTGGTATCTTTAACCAAGCTGATGAACATTTACATGACCTTTTGAACACAATGGAACATGCATTGAAGCATCCTGTTGAGGTTGTTCTGTTCTTCTTTGGTCTATGTAATGCAGGCGTTAAATTTGAGGCGATTGGGGACGCGACTTGGTTGGTTCTTCTTGGTTTGATCGTTGGTAAACCGGTTGGCATATACATCTTTGGATGGATTGCCGCGGTACCAATGCGTCTAGGCATGCCAGAAGGTATGCGACTGGTTGACCTAATTGTAATTGGCTTTGTCGCTGCGATTGGCTTTACCGTTTCATTATTTGTGGCATCGGTTGCATTTGAACCAGGGCCTGTACAGGATGCGGCCAAAATGGGTGCATTATTCAGCTTTGGGGCAGCGCTACTTTCAATTATAGCGGGCAAAATGTTCGGAGTTCAGAAAAACGAGCTGTAGAAACCAATATAGATTTGCAATTAAGCCCCACCGCTTGGCGGTGCTTCATTTTTCCTAACCAAGGTTGGCATCAATTGATGTCAACCTTGGACTGAAATTTGATAAAGAACTTAACGAAGCCTTAACTCCTCCCAACGAGGATCGTTGTGCTTCAAAATATTAGGTCAAGCGTCCATGACAATGCTTGAATTTTTTACCTGACCCGCAAGGACAGGCTTCATTCCGACCTGTTTGTTCCCAGCCTTCTGGCAGTTCAGACACATCCAATGCATCGGCTTCTTGTTCGGCTCCCACTTGCTGTGCACCTTGGGCTTGAATTTGCTGAGCCAACATTTGTTGCATCATTGCTTGCCGCTCTTCTTCTGTCAGTGGGCGCACACGACCTATTTGTTGTGTTACATCTACACGTAACCCATTCAATAGCGACTCAAACAGCTGGAACGCTTCATTTTTGTATTCGTTTAATGGATCGCGTTGTGCATATCCGCGGAAACTAACAACGCTACGCAAATGTTCCAACATCAACAGATGTTCGCGCCATTTACTGTCAATTGTGCTAAGCAAAACTTGGCGTTGCACTTGGGCAAAGCTTTCTGCGCCAAAGGCTTCTTGTTTTTCGGCAAGCTGCTGATCCGCCGCTTCTTCCAGGCGCTCGCGCAAAACATCATCGTCTACACCTTCTTCTGCAGCCCAAGCAATGATAGGCACATCCAGGTTCAGGTTTTCGATGACCGCTGCGTACAACCCTTCTGTATCCCACTGGTCGGCATATGAGCGTGGGGGCATGTAGGTTTCGATCAAATCGTCTATAACATCGTTGCGCATATCAACAATGATTTCATTTAGATCTTCGGATTGCATGATGTCCAAGCGTTGTTCAAAAATCGCCTTACGCTGATCATTCATGACATCGTCAAATTTTAGGAGCTGTTTGCGGATGTCAAAGTTTCGGCCTTCCACCTTTGCCTGAGCACGTTCCAATGACTTGTTCACCCAGGGGTGTTCGATAGCTTCGCCCTCTTGCATGCCCAAAGTACCTAAGATTTTATCAAGCCGCTCTGATCCAAAGATACGCATGAGGTCATCATCAAGGCTTAGGAAGAAAGACGAGCGTCCCGGATCACCCTGACGACCAGATCGACCACGCAACTGGTTATCAATGCGGCGGCTTTCATGGCGTTCTGTGGCCAATACGAACAAACCACCTGCTTCTTTGACCGCTTGCTCATCTGCTTTATGCACTTCTTCGATTTGCGCGCGAATTTCGTCTGGATTTCCATCAGGGTTGGCCGCGATAGCGTCCATGATTTTGAATTCGACATTGCCGCCCAGTTTGATGTCCGTACCGCGGCCTGCCATATTGGTTGCGATCGTAACGGCACCCAATTTACCCGCATCTGCAACAATTTGCGCCTCTTGTTCATGTTGACGCGCATTTAGGACGTTATGTTTTATTCCAGAATTAGTCAGTTGCTGGGATAACAATTCCGATTTTTCAATTGAAGTTGTCCCAACCAAAATTGGTTGCCCCTTCGCATTGGCGTCTTTGATTGTTGTGACAATTGCATCGTATTTTTCTTGGGTCGTACGATACACTTTGTCGTCTTCATCTAGGCGCGCAATTGGGCGATTTGTAGGGATTTCTACAACACCAAGCTTATAGATTTCCATGAATTCTTCGGCTTCTGTTGCTGCCGTTCCTGTCATGCCGCCTAATTTGTCATACAGGCGGAAATAGTTTTGAAACGTAACACTTGCCAGCGTGACATTTTCGGGCTGGATTTGGCATCCTTCTTTGGCCTCGATCGCTTGGTGTAGGCCATCAGATAAACGGCGTCCTGCCATCATACGTCCGGTAAATTCATCGATCAAAACTACTTGACCGTCACGTACGATGTAATCTTTATCACGGGTAAAAAGTTTGAATGCGCGCAGACCCTGGTTCACGTGATGGACGATTGTGGTGCTTTCTGGATCATAAAGTGACTGACCCTCGGGAAGTACGCCATGCAGTTGAAGGATTTCTTCTAGGAAATCATTGCCTTCATCTGTAAAACTTACATTCCGTGTCTTTTCGTCTAGCGTGTAGTGTTCGTCTTTTAGCTCTGGGATTAACTGATTGATCTTAATGTAAAGGTCTGACCGATCTTGCGATGGACCTGAAATAATCAACGGAGTTCGCGCCTCATCAACCAGAATGCTGTCTACTTCGTCAACAATGGCAAAATGGTGATCGCGCTGGGCCATTTCTTCGATACTCCCACGCATATTGTCGCGCAAATAATCGAACCCCAGTTCGTTGTTCGTGGCGTAGGTGACGTCACAGGCATATGCATCAGATTTTTCTGCCTCTTCTTGCTGTGGATAAACAACACCTGTTGTCATCCCAAGGGCGGTGAATACATTTGACATCCAGTCTGCGTCACGCTTGGCAAGATAATCGTTCACGGTAACCACGTGCACGCCGCGCCCTGTCAAGGCGTTCAAATAGGCTGGGAAGGTTGCAACCAATGTTTTACCTTCGCCCGTTTTCATTTCTGCAATGTTGCCTCGATGAAGGAAAATTCCGCCGATCAACTGAACATCAAATGCGCGCAGACCCAGTGCACGTTTTGCGCCCTCGCGACAGTTTGCAAAGGCCTCGGGCAATAGGGCATCAAGTGTTTCACCACTTTCATAACGTGACTTGAATTCGGCAGTTTTCTCAATCAATTGTGCGTCACTAAGAGCTTCAAATTCAGGTTCCAGCGCGTTTATCTTGTCGATCATTGGACGAACAGACTTTACTTTGCGGTCGTTTTGTGTGCCAAACACCTTGCGTGTAATTGTTCCTAGACCAAACATAGCCACTCCGTTCATCTCGCACTATTTTTACATTCCTCACCTTGCTAGGCGTTCTTGCAAAGATTAGAGAGGGATAGTGCCTATTTATATTGCTCTTAGCGATGTAAAGGGGCGCATAATAAGTGTCAACGGCGCGGGTTATTCCACAGGGCGAATAAAGGAGTTTTCGATGAAACTATTGCAGATAATGGCCAATTTAACGCTTGCAGCAGGCCTGATGAGCAGTGTGGCGCACGCGCAGTCATCAATTGACTCGGATGTCGTTGTCGCAACCGTGAACGGCGAAGAGATTAAAATGGGGCATGTCGTGATGGTTTATGACACCTTGCCACAGCAATATAAATCACTTCCTGCTGAACAGGTATTCCAAGGCATTGTTGAGCAGATTATTCAACAAACCGTGCTTGCCCAAGCTGCCGCCAGCCCGAATGCGAAATACATAGAATTTGCAGTAGATAATGAGCGGCGCATTCTGACAGCATCACAGATGATCGATGAAATCACGACAGAAGCGACCAGCGAAGATAAGCTGCGCGCCTATTACGATGCAACCTATGAAGCTGCTGATTTAGGGCGTGAATACAATGCATCGCATATCTTGATTGAAACTGAACAAGAAGCAAAGGATTTGATTGTCAAACTTTCTAATGGTGCTGATTTTGCAGCATTAGCGAAAGAATTTTCAACGGGCCCTTCTGGACCCAACGGTGGGGGGCTTGGTTGGTTTGGTCAGGGTCGGATGGTTGCTCCTTTCGAACAAGCGGTTATGAGCCTTACAATTGGTGAGGTTTCCCCGGTACCTGTGCAAACACAATTCGGTTGGCATGTGATCATTCTAAACGATATGCGCGCACTCCAAGCGCCTGCTTTTGAAGAAGTTAGGGGAGAAATCGCGGCTGAGCTTCAGCGCGTTGCGATTGAGGAACGCGTCAAAGTTATGGTTGATGGCGCAGCAGTAGAGCGTGTTGATCCAACAACCTTGGACGTCAATGCGGTTAAAACAGATATCTCAGAATTGGACTAATACATGGCCGTTATCACAAAGGTTTCTCCACTAGCTCCAAAAGCATTTCCTGATTTGCCTGTGATCAAGGGCGTTCGTTTTGCAACTGCGGCTGCAGGTGTCAAATATCAGGGTAGAACAGATGTCATGTTGGCGGTTGCAGATGCAGGGAGCAACGTTGCGGGAGTTTTCACAAAATCAGCAACACGTGCCGCGCCAGTGTTGGATTGTCAGAGCAAAATCGGAAAATCCAGCGATGCGGGTGTTGCTATTTTGGTTAATTCTGGAAATGCAAATGCGTTTACTGGCAAATTTGGTCATGCATCTGTAAAGGCAATTACCTCTGCTGTGGCTGATACAACTGATTTGCCCACAAATTGCGTTTTCACATCTTCAACAGGTGTTATTGGTGAACCATTGCCGCATGATCGCGTCATCGACGTGATCGATGAATTAAAGGACAATCTGTCCGAAAATGCGCTTGAGGAGGCAGCCCGCGCAATTATGACAACAGATACCTACGCCAAAGGTGCCTGTGCTGTCGTTGAGACGCCAGCGGGACCTGTTAACATTGCGGGGATTGCCAAGGGCTCAGGCATGATTGCGCCGGATATGGCGACAATGCTGGTTTATATTTTCACAGATGCAAAAATTGAGCAGTCTGTTTTGCAACGGATGATTTCGTTTATTACCGACAAGACATTCAACTGCATCACAGTTGATAGTGATACATCTACGTCAGATACGCTTTTGGCGGTTGCAACGGGTGCGAGTGGGATCGCGATTGTGGAATCAGATAAAGACTTTAGTGACGCTTTGAATTCGGTCATGTTAGAACTTGCGCACCTGGTCGTTCGAGACGGAGAAGGTGCCACCAAATTTGTTGAAATCAATGTCTCAGGCGCTGCAAATGATGCTGATGCGAAAACGCATGCGATGGCCATTGCAAATTCACCTCTAATCAAAACTGCGATTGCAGGCGAAGATCCCAATTGGGGACGCGTTGTTATGGCAGTTGGTAAATCGGGCGCGGCGGCCGATCGTGATCGTTTGTCAATCTCGTTCGGAGATATCTTAGTAGCGAAAGAAGGCTGGGTTGCGAATGGCTATCGCGAAGAAGACGGTGCAAACTATATGAAAAATGATAACATCGTACTGAATGTTGATGTTGGAATTGGTGATGGAAAATCGACAGTATGGACCTGTGATTTGACTCATGTATACATTGAAATTAATGCGGATTACCGGTCATGAAGATTATTTTGGTTTCTGCTGTCGCACTAATCGACCCCGATGGCCGCGTTTTGCTGGCACAACGACCCGAGGGTAAATCCATGGCAGGGCTATGGGAATTCCCAGGCGGCAAAGTTGAGGCTGGTGAAACACCTGAGGATGCGCTTGTTCGAGAATTACACGAAGAATTGGATATCAACACATGGACCAGTTGTTTGGCACCCCTCACGTTTGCGTCGCATACCTATGAAGACTTTCATCTATTGATGCCACTATTTGCCTGTCGCAAATGGGATGGCATTGTTCAGGGAAAAGAAGGACAAGAATTAGCCTGGGCGCATGCAAAAGATCTAAACAAATATCCAATGCCTCCAGCGGATATTCCAATCATTCCAATATTAAGAGACTGGTTATAAAAAACGCCCCAGATAAGGACGCTTTTTAATTAATCTAGTGTACGTGCAACTTCCTCACGTTCAAAGATTTCGATTACATCATCAGGTCGAATATCGTCATAGTTTTCAAACGCCATACCGCATTCTTGACCAGACTGAACGTCTTTCACTTCGTCTTTGAATCGTTTCAACGTTTTCAGCGTTCCTTCGTGGATCACAACGTTGTCGCGCAGTAGGCGTACACCTGCACTGCGACGCGCAACGCCTTCAGTTACGATACAACCTGCAACTTTGCCAACACCAGTTACTTTGAAGACTTCTTTGATTTGTGCGTAACCAATAAAGTTTTCGCGAATTTCTGCAGACAAAAGACCACTTGCCGCTGCACGCACATCATCCACCAAATCGTAGATGATTGAATAGTAGCGGATTTCAACTCCTTTTTGGTTTGCAGAATTCCGTGCCGATGCATTCGCACGCACGTTAAAGCCGATAACAGGCGCGCCGGATGCTTCGGCCAAACCGACATCCGTATCTGTAATCGCACCCACGCCATAGTGCAGGACGCGTACACGCACTTCATCATTGCCGATTTTTTCCATCGCCTGTACGATCGCTTCCGCAGAACCTTGTACGTCCGCCTTCACCAAAATTGGCATTTCAGTTAGGTTTTCGTTTTCTTTCGCCCGTGCCATCAATTGTTCAAGTGTTGTGGCGGCACCTGCCGCGGCACGTTTTTCTTTCGCAAGATCGATGCGATAATCGGCAATTTCACGTGCTTGAGCTTCTGTTTCAACCACATTCAAAACGTCACCGGCTTCTGGTGTGCCGTTCAGGCCAAGTACCTCTACAGGAACAGATGGACCTGCTTCCTTCACGCGTTCGCCTTTGTCGTTGATCAATGCGCGTACCTTACCCCACTGTTCACCAACAACGAAAATGTCGCCCTGTTTCAAAGTCCCTTTTTGAACCAAAACAGTTGCAACTGGACCGCGTCCCACATCCAACTGCGCTTCGATTACGGCACCCTGTGCCGCACGTTTTGGATTGGCTTTCAATTCAAGGATTTCCGCCTGTAGCGAAATCGCCTCAAGCAATTGATCTAATCCTGTTCTGGCCAATGCTGATACTTCAACATCTTGGACATCACCTGACATCGCTTCGACGATCACTTCGTGCTGTAACAACTCTGTGCGCACGATGTCTGGGTTTGCATCTGGTTTATCACATTTGTTAATTGCGACGATCATTGGAACTTTCGCGGCTTTGGCGTGATTGATCGCCTCAATTGTTTGGGGCATGACGCTGTCGTCGGCCGCAACAACCAAAACTACAATGTCTGTTACTTGAGCACCACGAGCACGCATCGAAGTAAACGCCGCGTGACCAGGAGTATCCAAGAAGGACAAAAGTGATCCATCAGGTGCCGTCACCTGATACGCACCAATGTGCTGGGTAATGCCACCAGCTTCGCCCGATACTACATTCGCCTGGCGGATCGCATCCAGTAGCGATGTTTTACCGTGGTCAACGTGACCCATGATGGTGATCACTGGCGGACGTGGCTTCAGATCTCCTAAGGCGTCTTCTACTTCGTTGATGACATCTTCAACATCCGCATCAGAAACACGAACAATTTTGTGTCCAAATTCTTCGATAATCAATTCTGCAGTATCTGCATCAATGGACTGATTTTGTGTTACCATCATGCCCATTTTCATCAGTGATTTTACAACCTCTGCGACGCGTTCGGCCATCCGGTTGGCAAGCTCAGAAACCACAATCGCTTCTGGAACTTGCACTTCGCGAACAATCTTTTCACGCTCTTGGGATTCACCCATCGCTTTTTGACGTGCGCGTTCTTGCTTCCGGCGCATAGACGCCATCGAACGTTGACGACCGCCTTCTCCACCGCCCAGCGCCTGAGAAACCGTAAGCTTGCCAGAACGGCGGTTTTCGCCTTCGCTGCTACGAGTTCGGGCGCGACGATTGTCGTCTTCTTGCTCGCGTTTGCGTGAAACTGGGGCCGCTGGTTTCGCAGTGCGAGCATCGTCGGAACGTGGTTTTGCAGGCTCTATTCTGGCAGCGTTCTCGACTGCTTCGCGTACTTTTTGTTCTTCGGCTTCTTTTTCCGCAAGCTCTTCCGCTTCGGCTTTTGCTTTTGCGCGCTCTTCTAATTCACGCTGTTCGCGCTCTTTGTTTTCTTGCTCGGCGCGGCGACGTTCGCGCTCTTCCACGCGCGCTTTTTCTTTTGCTTCACGTGTAGCAACTTCTTCTGCTTCGCGCGCTTTTGCGGCTTGCAACGCTTTTAGTCGACGCTCCATCTCAGCATTTTGTATGCTGCCCGCGCTAGATGAATCGCCCGCACCCGCACTACCAGCTATAGGTTTTGCTGCGCCCGGTTTTGGCACGACAATGCGCTTACGCTTGGTTTCGACCACGACATTTTTGGAACGGCCGTGGCTAAAGCTTTGCTTTACGTTCCCAGAACGTGGACCGCCGCCACGAACACCTAATGTTTTTTTGCCGTCACTATCGCTCATCTAGCTGTCTTTTCCTTCCCGGGAGCAGTTTTGCCACCGTTATTTTCGCGAAGACCCTGTAGTCGTTTCGCATCATGTACTACACGTTGCGTCAAACCGCCAGAGGCGAGAGCGCAATGTATTACCGTTTGTCGCCCGAAGGCCGCGCCCAATTCATCGGCTGTTAACCAACCAATGAAGGAGCCGCCATATGGCGTGCTTAATTTCGATTTGCCCCGCTCTGACCCATTAGATGCTTGTATCAGCACTTGAGCCTCTTCTTTTAAAAGCCAATCTTTAACTTTTTCATAACCCGCGACTGCACGGCCAGATTTGCGCGACAGGCTAATTAATTCGACCACACGACGTCCCATGTTATCGATCAAATCAGTCAACAGGTTGGGATGAACGCTCACAGGTTTTTTGGCTCCACGGGAAAAAAGGCCTTTGCGAATTGCGGTTGAAACGGCATCGCTTGTGGAACTGACCCAAACACCCCGACCCGGCAATTTTTCGGCTAAATCAGGTACGATTTGGTTATCGGAAGATACGACAAAACGGATCAGCCCATGTTTGGGCTGAACTTCTCCTGTCACGACGCATTTGCGTTCTGCAACATCGGACTTCATATGTCTTTCGCCACGACCCATCAGGTGCCTTAGTCCTCTTCGACTTCTTCGACTTCTTCGGCTGCATCTTCTGAAACCAATGCCTCTGGATCAACCCAGCCCAACATGACGCGTGCGGTCATAACCAAATCCTGTGCTTCTTCTAAAGAAACGTCGAACTCTTCCAATAGACCTGTGTCTTTTACGCGCTCTCCGTCAACTGTTGTCCAACCCCCGGCCAGTTCCCAGTCAGCACATGTTGCGAAATCTTCCAGGGTTAAAACACCATCTTCTGCCAATACTTGTAGCATCTGTGGTGTTAGACCTTCGAAGTTGATTAGGCTATCTTCGACGCCAAGCTCCTGCGCCCGCTCCAATGCAGCTCGTGCTTGTGCTTCTAGGAATTCACGTGCACGGGTCTGTAATTCCTCTGCGGTTGCCTCATCAACGCCGTCGATAACAAGTAGTTCATCGATTTCGACATAGGCAACTTCTTCCAGATTGGTAAAGCCTTCGGCAACCAACAACTGTGCAAAGAATTCATCAACGTCCAATGTTTCCATGAACAGATTTGTACGTTCTTCGAATTCCTTCTGACGGCGCGCTGATTCTTCGGCCTCGGTCATGATATCGATATCAAGTGCTGTGAGCTGGCTAGCAAGGCGCACGTTTTGACCGCGGCGACCAATTGCGAGCGATAGTTGTTCTTCGGGAACGACAACTTCGATTTTGCCCGCTTCTTCATCCAAAACAACTTTTGAAACTTCTGCTGGCTGCAATGCGTTGACCAAGAATGTTGGCTGATCTTCGTTCCACGGGATGATGTCGATTTTTTCACCCTGAAGCTCATTCACAACGGCCTGAACACGGCTGCCTCGCATGCCAACGCAGGCACCAACGGGGTCAATTGAATGATCGTTTGTATAAACTGCGATTTTTGCACGTGATCCAGGGTCGCGCGCGACGGATTTTATCTCAATGATGCCTTCATAAATTTCGGGCACTTCCATTTTGAACAATTCCGCCATGAATTCTGGCGCTGTACGTGAAAGGAAGATTTGTGGACCACGCGCTTCGCGGCGTACTTCTTTGATGAAGCAACGCACGCGGTCATTTGGGCGATAGCTTTCACGCCCGATCTTCTCGTTGCGGCGCAGTATTGCTTCTCCTCGGCCCACGTCAACGATGACATTGCCATATTCTTCACGCTTAACAACGCCATTGATGATTGTGCCAGCGCGATCTTTGAATTCTTCGTATTGGCGATCACGTTCTGCTTCACGTACCTTTTGAAGGATAACTTGTTTTGCAGATTGTGCTGCAATCCGGCCCATATCGACTGGTGGGATTTCCTCGATGAATTGTTCGCCAACCTGTGGGTTTTCCATGTACTGCTTGGCCTGTTCAACGGTCATTTCCGCCTGATAGTTTTCAAGCAATTCGTCTTCAACAACCGTACGCACACGTGTGAATGTTGCGCGGCCCGTTTTACGGTCAATCGAAACACGGATGTCCATTTCTGAGCCATAGCGAGATTTTGCAGCGCGGGCCAAGCTTTCTTCCATTGCGGATACGACCAAACCAGGGTCAATCATTTTTTCACGCGCAACGGCTTCTGCTGTCTGTAGCAATTCTAGTTGGTTGGCTGAGGTAATTGCCATTCTTATTCCTCCTCGGACTGTTCGGTCACGATTTCATCGAAATCATTTTGGTTGATATCGCCCAACGCTTTGCGTTGGCGTAGCATTTCTTTGATGAGATCATCGGTTAGGATCAGCTTGGCTTCGGATAGCCAGTCAAACTCTAATCCGATTGTTCCTTCTTCAACGTTGATCAGAACTTCATGGCCTTCAACGCCTGCAAGTTCTCCACGAAAACGGCGGCGTCCATCTATCATGTCCGCTGTTTCCAATTTAACTTCGTACCCTTCAAAGGTTTCAAAATCTTTCAACCGTGTCAGGGGGCGATCGATCCCAGGGCTTGATACCTCAAGTGTATAGGCATCTGTGATTGGATCCTCGACATCCATGACCGCGCTGATCGCAGTTGAAATGTCGGCGCAATCATCCACCTCAATACCGCCATTGGGTTTGTCTGCCATGATTTGCAGCGTTTTCGTTTGGCCGCCCATCAAACGAATGCGCACCAATTCAAATCCCATATCTTCGATGACGGGATTGACGATTTCGGCGATCCGCTGATCCATCGCTGTTTTTGCAATCAAGCTATTCGTCATATGTCCAAACACAAAAAAACGGGCGCGCGGCCCGTGAACTATTTTCGGTGGAGTGTTGTTTCCAACAAACCGCTGTTGGGCGCTACATACGCTTCTCGATCCGAATCTGCAACCCCTGAATCATTTTGTTGTGATTGCATCTGAGTAAATGTTTTGAAACTATAGTGCGTGAAACAGATCGGCAGGCAAATGCTATATTTCGGTGAACAAGAATTGGCGGCGATTTTGCTATCACTAAAGATCGCCATTTGGGCAACTTTTTTATCTCTG
>Ga0213864_10000133_pt1 | contig 31267 bp, 25 predicted proteins | sample PICome_5_FD_160078 | JGI IMG/M metagenome (GOLD analysis project Ga0213864, IMG submission 160078) | Coastal seawater microbial communities near Pivers Island, North Carolina, United States - PICO247 | ecosystem: Environmental > Aquatic > Marine > Coastal | place: USA: North Carolina... | reverse complement strand
TTTATGTTCATCAAGGGCAATCCAATCTGCCTTTGTTGATCCCCCATCTGCAATTAGTATCATGACGTAATTTTGGGGTAAATATAATTCTTGTGGATATGCTTTGCAATCGAATTTAGAAATAGTTCCGCAAAAGATTTATTAGGTTTTTTTGGAGTGAATTGCCTGCCTGCCGCAGGCAGGTGACTTGTAACTAGTGATTTGTTGAACTTTGAAGTTGAACTTGGGTTTTGAACTAAGAACTGTTTTTATGTTAACCTTATTGAGTATTTGTCATTGCAAGGGGGGGGTAACCCGACGTGGCAATTTCAGAGATTCTAGGTTGTCAGTTGACCACAATCCACTAACCGTCAGAACCTAAAAAACATATGTATAAAAAATAGATTGCTTCGGCGGGCTCGCAATGACAAAACAAAACTCGTCATTGCGAGGAGAGCTCTGCTCGACGTGGCAATCTCAATCAATTAATATCAAAAACCCAATCTTCTGAAAGATCTTTCCATTCTGGATTCAAAGAATTAATTAATAATTCTTTCCGTTTCCGGCTTCCCGATTTTAGAACTTTTTCTCTTGCTATAGCATCAGAAATAGTATTGTATTCTTCAAAATAAATTAATCGATTACAATTATATTTAGATGCAAATCCTTTGTAAATTTTCAGTTTGTGTTGATGAATTCTTTTTACAAGGTTGCTTGTAACTCCAACATAGATAGTTGATTTTGACCTATTGGTTAAAAAATATACATAATTCTTTTTCATAACCGGAATCTAATAAAAATTTAAGATCCAATTAGATTGCTGCGGCAGGCCTGCCTGCGGCAGGCAGGCTCGCAATGACGTAACAAAATATAGTATTAGGAGAAAGGCTTTAACCGTGCCCGATGCCGCATCAGAACCAGTCATTGCGAGGAGGGTTATACCCGACGCGGCAATCTAAATCGTCTAAAGCTAACATTCAAGCAGAACTCACAAATCCAAAATCCAAAATTGATTATTGATTATTGTTATATGATAACTGTAAATTGTAAATTCGCCCCATGATTTTCTTTAAGAAAAAACAACTCGAGTTAAAAGACTTTTTCCCAGAGGGATTCGTAGATATTCACTCCCATTTGTTACCTGGAATCGATGACGGAGCAAAGGACATCCAAGATTCGATTGCACTAATATCGAAGTTACGTTCTTACGGAGTAAAAAACATCATTACGACTCCGCATGTATTAGGAGATGTATATCCAAATACTTCTGAAGTCATCACTTCAAAACTCTCAGAGGTTCAAACCGAATTGAAGAACCGTGGCATAAATGATATCAAATTCAGAGCTGCTGCCGAGTATATGATGGATGAGCAGTTTGTGGACTTGTTGAAGAAGAAAGATCTATTAACCTTAACGAATAATTACATTCTGGTAGAAATGTCTTATTTCAGTCCACCAATGAATTTATACGATATTCTATTTGACATTCAGTTACAGGGCTACAAACCAGTTTTAGCGCATCCAGAAAGATATCTCACTTATCACAAAAACTACAAGCAATATCAGAAGTTAAAGGCTTCGGGTTGTTTGTTTCAATTGAATTTGTTGGCCTTAACGGGCTACTACGGTGAACCCACCAAAAGAGCCACGAAGTTATTATTAGAAGATAATTTCTACGACTTAGTTGGAACCGACGCACATCACCACCGCCATTTGGACAACTTAACTAAAATTGCGACAAATAAGATTCAAAAATCCATTCGTGAATTAATGGTGAATAATGTGAAGATTTTTTCTTAATTGTCGACCGCTATCCGTTTACCGTATTCCGCCAAAATCTAGAAGCCAGGAGCCATCATGTCATTTCGAGGGTTGCCGAGCTTAAAAAGCTGTTTTAAGTGAAGGTAGCTTGCGAAGCAAAAGATAAAATCAGAATTATATTGAGAATATTAAACATCTCGATTACTACCGGCCGCAGGCCGGCACTTTTCATTTCACAAGCTCAATGAAAACCACTCGATGTGACAACTCGTAATTATAAATACGTAATTCCTAAAACGTAATTTCCACACCCCAAACTGTGGAAAACCGCAATACCATTCAGCTAATTAAAAATAGCCAAAAGCGAGAAGCTAACCATCCATTTGTTAATATTTGTAAAAAAATATTCCAATATCAACTTAAAACGTTAAAAAGTATTAAAGTTTGAAACTTGATATACAAACTGGAATCATTTTTGCGTTCAAAAAATTGAATCCACTTTCTAACCAGAACTGATCACTCTCCTAACGAATTCCCGGATTCACATCGAACGATACCTTCATGATAGAATTGATGAATGAACGAATGCTGCTCATCAATTGAAACCCAAAATAAATTCACCGAGTCGGTAGCGAGGAACCGATGCGGAATGTAAAACTGTAACGTGATGCCTCGAATCACAAAACACAATGCCAATGAATAACAGGTGCGAACGGAAACAAATCAACCACTATTAATAGTTTGTTTTTTTTTTATTTTTTTTACTTTGATTCCGAAACACCAGTAAACCACCCAACCTGTCATCTCGACCCTGCCAGCGGCAGGCAGGCTTGTGGAGAGATCTCTAACAACTCAAGATGACAACTCCGATTCCTAAGAGAATCGTCAAGCGCCATGCCTGCGACAAGCAGGCCAAAACCGAAAGCCTTGGGCAGTTCAGCTGTAGAGTATTAAATCGTAAGTAAAAATATGAGGTAAGTATAAACACCTCTTATGAAGTTTATACAGCATTAAATCCGATATACCATGATACACTATAAAGTAATCAACAGAAAAAACCCATTAAATAGAACCCTTCCTGAAAAGCATTATGCAACAGTTGTGAAAAACGGAACCGTAGATTTTGAAAGTTTAGCCGATATTATAACCGATTCTTCCACGGTAAGTTTAGGAGATATTCTCAATGTCTTGCAAAGTTTAGAAAAAGCCGTGGTACGCGAATTGGGCCAAGGTAGAATTGTACAATTAGGCCGATTAGGAAATTTCCAGGTAAGTATTAGTTCCAAAGGCGCGGATACTCCAGAAGAAGTAAATGCTGAATTGATCACCAAAGCCAGAATTATCTTCAGACCAGGCCGTAAGATGAGACATTTGGTCGATAATGTAAAATATCAAAAGGCGAGTTAAGTTACCATAATAAAACTCTAATTGGTTTTAAAACCTCAGTACCGATGGTGCTGGGGTTTTCTTTTAGCCTCATTTTGCTAAGAATAAGCCTCCACTCGGCCCTTGCCCGATAATTATCCGACCCTGATGCAATAATCACTCGACCTTGACCCGTTCAGCACTCACCCTTAACCCGTTGGTAAAAGTCCAATTACTACATTTTTCAGTCATATTATTCAAATTCAACTACTCATAGGTCCAATTAGGTACAACATTTAGATGCTATATTATCTTTATGAACGTATTCTTCTTAGAATTAAGTTAAATGAAGATACTATTGATATTGAACACTACCTAATGTGAGTTAAACCTAAACGTGCAGTTGAGGCAAATCTGTCATTGCGAGACAATGAAATTGTCGTGGCAATCTAATTCGGACACCGTTGTTCGTTAACCGATGGCCACTAACCGCAAATAACCAAAAGCTAATAGCCATAAAAAGAGATTGCTTCAGTCGTTCCTCCTTCGCCTGCCTGCCGCAGGCAGGCAATGACGAAATGCGTATTGTCATTGCGAGGAGAGCTTTGCTCGACGCGGCAATCTAATTCGTTGCCCGATGTCAGCTGAGCGCTATCTGCAAATGGCTAAAGAGCTAGTAGCTAACAATAAAATTAAAAGAAAAGTATACCTATACGCTTTAACTTATGGTTAAAAGCAATACGGTGTTGCTGAAGAGACTTCTTTCCTTCTGGCTTAGAAAAAAAGTTATTTGCCTTAAAAAGCATTCTTCTTAGATATACTTTGGTACGTCTATTTGCAATGCTGCGGTTTAGGATGAAGAATGACAATACCAAAGAAACAATTAAAAAATTGAAGAAAAGCACTGCATATATCAAGTCAAAATATTTCAATGAATAATAACTTAGAGCTATAATTACTGCATTAACCATTCCCACTAAAACAGATGCTTGCATATGTGTTAGACCTGCATCTATTAATACATGATGTATGTGGTTTCGATCTGGTGAGAAGATAGACTTCTTACGCATTAAACGAATAAAAATTACTCGTGAAATATCTAAAGCTGGAATGATTAATACCCCTAATAGTAACAACGGAATTTCAGTCCTCGAAATGGCAATTCTCGAAAAGGGTTCAAATCCCAGAGACAACAAACGCATAGCCAAGGCTCCTAAAACTAATCCTACAACCAGAGATCCTGTGTCTCCCATAAAAATTTTCTTACGGCTCGAGAAATTGAATCTTAAAAATGCAAATAAAGTTCCCACAAGTACCACGCAAATCGCTAGGTAAAAGAACATTTCTAATTTGTAGAAAATCAACCCAAGCGTAACGGAGATTACAATTCCGACGATCGATGCATTTCCATCAATCCCGTCAATTAGGTTAAAAGCATTGATAAATCCTAGAAATAAAAATCCACTAATTGCAATTGAAGCTAAAAAGGGAATTTCTTGAATTCCTAAAAAACCATGAAAGGAAGTGATTTGAAATTCTGGATGCGACAAAATCATTCCGACCGAAAGTACTTGCCCTAAAAACTTCACCTTTGGCGAAAGATTTTTAAAATCATCTGTAAGACCAATAAAAAAGGTAATGGTCATGGCAACCAAAAAAGCTACAGTAATCCCGTCAACATCTAAGGGCTCTAGAAAGAAGAGCGACAACATTAAACAAAAGAAAAAAGCAACCCCTCCAAAGGTAGGTACGATATTTGAATGTGAACTTCTATGATCTGGTGTATCATATAAGTTAAACTTTAAGGTTGTTCGACGAATCCTCGGTAAAAGAAGGTAGGTCAAACAAAAAACCAGACCAAAAATAAGGAGCAGGGTGAGTTCGATTGAGTTAATTACATTTTCCATTCTAGCTTCTCTTTTGATTACAAATCTAAAAATTAAATGATGTATAGCTTTATATAAGCTTTAAGAAATGGTAAATTCTATTGATTTTTATGAATTCTGCAATAATTTACCCCATATATTAAAATAATTAAAATTTTAAGGATAATAAAAAACACAATTCGAACCTAAATAAGAAGAATTTTATTAAGTTAATATTAAGTGAAATTAAACAAATTCATAGTTCGAATACAACGGATTCATTTAATCTAACATTGTGAATTGATAAATCTGCCGTAGAAACCATTCAGCCTAAAAGACAATCAATGATTGTTTGCCCTCATTTGATAATAGAATTTCATATAGGAAAACAGATTTCTTCGGCAAGCTCGCAATGACGAAACACAACTGCAACTAGTCATTACCTGACGGCCTCAGGCGGGCGAGGTTCGAAGAACCGTGGCAGTCTGAATGGAACGGATATTAAAATAATCCACAGAACGAAAATAACTAAGAACCAAAAGCTAATAGCCCTAAAAAGAGATTGCTTCAGTCGTTCCTCCTTCGCCTGCCTGCCGCAGGCAGGCAATGACGAAATGCGTATTGTCATTGCAAGGCGAGCTTCGCTCAATGCGGCAATCTCAATCTTAAATTGTAAAGTATAAAAAACAAAAAACGAAGGAATAGAAACGATAAACGACTAACTCTCAAAGCCAAAGTTCAATGTCTAAGCTCAAAGTTGGCATTTCACCAGTCACTAGTCACCTGCCTGCGGCAGGCAGGCTAATCACTACAGACTAACATCTAAAGACTAAAGACTCCCGTCTAACGACTAAAAATCCGTTTCCACCAAGGCTTCTTCACCGTATCAACATAACCATACCCATAACCATAACCATAACCATAACCATAACCATAACCATAACCATAACCTTTGGTCATATCAGTATCGTTGAGCACAATGGCCATATTCGCAAGTTTTTTCTCCTTGTATAAGGTATCGGGCACCACCAACATACGCTTGTCCAAGTAATTGGCGCGTACCACATACAAGGTAATATCAGCATATTTCGAAATGAGTAAGGTATCAGTTACCAAATTTACGGGTGCGGTATCGACAATAATGTAATCATAATCCTTTTGAACCTCTTCAAAGAGTTTCGCCACACGGTCGTGGAGTAACAACTCGGCAGGGTTGGGCGGAATCACCCCAGAAGCAATGATATCAAGATTCTTCACCTCATCGATTGAGAATTTTATGGCGTCTAAAGTAATGTCTTCTTTGGTGATGTAATTGGTAATACCGGCACGATCTGGAATTTCCAAATACTCGGTAATCTTCGGTGCACGCAGATCCATACCTAAAAGTAATACTTTGGCACTGGATAAAGATAAGGTAGCCGCTAAGTTCATAGACACTAAGGATTTCCCTTCTCCAGAAGTCGTAGAGGTAATAAAAATGGTTTTGCCTTTCTCTGAATCTTTACCTGAGAGCAAAAAACTCAAATTAGTACGGAGTAAACGAAAGGCCTCAGCGGAGCTAGAACGTGCATTTTCCTTGACAACGATTTTATAATCTTCTTCTGCATGGGGTATATCACCGACAAAGGGAATATCAATTTTATCTTCTACATCTTTTCGCGAATGAATTTTGGTGTCTAATATATTTTTGAGATAAATTATACTAAAAGGCAAAAGCAAACTAATAATGAAAGTCAAAAGGTAAATCACATTTTTCTTTGGTTCAACTGGCATAGGATTAGCATAGGCTTTATCTATAATTTTAGCATTCGCAACAGTGACAGCCAAAGAGATTGATGTTTCTTCTTTCTTTTTTAATAAATAAGTGTAGAGGGATGATATTATCTCTTGTTGCCTAGCTATATCAATATAGCCTCTTTCAATTATAGGAATTTCTAAGATTTTCGAATTCACACGTTCGGCCTCGTTCGAAACATCTTTTAATCTTAAATTTAGGGCATTTATCAGATTATTAACCTCTTTTGTAAGTGATATTCTTGATAATTTTATTTCCTCATTAATTTGGATGATAAGAGGGTTACGCTGTCCTGCAGATTTTAATAATCTATTTCTTTCTATTAATAGTTTATTGTAATTTTCAATCCCCGAAACCACCGAAACTTGTGAAAAACCAAGATTTTGAGGCAAAATTTCATTCTGATTGTTAGCATCCTGGATAAATTCTTTAATTAACAATGCAATTTTAAGTTCTGTATTAAGCTTAAGTACATCTTTATTGTTTTCACTAGCCAACTCTAATGCGATATGTCCCTCTGATGAAAGACCAGTAATATTATTTTTGGTTTTGTATTCTTGAGATTGGTCTTGAATATATTCTAAATTTTCTCCTATTGATATCAATCTTTGATCTATAAACTTAATAGTCTTTTGAGATACTAGATTTTGATCATAAATCCCATCCAAATTATATTGCTTAATAATTTCATTTAATATAGTTTCAGCCTTTTCCTTGTTTGAATGTTTCAGGCTAAGATTAATTACACTTGAGGTTTGAGAATTTAATGCCTTAACACTTAATAATCTACTTAAATTAAATATAGTTTTATCTGAATTCTTAAAACTTACGATTATTGGAACATTAGTAAAGTTTTTAATTTGGTTGGTGCTAAAAACCCTAAAATCCCCCATTTTACTTGAAATTATTTCAGCAAAATAATGTTCTTTAGTAGTTTTTTCATCATTGGAAAGAAGTTCAAATTTATATTTGTCTTTTATTCTAATCGTTATACTGGTATCCTTTATTTTTTTTAAAACACTTTGATCTAAAAAGTCTAACTTTATAGGAAGGTTATGGTAAAGCTCAGTATTTCTAATTCTTCCCTTTGTAAAATACTTTATGTTCAGCATTAAAGTATCTACGACTCGCCCAATGACTTTTCGAGACTTAATAATTTCAATTTCATTTTCAGTATTATTGGCTGACGCTCCTCCTATGATTCCTAAATCAGCAAATGCGGCTAAATCTTCAGATATCCCTGATTTATTATTGTCTTTAATTAAAATAGAAGCCTCAATTTTATATAGAGGATCTTGATACCTGAGATAAATATAAGTGAAAAATGATAGCAATAATATCGATATTAAAAACCAACGCCAATGAATTAAATAATTTTCCAATTCATCCTTCAAAACAAAATTATCGGGAACTTCAAAATCCTTTGTACTCATTTTTTACCTAGTTATAACCGTTAATAATGAAATTAATACTGATGCAAGGGAAATGAACAATCCTGTACTTCTTGTATATGCAGCATCCTGAATTTTAGCATTATTAGGTTCAACATACACAATATCATTTTGTTGCAAATAATAAGCAGGTGAGGTTAAAGTTTTCTTTGACATTAAGTTCACTCTATACTCATTTTTAGTACCATTTTCCTCCCTTAAAACTAGCACATTTTCTCTATTTCCAGAAATATTTAAATCTCCTGCTAAACCGAGTGCATCAAATATACTTACTCGCTCGTTACTTAAATTATAAGTGCCTGGACGCGCTACATCACCCTGAACCGTAATCTTAAAGTTAGTAATAAAAACATTTATTATAGGAGATTTTAAATAAGTAGGGTCCAATTCTGATTTCAACAACTCAATTACTTCAACCCTAGTTAATCCACCTACCTTTATCTTACCCAATATAGGAAATTCAATATTCCCATATTTATCAACCAAATAGGCCTGTTGTTGCGGTTGCCCAAATGCATTACCCACAGTTATTTGATAAGCTACAACTGGCAAATTGAAGGGCAAAACAGATTCTACATTATCAGATGAAACAATTATTTGAAGCATATCATCTGGTTTAAACTTCAATTGATAATCATTATTTACTTCTGACTTATTAATTTCATCATATTGAAGATAAACCACATCTTTTTTGGAGACACAGCCACCAAGTATGAGAAAACATATTGTGCTACTTATTAAAAACTTCTTCATAATTTAAATTGATTCAAGACAAAACTAACACGATTTTAGATTTTACCAATTATTTTCATTACTATATTTTAATAACAGGGCATTCATCCCAATTGATAATTGAAGTTGCCCTTTTCATATCAATGAATTCAAAGTCATTTAAAAATCTTTGAAGCTTCATTTTGCAGCCCTTCAATCCAACGTATGATTTAAATTTTCTATTTAAACTTAATCCTGGAACCATTGGCTGTCCATAATCAAAATCTCTAGGATGAAAATAGGTCATAACATAATTAGACTGTTGAGCGCATTGTTTAACTATAAAGTATGGAAAAACTCTAAAATACCCACCTCCAGAAAAAATGACAGGACGTCCCATGAGATTAATTGTATTAATTGGAAATTCTTTGAGGGTTATTCCTTCGTAAGACAAAATTGATGGCTGATCCCTTCGATATTCTGGAAAACCACCATGAGCTCTGCCTGCAGGAAACACTGAGCTGTCAATTTGAATCCCTAAGTCATGTAGAACCTCAAACGCCCATTTATTCTTTGATGTAATGGAAAATCCAGGAGCACGAAAGCTTATTACTTTCTTACCGGTACAATCTTCCAACGTTTTTATAGATCGCTCTACATCCTGACGAAAAGTTTTTTGATTTTGATTATAAACCAATTGATGTAAATGAGTATGACTTCCCACTTCGTATCCTCGCCTAGAAATTTCACGAACAATTTCTGGATACTTTTCTGCAATCCAACCAAGTACGAAAAAAGTAGCTTCAGATTCATTGGTTTTCTCTAGAATGTCATAAATTCGGTGCATACCCTTATGGATCCTGGAATCAAACTTAGCCCAATCACTTTCTGTTTGAGTACTTGGATTATCCAAAATATGGAACCAATCTTCAATATCGAATGTCAGAATATTCATTAAAAGAACTTTTTACCAATCTTTTTAAATTCAATGACATCCTCTTTCGTTGGGAATGAGAAATAGGTTTTCTCAGAGGCGTCATTTTCGATAAGCACTACCTTGTCTTTTTCAATTAAATCAATACTTTCGGCGATCGCTTCCATTCCTATTTTCTTTGTAAACGTAATCAGTTGCTCTTGTGTTCTATCTCCTATCTCTACTTCTTTCTGAACAATGATGGGTCCGCTGTCAATTCCTTCATCAACAAAAAATACAGAAACACCTGTGGTTTTCTCGTTGTTCTTCATCACCCAAAACGTAGGCATCAGTCCTCTGTATTTGGGAAGCATTGCTGTATGCAAGTTGAGACATCCTTTGGGAGCCAAATTAATGATGGGAGCCTTAAATATTTGATTTCCCAAAATCGACACCAACAAATCGGGTTCATATGCTTTTATCTTATCGACTGAATCTTTACGGTTGATCGGTGAATCTAGTGTAATAACAGGAATCTTATTCTCGTCTAAGACACTCATTACTTTAGTATTAGGATCTATCTTTGATTTTAAGAACTTCAACGAATAGTGAAGGAAAAATCGGAAACCGAAGATCTCATAGGTCTTCTTTGCTTTCTTAAAGAAGGACTCTCTCTTTCCGAAAGGAGATGCATTCGTCACCACACATGCCACTACTTCTGAATGTTCTGGCAGAATAGAGAGCAAGTATTTTAAATTCTTAGCTAAATAAAACGGATCGTTTTGTGTAATGATAATAATCCTCATAATGTTATAATTTGTTAAGCAGCAATCGTACCATGAAGGGTACGTAAATGATTTGTCTTTTAATTCTTGCCGGTTGTGATAGCAGTCGATATGCCCATTCAAGGTTCCATTTCACCCACCATTTTGGGGCGCGTTTCACCTTGCCTGTGAAAACATCGAAACTACCTCCCAATCCTTGATAAACAGCAGCATGCTTTTCTTTCATTGCCTCCATCAACAGTTCTTGCTTTGGAGATCCCATAGCGACAAAAACAACATCGGGTTTTTTGGTTTGAATATCAGCAATGAGCGCTTCTTTTTCCTCATCGGTTTCGATATAACCGTTTCTATAATTCAAGATTTGTATTCCGTTATAGCTTTCTTTCAATTGAGCCACGGTTTGATCAATGACCTCTTCTTTTCCTCCTACTAGATAAAACGTTTTGTCTTTGTAGTACTTCTCAATTAAATCCAACCATAACTCACAACCCGGAATCTTCAGGGCATTTCCTCCTTTTCTATTCAGTGCCCAGACGGCTCCAATTCCATCGGGATATCCCAAGTTTCTATTGATAATATCCTTTCCTTCAGTTGACAGGCTTAATATCTTTTCAGCATTCACAGCCACTAAAATCTGCTGATTTTGAAACGCATAATCCATCAACTCTTCACGAGTTGCAGGAGCAAATGTTTTGATACCGTTAATTATGTATGACTGCATATTCTAGTTATTTTCTTCTACTATATAATAACTCATAGCATTAAACATAAATGCATTTGACCAACGCATGTATGAGATCTTCGAACTGATTCCTTTCTTCAATTGATAATAAAAGAATCCTTTCTTGTTTTGCATATTCTCAATGGTCCATTTCGTGACCTTATCTGCGAGCTCCCGGTTTTTAGAAAATCGTTTGCACTGCGACAAAGTTACGAGTAATTGTCCCGGACAATGAATATCGATAGGATATGTTTTGTCGTGGTAGTATTTAGGTGTACCATCCTTTTCAAAGAAGTGCTCTAAATAGAAGTCAAATCCTTTTTCTATATGCTTCTGAAACGTTGTATCTCCTGTATTTTGTTGATACGCTTCTATGGCCTCCAAATTGAATCCTGTATGGAAACTATCTTTCCATTGTTGTGTTGGAAGCAAACCATACACCCAAGAACCATCTTCTTCCTGACCATCGCAAGCCCCCATAATGGCTTCTTTGGCTAATTGTTTGTAGGACCCTTCTTTTGTATAACGATAGGCAATACTCAACAATTTAGCTCCTAACAAAGAGGCGTTGAATACTGTGTTGTTTCCATTGAACGGACTATATGAAAAAATAAATCCGCTTTTGTACGGTGTTCTAGAAAGATCCTCTGTGACAAACTTAGCCGAGGACAATGCTACATTTAAATAGTTCTCATTTTTGGTAATTTCATAGGACTCGTACAAACCTAAAGCACAAAATGCGGTGGCTACTACAGTAGGTGTATATTTTGGAAATAAGAACAATCGCCTGGATTGCCAATCAAAATTATATCCCCAACAAGTACCAGAGTAACCTTCTGTCTTCATCGAGATGAGTAACTCCGATAATTCGTTTATTTTTGAAAGTAGTTCTTCTTCATTTCCGTAGGTTAAATTTCCAGATTTTGCCACTTGATAAAGATTACAATAACCTTGCAAGAATAACCCAATTCCCATTGAATTATGTTCTTTAGGGACCAACATTAATCTTCTAAAATTGATTGGGCACCTTTTAAACCCTTGTATCCATGCAAGTCTCGCAAAATCCCAATGTTTAAAGGGCAAAGCATCAAAAATCTTGGAGTTTAAACCATCATAAGGATCCCAACCTGCAAAATTTTCTTTTTCGCAATAATTTTTTAAGCTTTTAAAGCTATCCCGAATTTTATAAAGTAATTTGCTCTCCACCTTTTTGTATAGATTCTAAGACCTTAAAAGTCGCTTTTGTTACCGATATTATCTCGCTAAAACTAATAGGAGCTTTGCCGTTCTTTAATATTCCACTAAAAAACGATTCCATCATTTCCTTTTGTCCCTTATTCTGATTCAGTAGCTTCTTTTTCTGGAGTTTTCCTTTCCCATAAATTTTCAACTCTTTGAAGTCATTTAAAATAGCGGTGCTTCCAGAAGAAAAGATCTCTACATATTCTTTTGGCAGCGACTTGGCTCCATTGGAATAATAACCTATAGTACCTATAGATCCATTTTCAAATTGCAAAGAAATATTAACCGTGTCATTTAACCCGTGAGGTTCAGGTAAAACGTTCGCAGACACCTTCGTTGGCAAACTACCATTTAAATAAGTTAAGAAATCTATAAAGTGACATGCCTCTCCTAAAATTCTTCCTCCTCCAATTTCCATATCTTGAATCCAAGTATCTTTTGGAATAGTTCCGGCATTAATTCGATAAATCATGCTCACAGGACCATCTCCAGTTAATTCTTTTATCTTTTTGGTAAGAGGAGAAAACCTTCTATTAAAACCAATCATGACCGCTTTATTGCATTTGTTTTGTGCTTCAACTATTTGATCTAGTTCTTCTTCCAGAAGACATAAAGGCTTTTCTACGAAAATATTTTTATTTGCTTTTAAACCCTTCAAAACATAACCACCATGCGAATTGTGTCTAGTGGTTATGAATAATGTATTTGTATCCTTACTTAATAAATCTTGTTCTTGAGTTGCACAAAATTGAAATTTAAACTTTTCAGCTACTCTTTTTGATGTTGTACCTGAGTTTGTTAAAACGCCAACTCTTCTTATTTCGGATATATCCGGAATATTAGGCAACAGATTTCCTTGTGCATAACTTCCCGCTCCAATAAAAGAAACATTAATTTTAGCTTCAGCCTTATATTCTGAAGTGATTATTTTTCCTTTATTATGTTTTTTATCTACATCATATTTTAACGCTATTCCTGTATAGGGCTCTGTTCTATTCACTACTAAATCAAACGCCTTGGCTGCATCATCAAAAGCAAACTCGTGAGTCGTCAAATAATCAATATTGATTCTATTTTTCTCCAATAATTCTTGGAATGCAATCATATTCCTATTCTCTGTCCAACGTACATATGCGATAGGGTAATCAATTCCTTTCTCTTCATAGTTAAGGTCGTATCTTCCTGGCCCGTAAGAACATGCCATCTTAAGCTCTAACTCCTTTCTGTACCAGTGCGGATCTCTATCAAATCCAGTAGGCACGGCTCCTAAAACGACTATTTTTCCTTTTTTTCTAGCTATACCTCCCGCAAAGTTAATCGGATCCGTACTAGATGTAGCTGCTGCGATAATCACTACGTCTACACCATTTCCTTTCGTTTCACTTAATATTTTATCTTCTAACCCTGGTGTATTTCTTTCCCATGCTTGATCTACTACTTGATTTTCTATAGATTGAGTTACCGCAGTACTGGAAACATCAATTCCAATGACATTAACTCCTGAGGCTTTTAAGATTAATGCTGCAATCTGACCCAGCAACCCTAAACCGATGATGGCACAGGTTTCTCCTAATCTCATATCTGCTTGTCTTACTCCTTGCATAGAGATAGCACCTAATGTGTTGTATGCAGCGTTTTTTAAATCTGCTTCTGGGGTAAGCTTTACACATAAATTGGTAGGCACTGATACCACCTCAGCATGATTAGCATAACCTGCTCCAGCGCAGGCCACCATATCACCTATTTCAAAATCTGTAACTCCTTCACCAATTTCAATAACCTCGCCAGCACAACTATAACCAAGGGGTGAATAGGCATCTAACTTTTTCATCACAGCTCTATAGGTTTGAACGGGCCCTTGCTTTTTAAGGGTATCAATAACCTGCTTCACTTGTTGAGGCCGTTCCTTGGCTTTTCCTATCAAGCTCTTCCTAGCAGCTTTTACGGTAGAGCCCTCGGTTCCTGCACTAATAATAGAATAATGATTTTTTACTATTATCATTCCCTTTCCTAATTGAGGATATGGAACTTCCTGAATTACCATATCACCTGATCCTAATTTTTGAGTTAATTGTTGCATATTTTTTTTATAAATTCATCAAGCTTTTGAGCCCTTTTGATCCATGAGTTATTTATTGCTAATTCTCTGATTGATTCATAATCGATATGATTACTCTTCCAATCATGGTATGCTTTTTCCAGCATCATTAATACATTCTTATCATTATCTTCAACTACATAAAAGAAATTTGGATACTTATCTGAATAGATTTTTAAATCTCCTACTGCATTGGTAATAACTGGTCTTCCCGCCGAAAGATAGTCGCCAAATTTATTCGGAAACCTAGAATTATTCCTCAAGTTATCTATTTGAATTAAGGAAAATATATCGGCACACGAAATAACTTCTGAAAACTCTTCGTAAGGAATCCACTCAAAATGTCTCCAATATTCAGATATGGAGGAATTCTCAACAATCTGAGGATTTAGATTTCCAGTAGTAAGTAACTTTACCTTTTTCCCTGAATTATTCAGTGTACCAATAGCTTTGATTAAGGCATCATTATTTGTAATTTCATCCTGATTTATCCCAATAATGGAAACAACAAAGGTGTCACTCTCAATACTAAACTTACTTTTTTGAGAATTCACTTTGTGAAACGGAATTTTACTCGTATCCGCACCAGCATTTAAAAGCAGTATTCTAGAATCATGAATATTATTTTTTATCGCCCTTTGTTTTAAGGCATGGCTTATGGTAATACACCCGTCGGCAGATTTACGATTTCTTACCTCGTTGAAATTATCAAAAGCTCCTATCGTGTATTGATTTAATAAAGGCAAATCATCATAAATACCCCCTTTTGAATAATGCTCCCACCAATCTGAAATATAAACTGACTTATGAAAAAATCTATGCACTAAGCATGGTAATCCTGAATTGGGCCTATGTCCCGTATCTGAATACACAACATCTGCTTTCTTGAATATTATGTAGATGATTTTTAACAGTGTACTTAATGGACCAATACCTCCTTTCCTGAATCTCGTGGGAAAAATTTCTGGAAATGCAATTATCTCAATTCCCGCTCTATTCTCTTTGTAATAAGGAAATTTAAACCCTTTTTTTTGAGTAGTAATGAATGTAATTTTATATCCAAAATTTACTAATTCAGAAAATAAATTAATATTTCTTGTGAATCCATTGGCATCTCCACCATTGAGCATACCGTAATGTGACACGATTAGTTTCATTAACTATTATATAATTTTTTTATTTCCTCAGCTTCGAAGAAATGATTCATAAATTTCGAATTTTGAATTTTATTCAAGTTCTCTTTCGAAAGCTTAAACTTTGCCTTCATTTGCTTTTGAAAGATTGAATTTGATTTGTCATTTCCGACATTAACACTTTTAATTTCTTCAATATCGGTTTCTAAAAATTCATTAAGAGCTGCTACACCAATTTTATTTATAAAATCGGTCCTTAGAATCATCAACTCTGTATTTGAATCAATTTTGTAAATGGAAAATCCTTTACTCTTATCAAATGGTTTTGAATATACATCGAAGTTAAGATGTTTTTTTAGTTCATAATCGAACCAATTTAGAGCTAAATCATAACCATTATTTTCAATGAGCTTATTAATTGCATCAAAATCATTAGGCAATACATTTTTAAAAAACAATTGCCTGTTCTGATAAAAGCTCGAAATTTCCCTAGAAACAGGTTCCCTCACCAAGGAAATATACTTTATTTTATCTTGAGCGTGTTTTTTTAGAAACTTATTTGCTCGATCAATATTTCTAGTCGCAAAGTCGTTGGAGTGATTCTTTCTAATATAATCTCCATCTATAAAGTGCAGTTGATAAACTTTGAACATCGAAAATTTTCTCTGAAGCCTATTAACAATAGACGAGCTACCCGATTTCCCTAACGTATAAACCGCTATAACATAATCGATTTTATTTCTCTTAAAAATAGAAAATAGAAAGGATTTTGAATAATTCAAAAGTTTTTTAAGGTGATGTAATGGTTCATTTTTTACCATTACAAAGAGGTACGTTAAATTTTTAATTAGCTTCATTTAGATTAAGGCGTTATCATTAATTAATTTCAAGTTTTTATCAATAAAGTTATTTCCTAAAATAGGATCATTTAATAGTTCTAAAACTGATTTACAAAATTGATTCGGGTCATCTACAACAAATGGGCTGGTTAGGTCTAAATTTTCATATCCTACAATATTTTCCCTGTAGGCCACCAATGGTAGACCTTTCATTATGGACTCAAGTAATTTTATTTTGGATCCGGTTCCACTTCTATTCGGAATTATTAGTAAATCGGAGTTCAGTATATAGGGATCGACGGACTCAACATTCGAATAAATTTTTATCCTATCACTCGCCAACCTCAAAATTTCAGCCGAAGGACTTTGACCAACAATGTTTAATATAATCGAATCATTTGATTTCAGTAGTAAAGGAAAAATGTCATTAACAAAATGTAATATTCCCTTAATATTGGGGTACCAGTTTAATGATCCCAAAATCAACAATTCATTCGTATTGGATTTCTTATCATTATATTTTATTCTATCCCAAGGGAAATAAGGCTTAACAACTCTATTATTAACATGATGATTTTTAGATATGATTTCTAAGTCTTTTTTATTTAATGTCCAAATTGTATCACATGAGTCAATCATCTTTTTTTCAATGTCATGAACATTATCGCTTAATTTACTTAACAATCTCCTATTTTCTAGTGCTTCTAATTTTTGAATTTGATTGATAGATTCGACATTATGGGCTACATAAATTATCTTTGTTTTCCCTAGATCTTCATTGAAAATACTTTTCCCAATAGAATAAGATCTCAAGTGATCAAAAATTATAAAGTCATATTTATTTAGGTTTTCTTTCTTCAGGAATTTTTTAATTCCAAAAGAGTAATCTTGTAAAAGACTTTTATTCAATAATAACTTAATGATTTTATAATATAGCCCCTTTGGTTTGGAAAAACATTGAATTTTCACCTTTTTAAAAATTGGATGATCAACAAAATCAGTATCGTTCCCAAAAGTTAGAACTGTAACATCGTTTGTTTTTGACAATCTATAAATTAATCCACAAGAGTATATTGTATCCCCTCCTATAATCGGGTAAACTTTAGTTGAGATAAACAAGATTTTTTTTCCTTCCATTAATTAAAATATTTAAGATTGAAATGCAAAACCAATAAAGAGGATTAAATGTAAAAGCCCACCCAAATCCAGAAACAATGAGAAATAAAAAAATCTTTTTATTTTCTTTAAACGTGTCATATAAAAAAAACAAATATAGGGTCAAACCGACAATACCAATCTGAAAAAATATTAACACAAACATATTGTTAATACCACTATTTCTGCTGACTTTCTTGTTAAAAAAATGATTATTAAAAATAAGGGTATTTTCTAATAAAAACTGTTTCTGTTGCCCAATACCTACGCCAGTAAGGAGATAATTCTTTTCGATTATTTTGTTTGCAAGTTCCACTGAGCCAAGTAATCTATGATTTGCAGAACCATCTTCTAAAGCATATACTGCTTGAATTCTATCAAAATTCAAATAAATTAGGACACCTGCAACAAATGAAAAGCCTAACCCAATTTTCATTCCATTTTTTCGTAAGCTCTTTCCAAAAATTAAATCCTTATACAGAACTAAAACAAGAATTATTAAAGCAATTCCTAATAGAGATTGAGCGAGTAAAATTGTCAAAAGTGAAGTATACAAGACCCTTTTATAATTCATACGGAAGGTAGCCTTATTCTGTTTATAATACTCTGATATTACTATCAGGGAGATGTTTAAATATATAACCAAATATGAGGGTTCATTGAAAACAGAACTTATTCGGAAAGACTGGCTGGAAACTCTTGATGTTGTTGTAGTAATTCCATCTACGTAATAGGAATAATAAACTCCTACAAACTGAAGAAGATATTCAATGAAACCCAGAAAACAAACAAAATAAATGACCTTTATCCATACTATGATGGTATAGTTTGTCAAAGAATTATTCCTGAAAAAAAACCGGAGATTAATAAAAAGATAAATAATAAATAAAAACCGTAGACTATTATTAATGATTCCGAGATAATTTACATGATCATTTGCAGGATTTAGTAAAAGAAACAATGACGACAGAACAGTCCAAATCAATAGAATGATCAAATACTTATGTTTCGTTTTCCTTAATATATAAATGGATTTGTAATCACGAAAGAACACGGCCATACATCCTATTAAAAGACCGACATCGGCAAAAGAAACGTTCGGAGCAATAAAAAAATTAAAAAAAGGAAGTAATACGATTACAAACCAGATAGCAGTTTTCATGTTCAAATTTTTAGCGAAGAATATCCAGCTATTCTTAACCATTTTCTAAGTTCATCAAATACTTTGATTTTGTCGAAAGGCAATTCATTTATTTCCTTTTCTGACAAACTGTTTTCAATTTCATTGCTATTCATAAAAACCTTCAATAAGGCAAACTCTTGAGCGTCTGGGTAGTGATCATTATCAATTGCTTTGATGTTAGATTTAGCCCTTTGATCAAGCTTCTTAATATTAAATCTATCAATGAACTTATCAACAAATTTATTCGAAACCGGTCCCTTATAAATCTTAATAATAGCCACCTTAACCAATTGATTCGTAGCATTTTTTAAATCTTTTGAAAAAGAGACTTTAAAATCTTCTATATTCGAAGAGTTCCAGGCCTTAGGTTCTATTCCTATTTCATCAGATACAACTTCAATAAACTCATTCCAAGAGACTGAACCAAATTCATTAAAGTTAATGATCTCAAAATCAGCTGATAATTCACTAGTCTTCTTACTTAAAAAGAAGGCGAGATTGCCTACATATGTTGAATTGCTAAAAAAGTCATTAGACTTGGTAGCTATCGGCTTCTCATCAATAATATATTTGCAAATTTTAATTACCCATATTGATCCTGGCCCCAATATATTACCACTTCGAACTACAATAGTAGGAATATTATATTTTGAATGAATTTTCTTAATTCCGAGTTCAGCCATACTTTTTGCATATTTATATGGATCGCTTTTATCAAGCTTCGGAACTAAATCTTTATTGCCCTCGGACAAAACAATGGAACTCACATGAATCAATGTTTTGACTTGATTATGACTACATAATTCATCAATCGACTCAATGATTAGTTTATTTAGTTTTTTTGTTCTTTTATAACTAACATCAAGACCATATGCCAAGTTAATAACATAAATATTTTGATTTGAAATATTTTTGGTAGAACTTTCAAAGAAGACATTTTCATAGCCTCTAAAAAGGATTTGCTTCGATTTATTTCTTGTTACAATAGTAACCTTATTATTAGCTTTGGAGGTAATCTCCTTGACCAGATAGATACCTAAATAACCTGCACCTCCTAATATAACAAAATGATTCATTTCCTTATTCATAATATGTTTCATCTAAATTGTTAACAACTGTCATTCGATCTATAATAGTCTGCATGAGCTGAGTAGTATACAAGACGGATTCTAATGATATTCTAGAATTTTCTTTTGAATTCGTTTCTAATACGTTTTCAATATCTAACCACATATTGTAAAAAACATCATCTAAATCAAAACTTGGTTTTATCTTGGGGATTGGCATCAATAATATATCCTCAGAAGTCAGCATTTTGATTTCTCTTGCCATTAAAGATCTGGTTAAATAGCTATGAACCCCATCATCTATTACTATCAAATTTGAAAAATTTGCACTCCTGCTTAATCTTACTTCAATTTCAAATTCAATTCGCTTATTGAAAATTATACACTTCGTGTAAGTATTATTTGCATTTTGATTGAAATCAAATGCGCCATGAACAACTTTAACTTCAAGGTTCTTTACATCAGTAATTGATTCTATTAAATAAATGATATAATCAAAAATATGCGACCCTACGTCATGAAATATTCCATGATCATCGGGGTTTTGGTTGTTAAAATAATCACTTTCAGAAGCCCAATTAAACAAAGCGCCTTCAGTAGCCTTGATTTTCACCTTTTTTAAAGGTCGGTTAATCAAAAGTTTTTTAGTAAAATCAAGGTTCGGAAAAAACCGTCTCGTTTGCGCTACTAAAACATTAATACCTTTTTTTTGAGAAACTTCATTAATATATTGAGCCTCGGCGTTTGTAAGAGTTACAGGTTTTTCAAAAATTATATTTTTGGCATAGTCCTTTATACTATTGAAAACCTCAATTCTAAACTTCGGAGGAACCGTAATAAAAAAGTTCTCACAATCAATTTTTTGGTCTAAATTATCATGGGGAACCGCGCCGATTTCTTTTGCCACTCGCTTAGCAAGGTCAAAATTCTTATCTACAACATGCTTTATGATGATTGAATCAATCAAATTGATCGATTTCAAATGGTAAAGCTGGAATATTTTTCCAGCTCCAATAACACAAATTTCATTCATTCTTTTAGTTTTCTTTTATATAATTCAATATATTTTTTTGAGGTAACTCTATAATCAAAATCTTCTACCGCTCTTTTTCTAGAATTATCACAAATTGCTTTATAATTAGGATGATCGACTATCCATTGAATTCCTTTTGCTAACTCGTTTGGAGAAAATGCCTTCGCCAAATATCCTTCTTTTTTGTGAGCAACTAAATCCGAAGGCCCAGAGTTATCAAAACAAACCACAGGCGTTTTACATGCCATAGATTCAACTACCGTTTTACCGAAAGCCTCTTGAATAGCCGTTGTTACAAAGACATCTGAGAGCGCATAAATTTTAGCCAATAACACATCATCATTGATAAAACCAAAATTGGTTATTTCTAAATTTATTGCTTCCAAATCGTCTGGATTAATTTTGCCGAAGGTCAATACTTTATATTTATCAGGATCTAATTTATTTAAGGCGTCCTTTAAAAATATAAATCCCTTCCACGTATTTCTAGAATTAATGGCACCAACAAGAATTATTGCCTTATTACTTTCAATTTTCAATTCTTTCCTCGTTTCAATTTTATCATAGGGAATAAAAACTTCGGTATCAATATTATTGAAAATAGTAGATATTTTATGATTTCTTAATATTTCACTTTTTTTAGCCTCATTACTGATCCAGTTTGAAATACCAACGATTTCGATTGATTTATTATCTAACAATCGTTTTTTTCTATTAAACAGATAGGTAGATAAGTCTTTTTCTTTATTAGAATTCAAGAAAAGACAATTTCCACAACCTTCTAGATATCTTTTGCAATCAAGTGTGTAATGACAGCCGCCTGTGAAAGGCCACATATCCCTTATAGTCCAAACAATGGGTTTTTTTATTTTGTTTAGAACACTTATATCTACTAACCCTCCATTGATCCAATGAAGATGAATCAAATCTGCCTCTTTATAGGCCTTAAGTCGTAAAAAGTTATAACCAAATAATCCAGTACTAAAAATCTCTTTTCTAGATTTTTTATAAATCCGCTTGAAATAAATATCTAGCCGAGAACGGAAATAATTGATTCGCTTTGAAAAATAAGACGATTCATTAATATTAATAACGTTTTCATATTGCTCTCCACTCAAATTACCGTTATTCAACATTACAGAATCTACTCCGTTTGAAATTAGACCTTTATGTAACCAATATGCACCTCTAGCGGCACCCTGATTCAAATCTCCGGCAACTATATGTAAAACTTTTATCTGATTTAGTTCCAAAGTCTAGATTTAAACTTAAATATTACTCCTTTACAAAACTGAAAAATTGACTGATATTTCACTACATATTTATTCAAATACTTAAAACCTTCATTTTCGTATTTGATAATATTCCTAATATTCATATCATCATTTTCACAATTTAAATTTAAAGTCCTAGAAAGAAACGATTCTAACTTCTTCTTATTATTCGACCAATTAAAATTATGTAAGGCTAACTCACTGGACTTTTCTTTGTATCTGTGTACAATCGATTTGTTATCAATCATAAATTCTACTTTTTCAATAAGGCTTTCAATAGATACATGTGAATATGGCCAGTAATAACCATCAAATCGAGATGTATATTTAGCAACTTCCACAAGTTCTCCATTCCCATTTACAAACTCACTCATAGGAGGGTTTTTTGTGGTAATAATAGCAAGGCCAGCGGCAATCGCCTCTATTAACGACAAACCGATTCCATCTAATCTAGAAGGATATACATATACATCTCCTAAATGATATAACCCAGGCCATTTTACAGATTCTTCAATAATCTCGAGTTTGCCTTCATTTTCCATTTTATCAATTTCCCTCTCCAAATTAGGAAATGCTGACCTTATTTCGACCTGAGAATGTATAACTAACTTAAATGGTTTATTAATTTTACTAAATGCATTAATAATTAAATCTGTACCTTTTCTGTAAGGCGACATACCACAACTATGGAAAAAGGAAATTTTTTCTTGGATTTGTTTATTTTTCAATTTATTAAATACACCCACATTTGTTCCCCATGGAATATATATTGAATTTCGATGATTTTTAAAAACTGAATAATGCCTTTTTGTATTACAAATCAAGCCATCGTAGGAATTAAATAGATGAATTTCATTTTCTTTATAGTAGTCAATATATGCAACTGTTTTAACATTTAATTCCTTACACCAGATTAGGGGCATATACCACCTTTGCTCATTGAATAAAACTAATTGTATTTTATTTCTCTTCAACCATTTTACAAATTCTTTCTTATCGATAACAAAAACTGAAAACGGGGAATATAATTTTTTACTCCAAAAAACATTTTCCTCATCCCAATTATCATCTCCTTTTGCATAAGACTCACCGCCCCTTGCAAAAATAAAAATCTCATTATTTTCCTCTAGCAACTCCTTATATTGTTTAGATACATAAGCAGCACCTCTTTCAAACCAAGTTGTTACAATTCCTATTCTCATTTTAATTCACTTATTAATTCATTGAACATCCTATCTGCTTTCTCTTTTTCTTTTTTCCTTACTTTTTTAATATTATCAATATATTTTAATCTGTTTTTTAAAATATCATTAGTATAATTTATGACTGACTTCATATAAAAAGGTTTTTCCCAGCAAAACGATCCCTGTGAGTATAAATCGGAAATCATCTCCAATTTCTGTTCAATTCCTATAGTTATAAAAGGTACATTTAAGATAGAGGCATATATTGCACCGTGATATCTAGAGGTTATTATTAGATCAAATGAAGACAAAAAAGATATAAACATTTCGTAAGAACCCTTAATTTGAGGATTCCATATTTTAAAATCTAATCCTCTATCTACAAAATAACTTTTCCAATATTCATCCTTACAATTAGAAAAAATAATTAGTTTGAGATTAAAGTTTCTCTCCAAAAGATTAGAAATTAAATCCTTCACAGCTTTATAATATAAATCACCCATTTCTTTATCTTTCCAATCTCTAAGAACCAAACCGATTCTATTCGAACTTAAGTCAATATTTGATTTTGCATTTATTTCTCTGACATTACAAATATCTGTACCATTATTTACATTATTTAATCTCCATTTTTCACATAATTCTAGACTTTTGGGATCCCTTGTCCATATTCTGTCCATTTTTTTGAATAATTGTTTGGTATCTATTTCTTTGAGTTTAAACTTATCATGAAAGGGGCCTAATCCAATACCGAAAGCATAAGATTTATTCCATTCATTTTTCTTTAAAAAAGGAGACACTTTTTTAACTATTATTTTAAAAATTCTAGAAATATCAATTTTTCTTTTTTCAAAAGAATAAAACTGAGTACCTCCTCCATAAATAAGGTACTGACAACTGAAATTTTTATCATGAATATCAATGAAGTTTAACCCAGGGATTAAAACATCAAGATATTCCGAATAATAACAATTAAATGCAATATCATTATTGGTAAACCCATTTTCGATCAGTTTCTTATAAATCTGAATCATTAAGGCATCATCACCAAAATTTCCTAATCCATACCCTCCTCGTATTATAATTTTAAAATGTTTATTCATTGTTTTTAAATATCCAATTTTTAAATGAAAAATAATGTCCGATACCAATTAATATAAACCCAAAAATTCTAAGGCTTAAATTTTTAATTTCAAAATAGTAAAATGCATTTGATAGAAGTACCAGTATAGTTATGAAAATTATTGAAATAGATAATGAATTTTTCGGTATTAATTCTTTTCGTATATAAAAAAACACAAAAATTAGATTAGATATGATATAAGCTAATAAAAATGACAAAGCTCTTCCTATGGAGCCCTCATCTTTTAAAAAATTCATAGAAATTATAGCCATTGACGCCCACATTAAATTTGAAAAAAAGGAGAACCACATTAAGTTAGCTGCAGCAAAATTTCTGGCTATACCATCTTTAAAAGCCATAATGATAGTAAAATTTAAAATTAATACAAGCGTTAAGTACGCATGATGATTATTATACTTAACTCCATAAGCAAAGCCCATAACTTCAGGGAATATTATTAGTGGAGTGTTTATCGCAACACCTAACATAAAAGGTAAAATCAAGTTTATTTTATCTATAAAAATATTATTCTTATTAAAACTTTTCATTACAATAGGGTAAAAAACTTTTCCTATAACACTGTTAATAGTTATGGTGAGCAATGCAAGATTATAAGCTGCTGTATATAAAGCCATTTCTACATATCCATCTGAAATACCAATTAACAGAAGATTACAATACCATATTGTAGGGGTAACCAGTAAGCCACTCATAAAGGAAGGAATTGTAAAAGAAAAAAGAATACTTTTTATGTAATTAAAACGACCTAATTTAAACTCAATTTGTCGTTTGCTTATACTCCTATTTGTGAAATATATCGATATTAACCAAATAAAAAAGGAATTGATAGCAATAACAAAAAACGTACCTGTCAAACCATAATGGTAAGCAGAAAAAATCATTAAAACTCCATTTAAACTACCTGAAGCGATGCTTAATATTGAAATAATTTTAAATTCTTCAAAGCCTGCTAAAACTCCCTTTTGAAATGCATTTAATGAGCTAAAAAAAAATGCCACAGCCATTAATTTAGTAGCTGTAACTAATGAAAGGTCGTTAAATAAATATTGGGCAATTATGTCTGAAAAGAAAAAAATAATTAATGATAAAACAAAACCTAAGATTGGGATTATCAATCTTAAAAAAGAAAGAACAATGGAAGTTTTTTCTTTATCTTGAGGGAACAATTTTGCCATGTATTTCGTGGCGGTTAGACCGAGACTAGCCGTTGTAAAGATTACAAAAGTTTGAACTGAACTTTTTATAATACTTAACTTACCAAAATCCTCCACCGGCAAATATCTAGCAACAAAAAATAAACTAGTCAAGTCAAATATTTTGGATATTAAAACTCCAACAAACATCCAAAATGTACCCCTAACAATTTTTTTTTGAACTTTTGTAAATTCCTTTTTACTCCTAATATTAAATCTCATCAATTTACTTTTCCATAACGCCACAAAAATCAATAATTATTTTATTCGGGTCTATAATTAAATTAATAAACTCTTTATGTGCTACTAAAAACACTATTATATCCGAATTTTTAACTGCATCCTGATAACCGGTCAATTTATAAATTGAATGTGTTTCAATATTTGGCTCCACAATAAAATGTTCTTCATTGTTCGCATTTTGCAGTACCTTTTGGGCTATGTATTTTGCTGGTGATTCTCGTAAATCATCAATGTTAGGTTTAAATGCCAAACCCATTAAAGCTGTTTTGGGTTTCCGGCCATACCGTAATTCAAATTTTAATTTTTCATTTTGAATCTTTTCGGCACACCAAAAGGCTTTATAATTGTTAACTTCCCTGGCAGTTCCTATAATTTTTGATTCCATTGGATAATCAGATACTATAAAATAAGGGTCTACGGCAATACAATGCCCACCAACACCAGCTCCGGGTTGCAAAATATTTACTCTGGGATGTTTATTTGCCAATCGAATTAATTCCCAGACATTAATGTCAGCTTTGTCACAAATTAAGGATAGCTCATTTGCAAAAGCTATTTGAACATCTCTAGACGAATTTTCGACCAATTTGCACATCTCGGCAGTTCTTGCATTTGTAGCATGTAATTCACCTTTAACATATTTCGAATAAAAAGCTATCGCTTTTTGAGTTGATACTTCATCAATACCACCTATTACCCGATCATTTTGAACCAATTCATACATTACATTACCTGGTAAAACACGCTCTGGGCAATATGCCATATGAAGTTTATCTATTAATTCAGGTCTTTGCTCATAAATCATTTTTTTCATCTTCTCGGTTGTACCGATTGGAGAGGTGGACTCTATGATATATAAATCACCTTCTTTTAACAAGGGAATTATTCCTTTTGTGGCAGCCTCTACAAAAGAAATGTCTGGCTCATTATTTCCTTTAAAGGGAGTAGGTACAACAATTAGATAAGTATTTGCATTTTCTGCTTTGGTCGCTGCTCGGAATAAATTCGCTTCAACAGCTTCTCTAACGAAGGTATCTAGTTCTGGCTCTACAATATGAATTTTTCCTTGATTAATGGTATCTACCACCGATTTATTGACATCAACACCCAGAACCTTAGTTCCTTTACTAGCAATCAATGCAGATGTGGGTAAACCAATATAACCTAATCCTATAGTTACTACTTCAGGTTTCATTCTATAATTCTTTAATGTATTTTACAATTCTACGACATGCTTTTCCATCTCCATATGGATTATGTAATTTGGACATTTTTTCAAAAGCCTCAGTATCATTTAAAAGTTCTAATGCTTTTTCAACAATTAAATCCTCATTGGTTCCCACTAATAATACTGTACCCGCTTCAACAGCTTCTGGGCGCTCAGTAGTATCTCTCATAACTAAGACTGGTTTCCCTAAACTTGGCGCTTCCTCTTGTACACCTCCACTATCAGTGATTATAATCTTAGACCTGTTCATTATCCAAATAAAATCTTGATACGCTAAAGGTTCAATTAGCAAAATATTTGGAACATCTCCTAAAATACGTTTGACGGGTTTTTGTACATTTGGATTTAGATGCACCGGATAAATAATAAGTCTCTTCGAATCATTTTCTGCAATTCTTTTCAAAGCCTTACAAATTCTAACAAAACCGTCTCCGTGATTTTCTCGCCGGTGACCTGTAACCAAAACCACTTCCTTATCTTTAATTTCTTTCTCTAATTCTTTAATTAAACCACTTGGTTTTTTATTGACTCTAGCAACTGAATCTAACAACGCGTCAATAACGGTATTTCCTGTAACCAAAATATATTTTTCAGGTACATTCTCTTTTAACAAGTTTTTACCGGAGGTAATTGTAGGCGCGAAATGATAATCAGCAATTCTACCAGTAACTTGACGATTTATTTCTTCTGGAAAAGGAGACCATTTATTATTGGTTCTTAATCCTGCCTCTACATGACAAACTTTTGCTCCTGAGTAGAAAGCAGCAATTGAACCAGCCATCGTAGTAGTTGTATCACCATGAACAAAAACAAAATCTGGTTTAAAATCTTCTAATACCGGTTGTAAACTGGTAATGATTCTTGCCGTTAAACCATATAAATTTTGCCCAGGCTGCATCAAATCTAAATCATAATCTGGTTTAATTTGAAAAAAATCCAATACTTGGTCTAGCATTTCGCGATGCTGCGCAGTAACACAAACTTTTGTTTCAAAATATTTGCTGTTTTTAAGAAATTCAATTACCAAAGGAGCCATTTTAATAGCCTCGGGTCTGGTACCAAATAATATTAAATTTTTCTTTTTGTTATGCATTGCGGAGAATTAAAATTTTATTTAAGGATATATTTTAAGATAATTTTTTTTACATAATCATACCAGCAGCAACGGTCTCGTTTGTCGCATCATCTACTAAAATAATGCTTCCTGTTGTGCGATTTTCTCTATATGAATCTATCATTAAGGGTCTTGTAGTTCTTATTTTGACCTTGGCAATATCATTCATTGAGAGTTCAACATCTTCAAAGTTACGCTCAAGAGTATTAATATCATATTTATATAAAACCTCTCTAATAATTGCTTTCTGATCGTTAGAGGTATGTTTGATGGTGTATTTAGCTCTAGGTTTTGCTGCATTATTATTTAACCAACATAACATTACTTCTATATCTTGAGAAGCTTCTGGTTTATTATTAGAACGCACAATCATATCTCCACGGCTAATATCAATATCATCCTCTAAAGTAATCGAAACAGACATTGGCGCATAAGCCTCATCTAGCTCTTTATCATAAAGATTAATACTTTTTACTTTTGATGTAAATCCTGAAGGCATTATCGTAACGTCATCTCCTTTTCTAATTATACCGCTTGCAATCCGACCTGCATAACCTCTATAATCTATAAAACCTTCACGTTGTGGCCTTATCACTGTTTGAATAGGAAAACGAGCATCTACTTTATTTATATCACTACTAATGTGCATTGTTTCTAAGGTATGCAACATTGGTGCTCCTTGATACCAAGTCATATTTTCTGACTTGTTAACAACATTATCCCCCAATAATGCAGACATCGGTATGAAACGAACATCTTTTACTAACATTTTTGACAATACATCTTCAAACTCAGAGACTATGTTATTAAAAACTTCTTCAGAAAAATCAACCAAATCCATTTTGTTAACACAAACTATAATGTGTGGAATTTGTAACAGTGAAGCTATAAAAGCGTGACGTTTGGTTTGCTCAATCACACCATGCCGTGCATCAATTAAAATAGTTGCGACGTTGGCTGTTGACGCTCCAGTAACCATATTTCTAGTATATTGAATATGCCCAGGTGTATCAGCAATTATAAATTTACGCTTAGGTGTGGTAAAATATCTATATGCAACATCAATGGTAATACCTTGCTCTCTTTCATCTCTCAAACCGTCAGTAAAAAGCGCCAAATCCACACCATTGTGACCTTTTCTCCTACTTGTATTTTCAATAGCTTCAAGCTGGTCCTCGAAAATAGATTTAGAATCGTATAGCAAACGCCCTATTAAGGTACTTTTTCCATCATCTACGCTTCCTGCTGTTGTAAAACGTAATAATTGATTGTTATCTAACATATTCTTCCTTATATGAGATGCCGAATTATATTCAGCATAATCGTTAATTATTCTATTATTTTGATTAAAAGTATCCCTGGCGCTTACGGTCTTCCATTGCAGATTCTGATCGTTTATCATCACTTCTGTTACCTCGTTCAGTATTTCTCATACCAGCCACCTCAACCACAATTTTCTCTAATGTATCCGCGTCAGACTCTACACCACCTGTTATGGTAATATCGCCTAAGGTTCTAAAACGTATTTTCTTTGTCACCACTTCTTCATGATCTTCTAATACCAAATAATCTGAATTTGGAATCCAAGAATCTTGTCTCCAAACAACTTCGCGCTCATGTGCAAAATACAATGATGGAATATCTATATTCTCTCTTTTAATGTAGTTCCAAACGTCCATTTCTGTCCAGTTACTTATCGGGAATGCCCTGAAGTGTTCACCTTCAAAATGCTTTCCGTTGAATATGTTCCATAGTTCTGGGCGTTGATTTTTTGGATCCCATTGTCCAAAATCATCTCTGTGAGAAAAAAAGCGTTCTTTAGCTCTAGCCTTTTCTTCATCTCTCCTACCACCACCGACAGCACAATCAATCCTATTTGCCTCAATGGCATCTAGGAGGGTGGTAATTTGCAACGCATTACGCGTTGCATTCTTCCCTTTTTCTTCGGCAACACGACCTTCATCTATGGATTCTTGTACAGACCCAACAATAAGCTGTACGCCAAGTTCTTTTATGATATTATCCCTAAATTCAATTGTTTCAGGAAAGTTGTGACCGGTGTCAACATGCATTAATGGGAAGGGTATTTTTGCAGGATAGAACGCCTTTTTCGCTAAATGTGTTACCAAGATTGAATCTTTTCCTCCCGAAAATAAGATTACTGGATTTTCAAACTGTGCCCAGACCTCGCGTAAAACAAAAATTGCTTCACTCTCTAATTCATCTAAATAATTTAAATAATACTTACTCATTGTTGCTTTGACAATTTTGGTGTAATATAATCTACGATTCGTTGAGCAGCTGCTTCAACCGATTCGCTCTCTGTTTTTATCTCAATATCAGGGTTTTCTGGTATTTCATAAGGAGCTGTAACCCCTGTCATGTTTTCAATTTCGCCAGCCCATGCTTTTTTATAAAGACCCTTTACGTCTCTTCTTTCGCACTCTTCTATGCTAGTATTAACATATATTTCAACAAAGTTAACATCTTGAACGATACTTCTAATGTTCTTCCGATCTTTATTGTAAGGTGACACAAAAGCTGCAAGAGTAACTAAACCAGCTTCCACCATTAAGTTTGCCACCTCTGCAATTCTACGGATATTTTCAGTTCTATCCTCAGGTTCAAAGCTCAAGTCTTTATTAATTCCTTTTCTAATATTATCCCCATCTAGCGTATAGGTTTTAATACCCTTCTCGTGTAATTTCTGTTCAACCAAGTTGGCTATAGTAGACTTGCCTGATCCTGACAACCCTGTAAACCATATTAAAAAAGAATTGTGTCCGTTTAG
>Ga0213864_10000132_pt1 | contig 31391 bp, 54 predicted proteins | sample PICome_5_FD_160078 | JGI IMG/M metagenome (GOLD analysis project Ga0213864, IMG submission 160078) | Coastal seawater microbial communities near Pivers Island, North Carolina, United States - PICO247 | ecosystem: Environmental > Aquatic > Marine > Coastal | place: USA: North Carolina... | reverse complement strand
GATCGATAAACTAAAAAAAAAAACGGTAAATGACCAAAACTTAACGAATTCCAAAATAGTCACGACTAAAACTGAATCTAATATAAACCAGTCGAATTCGACCCCTTTAAAATACGATCTATTGTTTAACGTTCAAGATACCTTTGCAAATGCTAAACTTGGGTTCTTATGTATAGGACAAAATAAATATTCTTGTGTAAGTGGCAAATATGGATTGGGGGCATTGCCTAAAGGTAAATACAAAATAAATAAGTGCTATAAATTAAAGCCGATTAAAGGTAAAACAGAGCGTTATACCGGTACCCAATACCCATGGGTAGCTAAACTTATTCCACAATTTCAAACTAATAGATCAAAACTGTTAATACATCCTGACGGTGGCGTGGAAGGCACTAGGGGATGTATAGGTATTAAGAATAAAGACGTGCAAGCGTACCATGAAATAAGCACATTATTAAAGAGTAAAAAAGAATTGATATTATTTGTTAATAAATAGTAAAATAAATTTAGGAAAAGAGATCGCTAACGTTTTTTTGGGGCATTCATTTGCCCCACAAACATCCACATCATAAAAAACATTTGTTATTCTATGGCCAAAAATAGTATAATAATCTATATCTCATCACACACATCTGGCCCACAACTCCCTTTAGTTTTTTTGTAATCTTCATTTTGCATAGTTTTGGGCCAGAGACTAATTTTCTAAAAAGTCACGCAATCTACGATATCGTGTAATCATTATTCGCCTATACAGCTCTTTACATTCACTTTTTACTTTTGCTCTTGTTTGAAAGTCACAATGAAATATTTCTTCATGTTGACGTATGTGTTTAGGAATTATTTTTTTTTGGATTAGTTCAATTTCATTACTAGCAAATCCTAAACTTTTTAACTCATTATTTGTTTTTTCATAAACAGTTTTTTTATGCGCTTTTATGTCTTCTGTGACAAAGCCATCATTCGCATGGCGCATTATTTTGTTATCAATAAGGTTTATTGAACTGTATTTAATTACAGTATTTATATTATACACTTATTTTTTTTTGTAACGCTCAACTATGTTTTTGCCGATTTGTTTTAATCGTCTAACGCTGTCATAGTTCTGTGGGATTGGTGCATCCCATCGCTTAAATTGCATTGCTGCCGGTGTTGGCCTACCTTGCTTATCTTTTAATGGTTGGCTTTGTTTTAAAATTTGCGTTGCTTTGCGTAATAGAAATTTACCACGTGTTAGCTTACGTGACGGACTAGCTTTACTAACATCCCTAACAGGCTTAGCAACACTACCACCGGAACGATTATAGTCAGCCATTTTCTTATTAGTACGCTTGTCATAGCGTTTATATTTTTCTTCCGCACTTAACATCATCCTATACTATTAATAAAATTCGGCATTTGTTGCATTTCAGGCATTGGCGTTTGTGGCATTGTTAGCCCTAAGCTATCCGTTATGGTACTAATTGCTGATACTTGTTGCTCTACTGGCAACACTGCAATCAATTCAATAATATCTTTTAGGCTCATGTTTACGTTTTTAATGTAAGCGTTGAAGTCTGGTTCAGGTAATGGCACTTGAGCTTGTTCATCTTGTTCTTCTTTTATTTTATTGATGATTGCTCGGTAGTTAGGATAATCTAGGGTGCGAAGTATAAGCTCTTTAACATCCGGGTTATTGATATCCCCAAAAATGCCTTGTTGAGCTAGTTGTAGTGTGGTTGCAGCGATTGCTGATTGCGATTGTGGTAGTGAGCTACCAGCGGTTATTTCTACTTCATACTCCCCAAGTGTTAGGTCAGACTTTATTTCATCTATAGCTTTTAGCTCTTTAGTTTGCATGTCACGATCATATATGTTGATTTGCATTTCACCCATTTCGTTAGGTTCCATTGACGCAAATCGTGTTCCACTAGCCATACGTATGATTCGTGGCTGGTTATAGTATAACTGAATTAAAACAATAGCTTTATTGCTAATGTCAGTTAAGAAGTTTTTAAAATTACGTTGCATTTCTCTTATAGATGACATTGGAGATTCAACTAAGTCTCTAACCATTTGGCCACTATTAACACCTACAGGGCGCTCACCTGATAGCATAATCTCATTAATACGAGCGATCTTATAAGCGTCTTGTTTTAAGTCTTGTATGTGTTGTCTAATAATTTGGATATCTTGTGTTAGTTTGTTGGTAACTAACATTGGTTGTGTCATTGGATCACCCGGTTGGCTTCCAATAATATCGAAATTCCCTTGAAACTGTCTCCGGTAGTTTTCAGGAACCACCAACATTGATTTGTATTTTATGATTAACTCTTGAAGTTTTGCGTAAGCATTGGTTAAGCGTGTTTGTATCTGCATTAAATCCTCAACGTCTCCTTGCCCCATAAGAGTATCTGATTGTGTTGGTGAGTAAGTTGAGAACGGAAAACCAAAAGGGTAATCGATTGGCCGATCTTCCAATATTTCCTCACCACTAAAAATAATTAAGCGTCCATTAGGATATTTAAACCTTTCCTCGGTTTTCATTTCTTGATCTTGCTCTGATTCATCATCCAAAGGAACTAAAACGGTATCATCTTTTAAGTAGCATTCCCATAGTTCGATATTATGTTCAGTCCCACTTGGCTTTAAACTGCCTTTGTTTAAATACATTTCACTGCCAGTAGTGACACCGTTAGCGCTTACCTTGCCAGCAACGACTTTGTTTGTGGGTTCTCCCATGTCGATAGTTGCCGATGGTGAGCTTAATTTATCAATTTTTTTAAGAATCTCAGGTTTATTTTTGTATTGATTAATTAAATCAAAACGACTAATAACACGTTTAACAAATATATAGTTACAGTTTTCAATGTTTGTTGCAGTTGGCTCAGGGTAGAAATCCAATGGACTAACACGCTCTATTCTTATATCACCTAACCCATTATTAATTGACTGATTCCATATAACTTTGGCAATACCTACGCCATAGATTGACCCATCACGCATAACTTTTTGTGAAATGTTCGGTAATTCAGAACTTCTTTTTATGTTTTCCCAGCAATCATTTAAAATATCTGCGATAGATTCTAACTGCTTTAAGTTGTCAAATGTTTGATGAGATAGATTAGCCGGCTTAACGTTCGTCGTTATCATTGCATCCAAAGCGGTTGTAGCTTTAGTTTCAACGATTGGCTTTATAACGTTATAGTATGCGTTACCTTGCCCAGCACTTCCAAGCGTGGTGTTTCCATTTCGATCAGTACCAGTAATAGGCTCAAACGAACCATCGTAATAACGCTTATATTTTTTTAGTTGTTTTGTGTTGTGTCCCACTTTAGCCTGACTTAGTAAATTATTCAGGTAATTGATAAAAGGATTATCCATGCATTTATAATACCTTTAGAATTTTATATGTTCATTTCTTTTTTTTAAACATTTTGTTAATTTTATTAAACATTTTATTAAAATAAAATAAATGCAATTACTAAATGATATATATATTATTAAGGCATGGAATTAAGATATGGACAAGCAATCCAGCTTAAAAAAGATATTGATTTAAGTTTTTATTGTGACGGCATATTGCCGGCTGGACAAATGGGATATCAAGAAACTCATTATAAGATTAAATTCGATCAAGCAACGCTTATAATGCCTGCAAGTCTAGTTTCTGAACTTTTTGAAGAGTATAAAAACGACGGACAGGAAGTCGTTGAGCAGGTTGAAGAGCTGATAGAAGAAGTAAAAGAATTTGTAGAAGACGTTGAATCGGTAAATAACGAAAGTGATACGATTGCTGATTTAACCAAGTTAAAAAAAGATGACTTAATTGAATTGGTTAAGACTGCGTTCCCTGATCGTGATTACAGCGGACTAAAAAAAGATGAATTAATTCAGATTCTTGAAGGCCCGACAGATGCATAAAGATAAAAAAGAGGGCATCATGATTGTTTTTGGTAATTCCAAACCAGAAAAAGACGAATATAAAGAAGATAAAAAAAAGTATAAAGAAAATAAAAACGAAAAGACTGAAAAAGAGTCTAAGTTACAGTATACTCTAGAAGATTTTGGCGGTTACACGCCCATGTCATTGGTTTCAAAATTAGAGGAAGCCAAAGACGCTATAGCTAAAGGTAGTACTAAAGAGGCGATTATGGCTCTTGATTCTTGTATAGTTCGGATAACAGGTAAGCAGTTACCAGAAAATGACCCGGACAGTGCTATGAAAACAGACCCATTTTTTGAACTTGATAAAATACTATCTTAAAAATATTTTAGGAGGAAACCGATGGCAGAAGACATCCAAGCTGATGTTGCAGCGGAGCAAGTCCAACCAGAAGCCACCCAAGTTACATTTGGGCAAGGCGAAAATACGGACACTTCAAGCAACGACAATGGACAAGTTGAAAGCGAGTCTATAAATTCATGGGAAGGGGATAAGCGTTTTGAGTCTCATTGGGCTAAAGACCCAAACAAAATGTACGAATCATTGCGTTATCATGAAAAACGACAAGGTGACTTTGACAAGCAGATTAATGATTATAAATCGCAAGTTGAGGAACTCCAAAGATATAAAGACGACTACACAGCAATGGAAGAATTGTTTAATAATGAACAAATCGGAAACGAACTGTTAGGCGTTATAAACAAATATAGTAACGGTGAACAAGAACAAGCACAGCCACAAACTAATATTCAAGATGACAGATTAAATGAAATCTTGTCTTGGAAGGAAAACATCGAAAAGCAAGCATTGTCACATTATGAAACTCAACAGCAAAATGAGGCTTTTGAAAAGATTAATAAACTAGCTGATCAATACGTTATTAATTATGACAAAGATCAATTTGTTAATTATATGAATGAAGCGCAAATCCCTAAGCATTTATGGTTTGATGCATTTAAAGCCCAAGCATTTGAGCAAGTAATGGCTAAGCATGGAACAAAAGCTGCAGAGCAAGCACTAAGCAAGGCGCAAGCGACGCCTAGTGTTGTTACTGGCAACAATAAAGTTCCTGTAACTGCAACTGCACCTAAAAGCATCGATGATTTTAAGGCACAGCTTGATTCTGTTTTACCAGATTAAAAAGGAGAATAAAAAATGGCTTTAAGTTCAGCACAGCTAGACGAAGTACAAGCGGTCGCACATAATGCTTTTGATAAGATTATGCCCGATCAATTTTTAACATCTTCTGCCTTTGGTAGCATGATGAGTAAAAAACCAAATTTGGAGTATGTATCTGGAGGATCTAAAATCCAACAGCCAGTACAAATTGCAGAAAACCAAGCCGATGGATTTATCGACGGTAAGTTTGATGTATTGGATTTATCAGCTTCCCAACAGTTAAGTTTTGCAGAATTTGATTTCAAATACCAAAACTACAACGTATCTATTACTCTTGATGATATTACTAGAACTGGTGATACCCCTAACGCAATTAAGTCACTTTTAGTTGAGAAAGTAAACTTAGCTGCCGGAACTGCTAAACGCACTTATGCACAAGCATTGCACGGTAACGGTTCAGACTCTAACGGAAAAGCAATTAACGGACTTGGTGACGTGACTGCTGCTTCTGGTACTGCATACGGTGGAATTACTAATACTGACTTGAACGATTCTACAACTTGGTTGACTGAAATTGATTCAAGCACCAACACAATTAATTTTGCTAACTTGAATACTCTTGTTGGTACCTTAATTGCTCGTGGCCAAGGTGCAGGGGATGCAGTTGGGTCATATGCCCCTGATGTCATGATCTCTAACTCATTCGTGCAAGACAAGTTCTTAGCTTCTCAACAGTCTCAGCAACGTTTTGCTCGTGAAGACGATTTGAAAGCGGGATTTGCTGGGTGCAAGTTTAGAAACATTGACTGGTACGTAGATGACTACAGCCCAGGTTCTGCCGATGGTTCAACAGCTGACAATTTCTTGTATGTATTGTCTAGCCCAACATTTGCTTTGAAATATAAGTATGGTTTTGAAGGAAAGAAAGCTCCAGTTGATTTCAACGGACGTATTCCTAACCAAGCAATCATCACTTCTCAGCACTTCATGGCTTACAACTTAGTATGTAGAGCACGTCGCTATAACGGAGTTTTCAAGGCTCTACAGTCTTAATTATTTTTTGAAAGGAGAAAACTAAATGTCTTACGTAAATTCAATTGACACTGATGACTTAACAAATCCCTCTAGCACACGTAAATATGAGCTAGGCGCACGATATGTTGATAATTCAGACACTAACGCAATTAAAAAAGAATATGTATATATAAAAGCACACGGTGCATTGACTCAGTATCAGCCATACCAGCTATCAGCGGTTAACACTGCCGGAGCTGAAGTTTCAACAAAAGCCCCTGCAACTACTGCAAGTGGTGCTACTGTTGTTGCTCCTCAAGTTGCTATTACTTCTGGTTATTATGCATGGGTAGCCTACAAAGGTATTGTAACTGTATTAACTACTGATACATTTGCAGCCGGTGACTACGCTGAAGTATTGAACGCTGGAACAGGGCTTAAATTAGACGGTGGTGTTTCTGGTTCAACTGCCGAAGGTGCAGGTTCTGTTGGAATCGCAACTACTGCAACTAGTGGTGGTTCAGCATCATTTGTATTGTCAGGAAACGTAGTAGCTGTAGCAGCTTCTTAATAGTTTTTAGGGTGGTGGCCACGTGCCACCCCCACAACTAAGATAATGGCAAATTACAAAGATATAATTGCAAATGATGGCGTTAAGTTCTTCAAGTCTACTGGGACCGGGACTGATGCTGACCCCTACATTCCCTCAACGTCAACGGCTATAAGTGCCGATGAAGTATCTAGTATTACTAATTTTAATGTTTCTATAGGCACAAGCAGCACTCAAGTTTTAGCTGCAAACAGTAACAGAAAATTACTAATATTAGTAAATGACAGCGATGAGCCTATTTATGTATCTTTAGGTGCAACAGCGACACTTAATAACGGCATACGACTAAATGCAAGCGGTGGAGCTTTGGCATTAGATAACCCAATATATAAGGGTGTTGTTAATGCCATATCAGCTAACGGAAGTAAAACGCTAGTTGGAGCTGAAGGATGACTTACATCTACAACCCTACTGAAGGTGGCGGTAGCGGTACAGACAAGTTTTTATCATCTTTAGGATTCAACACTGGAACAGGTGTTCTTACAGCTACGATGAACGATAGTGCAACAAGAACGGTAGATTTAGACGGACGCTATATTGAAAACATAGTAGAAGACACAACGCCACAGTTAGGCGGTAATTTAGACTTAAATAGTAGTGATATTACAGGTACAGGAAATATAAATATTACAGGTTCAGGCACACTATCAGGCGACTTAACAGTAGACACTAATACGCTTTATGTCGATTCTACTAACAACAAAGTAGGCATTGGCACAACGACACTAGCAGAGGCGCTCACTGTCAATGGAAACGTTGAAGCCAATAACTATATTGGTGGATTACGTGGCGAAGTACAATTTAAGGCTAAAGCCGGTGAAGCAATAACAAAAGGTGACCCATTATATATTTCAGGGTTTGACGTAAATGGAAATACTCCGGTCGTTGGCATTGCTGATGCAAATGATGCTAATAAAATGCCTGCCTTTGGTTTGGCTGGAAGCACAGTTTCTTTAAATGCCTCAGTTAACGTAGTGACCTTTGGGACATTATCAGGAATAGATACAAGCTCATTTTCTACAGGTGATATTTTATATATTTCTGATACAGGAACACTGACAGCAACAAAACCTTATGGTGAGTCATCAAAAGTACAAAACATTGGGAAAGTTCAACGAGTACATGCTAGTGCAGGCTCAATAAAAGTTGGTGGTGCAGGTCGTACTAATGACGTGCCTAACCTAAACGATGGGAATGTATTTATAGGTAATTCTAGTAATACATGGGAGGCTAGAGCCTTAACACTTGATGATATCTCAGAAACAGCTACAAATAAGCACTTCACAGCTAGCGACAATACTAAATTAGACGGCATAGAAACCGGGGCAGAGGTCAATGTTAATGCCGACTGGAACGCTGTTAGTGGTGATGCGCAGATACTTAATAAGCCTACAACGATAACAAGTGCAGAGCAAACTAAGCTAGGGTATATATCAGTTACGCAGGCAGTGGACCTAGATACCATGGAATCTGATATAACGACTAACAACGCAAAAGTGAGCAATGCAACGCATACAGGTGATGTTACAGGGGCTACCGCCTTAACGATTGCGGATGAAGCCGTAACGAATGCCAAAATGGCACACGTTGCAACTGGAACGGTTAAGGGCAGAACGACAGCCGGAACTGGTGACGTAGAAGATTTAACAATATCAACCACTTTGAAAACAGCATTAAGTCTAGTTAAGGGCGATGTCGGGCTTGGGAATGTAGCAAATGTAGATACAACAAATGCTAGTAATATAACTAGCGGAACGTTAGCAGAAGCTAGACTTCCAAGTATCGATGCGGATAATACGACAATAAGTAATTTAACAGTCACAAATCTAAAATCTGGGGTACTTGATACAGATTTAAGTAGTGTTAGTGCAAGTCATGATACACTTGCAAGTGCTAAAGCAATAAAGGATTATGTAGATGCGAGGGTGCAGTATGCATTGGATAATGCTACGCAGTATTTTGGGTAAATTATGACAAGTATCACAGATCAATTACATAAATATAGACGACGACTTGAGGATAAATACATTCATGATGACATGACTGCTAAACAGCGAGCAGATAGAAAAATCGTTATTGATATGGGTTTGGATGCCATGGGATATGGGATTCATGACTTTTCACAGAAAATTGAAAAAGATGTAAATAGACATAAATTAATATTGAAGGGCATAATAAGTGGTATAGCTATTGTATCAACTGCTCTAATCGGAATTGTTATTCAGCATTTGTTAAGCTAAGGAGGAAATATGTTAGTTAGTGACGTTATAGACAGAATCAACACCGCAATAAGCGACGAAGACAGCACAAAAGCGACTAGCAGCTTATTCAGTAATAAAAGAAAAGTTAGCCAACTAAAAAATGCATTGGATGTATACGCAAGTACCACAAAAGGCATAGAGGATATATTTAGCACACCTGTTAATACGTCAAGCCGAGTAGTTACAGGCCCAACAGATGCCATACGATCAGAGGCTTATAGATTAGCCTACATATGGCGTGACGGACGTAAAAATGCAATGAGCTTTAAAGATTTGAATTACGTAACAACAGAATTTCCGTATAACACTTACGCAGGAATCCCACGATTTTTTAATGTTTGGAATAACGAAATAACCATTTACCCAGACAATAACAATTCAGCACAGACAACAACGCTTAACGGTGCAATTAGTGACAGTGCTACAACAATTACAGTTGCTTCAACAAATAGCTTTCCCGATTTAAACGGTCGTATAACAATAAATAACGAAAAGATACGCTATACAGCTAAGACGACAACAACATTTACCGGATGCACTAGAGGTATTGAAGGAACAACAGCTGCCGGTCATAGTGACACGGATACAGTAACTCATAATAACTTTGTTTTACATTACCGAAAAAAGCATTTTGTTATTAGTGTAGATGCTAATGACACCATATCAGCCACTGATTTAGCCAAAGAAATGGAAATACCAGACGAGCATATAGAGCCTATAATTGATCTAGTGGCTTATCGATTACTAATATTAATTGATGACTACAATAGAGCTGATAGATACAAAATTGATGCAGCAGCCTTTTATCGACAAGCGAAGAATGACATTGAAGCTGGTTATGGCGATGTAATGAAAGCAGGAATGATTGGGCAGCCTTATGATTGGGAAGTTGACAATATTGGGAGTACAATTTGAGCTTTGTAGTAGAGTCGTATCAATCTAAAGGACTACGAGACGACAAAGGGCGCAAGTTCGTATCGCCTGATTATTTTTACAATATTGAAAATATGAACTATGACAACATTATAGGGTGTCAAAGAATAAAAGCCCCTAGTGTTGAATACAACGTGGGAAGCAATCAAATTGATGGTGGTTTTGATTTTAGGTACATTGATTCAGTAGGACAATTTCAAAGTGAAAAAATAATTGTTCAAGGGGGCTCGATTGTCAAAGACTTTTTAACTAGTCCAAGTACTATATACACAGGATTAACAGCCGGTAAGAAATGCACGTTTGGCATACTTAACGATAAATTATTTATTTCTAATGGCTTTGATTATCCATTGGTTTATGATGGAACTTATGTAAAACAAATGGGCGCACCTACAGCCAAGGATTTACTTGTAGCTGGGGTGCTAACAGGAGCGTATTACTACGCCATGACATATGTCATTGATGGCGTTGAAATTATACTTGGCACTATTAGTAATACAATTACCGTATCTAGTAAAAGCATTGATCTTGATTTGCCCGTTGGTATTGCAACATGCACAGCACGTAAAATATATCGTACAGAGGCAGGTGGTAGCACACTAAAGCTACTAACAACCATAAATGATAATACAACAACAACGTATCAAGACAATACGGCTGACGGCTCACTAGGTGCAAATATACCTAGTACAAACAGCTCATGCCCAACCCCACAGTTTATCACTGTTAAAGATGAAAAGATTATAGGGGCGGTCAATGCCAATAGACCAAACTACTTGTATGTAACAGAGTTTGAGGTAGAAGTATTTTTTAACACGTCAGGCGTTTATGATGTGTCAGGTGTAGGGAACGACAATTCACCATTAACAGGATTAATTGAAGACTATAACCAGATCGTTGTTTTTTCAGAAAACCATATATATTTAGCGGACACGTCAGGATTAACAACAAGTGTAAAACAAACAACGTCAAACGTTGGATGCATTGATGGATTTAGCATTGCTAGAATACCAGAGAATGACATATTGCAAGGTGGAATCATGTTTGTTTCTAACTTGTATGATGTGCGTATATTTAGCGGTAACATTGCGACTAATCTCGCCACAAGTTTTGACAACTTAACAACTAATAATTTTAGTTCAGCACTTAATAAAGATAGCTTAAAAAATCAATTAAAAGATAACCCACTAGAGGCAGCATTTTTTGATTATAAATATCATTTAATCGCTGAAACGTTTATGTATGTTTATGATATACGTATTAGTGGATGGACAAAGTACTTTATTAAAACAACAAGCTACACACCTACTTATTGGCGGTTTTTTCAGATTGAACAAACACTCTATATTACACAAAAAAATGCAGGTATCGTTGAGCAAATGTATAATGCTTTGACCTATCGAGGCGAAGAATTAACAGCGTTTTTTGAAACGCCTGAAATAGCCGTGGGAACAGAACAAAAATTTTATAAAAATTTATATATTTATTATGATAAGTCAGGGGCTAACACGTTAACAGCTTTAGCGACAGTGGACAGCACTAAAACAATATCTGCTACCATTACATACGATGGGGCGTATTATGATTTAGATTATTACGATGACGATTATTTTGAGACGACAGAGGACGAAGAAGATTATAAAGTTGTATATATAAATAAATACGCTAATTGGATGCGGTTTAAGATAAGCACACAAACACAAGCCATTATTAAAGGCTGGAAGTTAGAGGGTAGAATTGTTGGAAGTTAAACAAAAAGACTTATCTCTTAATGAGCTTATGGACCAAGCAGAATGTATTATAGCAACTGGCGAACCGGTAGAGATGCCATTAACGCATCGTTTTACGGATGGTATGTACATTCGTGAAATATTTATGCCGGCAGGGTCAATTTTAACAAGTAAAATACACAAAACTAATCATCCATTCGTAGTAAGTAAGGGGAAGTGTATAGTTTATGATGGTAATAAACTAGAAACTATAACCGCACCACACACAGGAATAACAGAGCCAAATACGAGGCGTTTATTGTATATAGAAGAAGATACGATATGGACAACGTTTCATGTTACAGATAAAACCGATGTCGATGAAATTGAAAAAGAAATAATACAAGAACATAATAATGAAATGTTAGACAAAGAACTATTTAATAAATTTAACAAAATAAACACACAAAACAATACATTTATAAATAAAAAGGAGGCGTTACAATGAGTTTTGCAGCGATAGGCGGTGCAGTGGTTGGGGGCGTAGTTGCAGGGGAGTACCAAAAAAGCGAAAGAAGAAAAGCAAGAGCAGCACAAAGAGAATTATCACAAGAGCAGGCAGATTTGCAAAGAGAATTAACCGAACAACAGATAATTGAACGACGAGCCGAACTCTTAGGGCGTGAACGTGGACAAGAAGAAGCACAAAGAAGAGCAACAGAAATAGGCAAACAAGCACAACAGCAGTTCATGGCAGCTACAGAAGGTCGCCCAGAGCAAATTACACGTCTACAAGAAATTATTAGACAACGAAGATTGCCAGAACAACAACAAGCCATAAAACGTGGGCAGTTAGCATTAAAAGAAGCAGGCGTAAGAGGACCAGAAGCAGCGCAGCAAACGCAAATGTTAGCTGGTCGTCTAGGGCGTGAACTTGGGCTAGATGTTGAGAAACTAGCGTTAGAGGAAGAGCTAAGACGGCAACGAAGTCGTGAACAAATGGCCGGACAGCGTGGGTTAGTTTCATTAGCACAGCAGTTACAGCCCATACAAAGATATGGAGGGCAACGATGAAAGGTCAACCACGTAATCAATTAAATATGGCTCCATTACCAACTAGGCCAACGCAAGAACAAATGACAGCAGAACTACTTGCAAGCGGTCAGCCAATACAACCAATGCAACCACAACAACCAAGTCCAGTTGATAATATTATTAGTGGCTTAGGACAAGGTGCAAAAGGGTTACTGCAAGGGTTTGGGGATTTTGTAAATACGCAGAAAGCTACCCCAGAAGGCCGCCTATTACTTAACAACATGCTTGCAGGTGTAACAGTTGCCTTAGGTGCAGACCCAGCCATTGGGGCTAACATCGTACAGCAAGGACAAGAGCAGTTCAAACTTGGATTGGCTAAACAAGAAAAAGAAAGTAAACGTGAGTTCGAATTAGAAAAATTAGGCCTACAACAAGATGCTAAGGCATTGAAAGCTAAAAGAGATCGAGATCAAAAATTACTAGATGACCAACGCAAAAGACAGGAAAAAATTGAAGACACATTGTTTCTAGATTTAAAGAAAAAAGAGCAAGATCCCAAAGAGGCTAGATTTAAAGCTCGAAAGCAAGCATCACATGAAGTATTAACTAAGTTTGAAAATAAAAAAAACCCATACTATGAAAATACTAAAAAGTTTTTAAAGGACCAAAAGGTTCCTTATTTGTTTAAATCAGATGAGTATAAACAGATAGAGCAAGCACAGCGTGACTTTGTTAATGCTGTTTTGCGTGAAGAGTCTGGCGCAGCAATTGCAGAATCAGAATTTGAAAATGCAATAAAACAATATTTTCCACAGCCTGGCGATACTGCTGAAGTGGTAAGGCAAAAGCAAATAAACAGACAGCAACAATTTGAAAAGCTAAATAATCAAGAGCCAAAATTAACAGGCGGGTTTACATTTCTTGGAGTTGAGTAATGCCAATTTATAAAGTACAAGCTCCTGATGGCAGAATAATGAAAATAAAAGGTGAATCGCCACCATCACAAGCTATTGTTGAAGAATATTACAAAAATTTACCTGCATTAGATACTGCACAAGAAGTAACACAAGAACCTACATTAATGGAAAAGATACGTGGCATATCACCTTTAGAAGTTATAAAAGAAACACCAAAACAAGTAGTTAGTGATATTGCAAGATTAGCACCTTATGCAGCGCTACCTTTTGCTGGGATAGGTTTAGCTGGGCAAGCTGCAATAACTGGAGGCAGCCGAGTCATTGGGGGGATAGCCGAAGGTGAAGGCGTACCTCAAGCATTAAAATCAGGTGCGATAGCAGCTGGAACCGAATCTGCAATAGGAAAAGGGTTAAAGCTTGGAAAGCCAGCACTAAAGCAGATAGCCAAATTTGCTACACGTGCAGAAAAAGGTGTTATTGACGAAGCAATAAAAAAGCCTATATTAACTAAGATTGAACCTAAAACAAATATAGATACTTCTAATCAAATTAAAACATCGCTTGCAATACTCAAAAGAAAAAAATCACGTGAATATGACAGTGCATTAACAAAAGTATCGGAAGCTGCAAAAAAGCAAGTAACAGACACAAGTAACATCAGTAAAATAATAAAAGACTTAAACCTTGATAAGGCAGGGGTACGTGACTTGTTATCGGTAACTAGAGCTAAAACAAAGAAGTATAATCAAAATGCAATCGATCAGTTTATTGCAGGTAAACAACTAACTTTTGATGATGCAAAAAGCGTTAATTCTGTGTTAGCTGATGTGTTACGAAGCACTACAGTTGAACCAGCAGATAAAATAGCAATAGGTAAGCTAAAAGACGGCTTATACAAGTCTATGGAAGTGTATCCAGGATTTAAAGAATTAAATAAAAAGTATGCAAAACAAACCACCCTTGTTAAAGATATAGAAAAAAATCTAGGAAAAGATATCAGCGAATCTAAAGTAAATACACTAACAAATGACGTAATAAAAAGGTTAAAAGAAAAGCGACAAACTAAAAGCAGAACTATGGATTTGCTTAAAGACTTAGACAAAGAAGTAAAAGCCAAGGGTAAGCGTAGTGTAGTTAATCAAATAGAAGCTAACGCCTTGCAAGATTCAATTAGTCAATCTATAGGAAAAAAATCGGGGCTTATAGATAAAATTCTCCCTTACGGATTAGCCGGTGGGGCGTTAGTAGCACCAGAAGTTGCATTGCCTTTAGCAGGTGCTAAGATTGGGCAAATGGCGATACAGAGTGGCCCAGTTGCTAGAGCAGCGTTAAGAGCTGCACAAGAAGGTGTAAAGGTGCCACAAGTAGTACCAAGACTAGCAGCTAAAGTGCCAGCAATGGCAATTACACCAATAGAAAGACAAGAAAGCGGAGGCATAGCCCCAAGATCATTACAACAAATTAAAAAGGAGCGTGGACTATAATGGCAGTACCAAGTGCAAGTGATTTTAACAAATTTAGTGGAACCAAGTTTACCAATACAGATTGGGACCAAAACGTCGATAAGACAGTCGAAATATTAGCAAACGGAAATTATGACCTTAACGTGGCACAGTTAACAGCTACAAGCTACGTTGGCATACCATCTGATCAGTTTTCGACAATTACCGCAGGTGAAAACCTAACAGCAGGTGATGTTGTAAGAATTAGTGGCGGACAGGCATATAAGGCAAGCAATGCTACTAGCGCAGGTGTTACATCAGTTGTTGGGGTTTGTAATACCACTGTATCCAGTGGCGGAACGGTTAAGATTGACTATGGGTTTTATAATTCGTTTAGTTCACTGACCGCAGGAACACTATATTACATAGGAACAAGCGGCGCAATAACATCAACTAAGCCAAGTTTATACCCTTTAGAGATTGGCCGAGCAGTCAGTGCAACTAGAATTAACCTTAATTTTAGAGAAGATGATAAGCCCACTGGAACTATTATTAGTACAGCTTTAACCTCAGCCCCTAAAGGCTATCTTGAATGCGACGGTTCGGCGGTTAGTAGAACAACACACGCACGTTTATTTGGCGAGTTAGGCGTTATTTATGGCAATGGTGATGGGAGTACCACGTTTAATTTGCCTGATTACAGAGGCCGATTTTTAAGAGGCTTTGACAACACAGCAGGAGCAGATCCGGACGCTTCATCACGTACTGATAGAGGCGATGGAACCACAGGCGATGCGGTAGGTACTAAGCAGTTAGACGCATTACAAGGGCATTTTCATTTTTGGAGGGCATCGAATGGTACGCATTCTAATGGTTCCCCATATTACCCAGTCGTTTCATCAACCAGCTGGAAGACTGGGTATTCAGCCATCTCTACTGCTGCGGTTAATGAATTATCAAGTGATGGCACCAATGGACAACCAAGAGCGTCAAGTGAAACACGCCCAACAAACATCAATGTAATGTACTGTATCAAACTATAAAAATGGAAATAATACGCATTATACCTTCATTACTTGATATACTTCGTGGCCCTAATGGGCAGGCATATGTGTTTGTAATACTGTATGGGGGGATGGGATTTTATATCTATAAAATGACAAATCAAGTTAATATTCTAAAGAGCACTATGAACGAGTATCGTTCACACACTGACGAACAATTCGCTAAAATAGCACTTGAGCTGAAACAAATAAACAAGGTTCTTTATAAGATGGCGGGAAAGCTAGAAATTGAATAAAATCATAAAAGTACACTTTCATCGTAAATATTATAAATGGTGGAATCCACTTAAATACACAACAAGTATAATCAAAACACGTTCAAATGATGCTTATTACCATGTCAGCTTTGAAGAAAATAAAATTTTTTATGAATCTGAATTTTTTAGTGGGGTATCAAGCTTGATTGAGCCTAGAGATGATATAGCGCACACAATAGAATTAAACATCGACAAAAAAACAACACAAAAAATTGTTAAGGAGTTTGAGTCAATGCTTGGCAAAAAATATGACTTGTTTGGTGTTATTTTTGGTTTTTTTGGTCATAAAGTCCATGAATCAGATAAATATTTTTGTTCAGAATTGTTTTTGCCAATCTTAAAACATGCTTATGGCATCACTAAAAATGACTTGCAAACAAACTTAAGCCCTAAGGATGTACGCATGATTTGCTTAGGGCTTACTGCAAAAAATGCAAAGTAGATTGCAAAGTTTAACAGAAACAACAACGCAAATCCTTACAGACGTAGCAGGAAATGCATTTATTGCAATTCCGATGGCATACTATTTGCATGACGTTAAAATAGAGGCTATTACAGAAATATTTTTTGTTATGCTGATTTATAATTTTGGAAAAACTTATGGCATTAGAAGGATGTACGAAACAAAAATTATGCAAAAAATGTTGCGATACATGCACAGCAACAAAGAAAAAAGCCGTGTTTAATCTGAAGCAGCAATGCGATGATCTAAACGAAAAAATTACAGGAATACAAGAACTAACTAAAACGAGATGGGATGGCATTGACAAAGTAATAGACATTTTTAAAACTGGAATTATTTTATTAATTTTTTTAAATTTAGCTATTCTATTTTTTGTTGTTTTTTTATAATTTCAAGATCAGCATAAAAATTATTAGAGTCCCCTATATACACAATAAATCCCTCATCCTTTTTAGGAACTATTTTTTTAAAGGTTAATGCTATAAAGATATCTCGATCATTAAACCCATATTTTTTTTGTAAGATATCCTGCAATGGTTTAATTGGATTGTCCCAATCAGATAATTTATTTGAAAAATTAAAAATAAAAATTATATAATAAGAATTGGTAGTATTAATTTTTTCGTTTGGCAGGGTATACAACAGTGTTTTTTGGTATGCGTCATAATTTTTCGTTTTATATCTTCTACCCTGCCAAGCTCCATTTACAGATAATAGTTTAATTTTTTTTTCTATTTTATGCATTTAATATATTAATGATTGCTTTCTTGGATTTGTTGCTCTAAATAAGCGCAAGCTAGTATTTGCCTATTAATTAGTACCTCTTTGTATGTACTGCTGTCAGTACATGCTCTTAATTGATTTTTTGAGTGGTTATCGATGCAGAACTTTTCTTTTAATTGTATATATTTGGTTGGCCAATAATTGTCTAATATTGTCATACAGTCTTTAAGGCTATAATTTAGGTCAACCAAATTATTCAGTGCAACTTGTTTGGCTTCACGTTTAGCCTGCATTGCTTGACGTGACTGTGTATATGTATTGCTATTTAGTAATCCAACTTGACATATTAATTTTTTTTGAAAATATTCATTTGTGATTGTTTTTATATTCATTTTGTTTTCCTTTAAATTAAATTAGTAACCATCGTCGCAACCTTGCCTTCTACCTTGACATCAATATCACCGCCTTTCATTTTGATTGTTACGTTATCGCCACATAGTTCGTTAAAGTTAGAAACCAATGCGACTGCACATGCACCTGTTCCACATGATTGCGTTTCTCCCACACCACGCTCAAAAACTCTTACGTATATTCCATCGTCTCTAAAACACGCAAATTCAACATTAACGCCATTAGGAAAAACCAGTTCCTCAAATTCATTTTTATATTCTTGGATTTCTTTTGCAATATCTTCTGTTACAAGTTCCAAATTTTCAACATATACAACGGCGTGCGGATTCCCAACATCAACAGGGTTAATCAAGTAGCCATTAATAAGCCCATGTGTATATAGCGTAGCGGGAGCCATACTAATATGTAATTTATCACCTAATGGGTGGTAAACAAGTTTAGTTCTTATGATTCCTGCGTCCGTTTCAATGTTAATCTTTCTATTTTTATTTATATTATTTTCACGTAAATATTTAATAATGCACCGTATGGCATTGCCACACATCTCGGCAGTGGTCATGTCTTTATTAACTATTATCATTTTGTAGTCAGCTTGATGCGACGCATAAAGTTCAATATAGCCGTCAACGCCTTCTTCAAACCTTTGCAAAGGGGCTTTATTGTTTTTAGCATAGTCATGTATAGCAAATGTGTTGCCGTCTGCGCTGTATATCATTTGTATTCCTTTAATAACTTTTTGAGCGGATTTATTCCTTTTTCCATGTTTTCTTTAGCCTCAATATAAACCGTATTAGAGCCTTCAATCTGTTTAATATTATGTTTATTTGGATTTTCGATAAGCTCAATTTTTTTATTTCTTAAATCTTTGTATAGCTCTTTGGCTTCTTTTTCGATAAATACCCAATGCTCAGATAAACAATCCTCACAACGTTGTCTGCCAATGATCTGTTTAATGGTGTATACGTCATCATCAATAGGGTTCCAGTCATAATGGTTCCTAGACTGCTTACGAAAACGCTCTAGGAACTCATTAACTTGGTTATGTGGTATATTGTTCACATAATCCATAATATTTTTTAATCTTGGCGCAAATTCCGATGTCTCAGAATGTTTATTTAATGCTTCATTAAGTAATTTCAGATCAATCTGCCTTTCTATAATCGCTTCTGCCAATGCTTTTATTTGTATTTGTTTGTCTTCTTGGCCTACAAGGGCATAGGCTTTTAATACCATTGCCGTTACTGTTTTTTCATAATTATTCATTTATTTTCCTCCAATCTTTTAAAAATAAATACCAAACAAAATATGCATAAGGGCCCCACTCCCATAACCCAATAAAAGTTAATAGGTATAATCCAACGCTTATTGCAATTCCGTTAAATACTTGTCTAGGTGTTATCATTGGATTAAATCCTTTAAATAGTCGATGATGTATAGTTTTGGAGCTGTGTAGACAAAAAGTAACCTAATAAGATTATAAATAAAAACTATTAGAAATATTAATGATGCAAATGCAGCTAAAACAACGGCGTCAGATTCAATATCGTGTTTTATAAATTTTTTAAACAAATATATTGTCAAGCTGACAAATAATAACATACACACAAGGCTGATAAGTGAAAATGCGCTATATTTGATGATCCCCCATCTAACAATCTCCTCTAAAATAGCTGGCAGTTCAGCATTTGCGGTATGAATAACCGTTTTCAATCCCTCTAATATTTCGTTTAAATTTTGTGTTAATAGTTCTTTATTCATTATTTACTCCTTTGACAATCCCTAGTTTTAGTATTTGATCGTTTAGTCTTAGATGTAAGCTGTTTAACTCTTTTTCTCGTTCATTTAAACGTCTTTCTTCACATCTCAAATTATTCCAACTTTCTTTTAGCTCAGCTTCGTCCTCTTCGATCAATTGTTGTTTTTTCTTAATATCTGCAGGAATATCAACAGCAATTGATCTTAGGATTTGATTACGACTTTCTAATAGACTTTGTTCTCGTAATTTGGCTTTTTCTATATTTTCCTTTATTTTTCTTTCCTCTTCCTTCAATTCCCTTACTTTTTTCTTCAATTCCCTTACCTTTTTATAGATCTTAAATATTAACTTCATTTATTTAACCTCCTGTTAATTCATTAAAAATGCTTTGCAGTTTATCTTGTGGCTCTTGTTTTTTTTCGCCTTTGTATTTACCTTCGACAATTTTTAACCAGTTATTCGGACTACAAAACACCCAGTCGAAGTCCGCCTTCCAATCATTCCCATTAGTGCCTAAAAGGAACGGGGAAGCCTCTATGCAATCAAATATTTCTTGTAAGTTAAACCCATTTTCTTTTTGGCGAGTCTTGATTCCATTAATGCGCTTGGTTGTTAGCTGTCGTATTTCAGATAACCCATTACTTTTGGCAAACGCATTCCAAGATTCAAGAACTAATTCATAATGATTAGACTTCTTTTTGGTAATAGTATTTATACTATTACTTTTTATATTCTTACTTCTAGTATTAATATTACTTGTATTATTATACTGGACATTTTTGGCTATAGGGGTATCGTCATTTTTGGCTATAGGGGTATAGACATTTTCTTCCATACCTATAGACACGGTTTGGTTAAGATATATTTTTCTTTCAACGATTTCATTGTTCTCGTCTCGTATTAGAGTGGTTGTGATTAAGTTATTATCACTTAGCGTTGATATTGATCTACTAATAGCTCTTATTGATTTATTAAATACTTTAGAGAAGTACTTATTTGACGCGTTGCAGTATCCTTTTTTGTTTGTTAGTGCTGTTATGTCGCTATACAATAATTTATCAAATGCTGATAATTTATCGTGATAGCGAACGTCAGCGGTCAATATGCTGTAGTAGCCTGGCTTTTGTTCCATGCAAAACTCCTTTGTTTTAGAATTTCACTATTTTTTGGTAGTGATAAGTTATGTGTCTATTATAAATGTTTTTTATACTCATATCAACAAAAAAAAAGGCCACATAAAAATATATGTAGCCTATATAACTTATCAATATAATTATACATCATTACAATCTTTAAAAGCAATATACAGGGCCATGCGACTTGCAATCTCATGTCTATCATTATGCGCACGGCCTTGGTGTTCGAGTTATATTATACTATATTTGTTTTTTTAATTCATTAATTAATATTTTCATTTTTAACTTGAGGTATAAAATCTACTTTATTAATCAAAAAGTTATTAGTGTATACGGTAACGCCTTGCTTATCATATTTGTGATTTTGCAATGTAGCCTGTATGCATATAGGCATATCTTTTTTGAAATATTCTTGTATAAATGTTGCTGTCTTGCCCCATGCAGTCATATCGAAGAAATCACTAACACGTCGTCCCTGTTCATCTTTTCGATTGCTAGGTACTCGTACTGTTAAGCGTACCATGCCATCCCCTTTTTCGGTCATCCGGTACTCCAAATCTTTTGAAATAATTCCTATTAGTGTAAAGTTTTGCATTTTTATTCTCCTTTAATTTTATATTAATGCTTTAAAAAGTAATGCGTAATCATTAATTAATTTCCACAATGATTTACAGCATACGACCAACGGTGAGCCTTCGAGAAACTGCGTAATTTCAAGTTCCTCTGCATTATAATCTGTCTCGTTCGAAATAATCATTAATGGTTGTATTCTGGGTTGTACAGGCTGTGTCAGTATGAATGGGGGTCGTATGTTATGTAATGGCTGTGACATAGGCAAAGATCGTTGTATAAATTCTACAGGCTGTGACATTTGCAACAACTCTGGTATAGATTGTATTTTTTCTAATTCTCTGTGTTGCTGTGGATTTGTATTTTTTTTTACAATGCTATTTGGGAGATCGACTGTTATTATTTTCATTTATGGTCCAATCGTATGGTGTCTGTATTTTCTTTAATGGTAAAATCGCCTAGAACTTCAATAAACTTGTCCTCAAATTTTAAGTAAACCTTGGTTTTGCTTACCCAGCCCCCAACCTTAACACCATTACTATATTTATTTATTGAATAAGTTGTTTCCGTTTTTTCTGGGGCGGTTGTATCTAAACGCCCACATCCAATTATAAATAAAACTAGTATAAATATTACTTTCATCTTAACTTCCTTAAATTCTTATAGGTAACACCTAGTCTTCCCAGAGATGGTATCATGCCGTTAATAGTTAGGTTATTTATATCATCAATATAAGTAGTCTTTTGTGTTTCTGGGTGAGTGTAAGTTGATGATTTTTGTAGTGCTTGGCTTTTTTGCTCTGCGGTCATGTTTTTACAGAAGTCATGAATTTGATTCATGGCAATTTTAATTGCGTTAGTTTCAACGTCATTGACTGGCAATTCCGCCTTGTATTGTGGCTTTTGTTGTGTAGGTTGTGACTTTTTAGATGCGCTATCAATACTTGTAGGGACTTTCCAATAGAAATATTGGTGATCTTTAGTCTTAGCCTGTTTATATCCCTTTTGCTTAGTCATAGAACACTCCGCAAAGGTTGTATCAAGCTCATACAGATAACGTCCAATCCCATAACCAGAACTCGCAACACGCTTAAATGCCCCAGATATGCCACCCTTGAACGATTCGATATCTGTTTCAGGCGACCCATTCTCTTTGGAAATCCATTCTTTTTTTTCAGTGCAGTACACACTTAATCGGCATATCACACCGTTTTTTTCGAATCGGTATTCATCTTTCCAGTTCATTGGCCCGAAGACCTCATCTAATCGGTTTTGAATTGCCCTTGCTTGAACGTAACATAGTATCATCGCCCAAGGGTTGCCGTTTTTAATTCCTACACTTTGTGGTTTCCACTCAAGTTCAGAATCATCAAATGGCTTTTTAAGTCTATTGTAATTAGTCATTGTCCATTACCTCCAAGATTTTTCTAGCAAATGCAATTGCATCGGTTTTAGTAAGAACTTTAGTGTAAAGATAAACATCTTCTTTATTGATAATTCGTGCGATAAGCTCATCGTATGGGGCTTGTATTTCTATTTCGGACATCAGAATGGTACCTCGTTGTTATATGGTAATGACTTAATAATTGATTGCCCTAAATTAATATTACTTATAGTCTCTTTTCCTTGATGAAATATGTATACACTGCCGTATCCATTGCATTCGGCGAAGCTCTCATCATTAAGTTCGATATCTAAAGCATTTAATAATTGTTTAAACATGTTTGACCTCGCATGACATAATTGTATCCCACTCACAATCCTCTAATTCTACTGGCTCGCAATCTGCACCGTGACACATTTGGCATACCTCCTCGTAATATGTTGGTTTTTCAAATCTATCCATCTTCAACTCCTTTGTTTTTTTGATATTATTATAATACCCTAGATGTATTGACGTGTCAACACATTATTTATTTATTTTATAGTTGTCTAAGTATTGTCTAATGGCAGTATTAACGAGTCGGCTTTTAGTTATTTCTGGGTGTTGTTTGCATAATGTATCTAGAGTTTCATGCAAGTCTTCGTCCATTCGGAAGTTGTAATGTTTTTTTTTCTTCATTTTATTTTTTTACCTTTCGCTAAAATTAATGCAGTAGTACTTGCGAATCTATCAAAGCCAGAATCATGATCTTTGTTGACTTGAGCGTCATCTATTTGCAAACCGTTGTTGGTATTGTATTTGTGGGGGACGCCGAACGTATTAATTATTACGTTATCGACATCCAGTTTGTACATGCGCCCATCGCAATACATTGTCCATTTGTTTTTATAAATTTTATATTTCTTTTTGCTGTTGCCCATAACGGCGATGCCATTAATTGTTATGTATTCGCCTAAATCCTTATTTTTATGTGTCCAAAAACGATGGAGTAATAAGCTCAAAAATGTCATACTCCCAACAGTTAATAATATAGTTTTCATTGACTATTCTCCATATGCTGAATCCATAAGTTTATAATTTCAAGTTGCAATTCATCGCTTACAAATTCCCACGCACATCTATTCTGCCTCAATGCTTGCATCACAACCTCACGATCATTTTTTAATTCCTCACTAGCATATTCCAACGCATAAGTATACTGTTGTACGGCTTCCAATACGATCTCACGTTCATTCTTTAATTCCTCACTGGCATCCTCCAACGCAAACCCATTTGATTTCACTGCTTCTAACACCACCTCACGATCACCACGCAATTCCTTACTGGCATCTGCCAAATAACCCCCATAGTGTTTTACCGCTTGCAACACTTCTTTTTTTGTGCTGTATTTATCTATCATTTATTTACCTCCTTTTATTTATATTTGGTATACCAACTTCGGCGCTTTGTATCATTATGTATGCTTATTACCTCCTTCGTTGATTCAAGCTCTTCTTTTGTAATCCGTAGACGCTTCATCCCAACTGTTTTATTTTTATCGATGTTTTTTTGTAGCTCCTGGCTTTTTTTGTATTGCTTATATTCTTCAAGGTCTTTTATTTTTGGATACTGAATAAAAACATAAGTTAAGCTACTACTTCTATATTGCTTGTAACTGCCAATCAGTACACTAAAAATGTTGTCTATGTAATAAAATTTAAGATCTTCTATTTTTAACCTCCTTTTTATTTAAAGGTATCACAATTGTGTTGACGTGTCAATAATAATTAAATAGTTTGTATAATGATTTGTGTTTATTGTATAATTCTGACAATGATTGATGTTTTGAAGGAACAAAAGCAGATTAAAACCACAGATTTAAGGGCAAATAAGGGGCAATTAGTTGATCGTGGAATCCCTACTAACCCAAGAAAGATTACTAAAGAAAAGTATAACTTATTGTTACAGTCATTGGATAAGAGCAATTTGACACAGATACGGCCATTGGATGTTATAGAGCATGAGGGCAAGTATATTGTATTATCTGGTAATCAAAGGCTTAGAGCATTGAAAGAGTTAAAAGTTAAAGAGGTTCCTTGTAATATCTTAAAGGATGATCTGGAGCCAGAGACTTATAGACAAATTGTGTTACAGGCCAACACTAACTATGGTGAACATGACGACGATCTATTGGCGAATGAGTGGGATGCTGGTGAGTTGCATGAGTGGGGGTATGATCTGCCAGAGTGGGAGCCTATTACGCCAGAGGATGTGGATAATCAAGAAGAAAAAGAGACTTATTTAAAGGTTGAGGGGGAACAAGTGTTGTTGTTGTCTTTAGTTGATGAATTGACTGCTAAGGGATTGAAGGTAAGTGTTAAATCATGATTGAGGTAAATAAAATATATAAAAAAATAAAAATAATGATGCAAATAATATCCCCACATCTTATTATTTTAATGCTATTTTTTATATTTTATTTAGTGTTGTTCTTTAGCTTTTATGTCTTATTGGATTAAAAGTGAGTGTTAAGTCATGATTGAAATTCTATTGTATGTGCTTGTAGCTATTTTTGGGTGGTTTATTCCTCATATATATAGATTTATAAAACTAAAAATTACAGAAAAAATGAATTTTAAATATTTTCGAGAAAGATATAGCGAGCTTGAAATAAAAGAATTTAGTGATAAATTCTCTACCGGCACATTTCATATGTCAAAATGGGAATACGAAGGTACAGGGCTTTCCCAAATGCGTCTATTTGAATTACTACAGAAATTAATGGATGATGAAATTATTATTCCTATTGAACCTTGGAAGCGAAGAGATGAAACAACATTTAAAATAAAAAGACTGGATAAAGCAAAAATATTACGACAAATTTACTCTGAAATTATAAAAAAAGAGAAGAAAATTAGAACAAGATTAGAAAAAGTGATTTATAGTTATGATTGAGTTATTAAGTGTATATTTAGGTGAAATATTAAGTTTATTTTTAATATTATTAATTGGTTTAATATTATTAGTTTGGGGGTTATGTAAACACATTGATGAAAGAGATGAATTAATTGATTTTTACCGTAAGCAGATTGCTGAATATGAGGATAGAGACTTTATTGAACATAAAATATGGAGGTTAAGTCATAATGCGATTTTCAGATGACCCTTGCTACCGATGTAAAGGGAATATAATAATCGATATACAACTTTATAAAAGAAAAATATTAAAATTTGTATACTGGCCGTATCGGTGTTTACATAAATTTTTTGTTCGTGATTTAGAAAAAAGAGAGTATGAATTGCTACAGCATCTTCAAAAACTGAATAAGTTTAAAAACATAAATCTTGATGCAATTAATAGTAATACTTTTGATAGTTTTGAGAGATGCTTTATAAGCATGCAAAACAGAATAAATAAACTGCGGGTTCCTGATGACTTCACTGAAGAGTTTCAATTTATATTTGATTTGAAGCATGATTTAAATGAATTTGAGAAACACTATAATAAAATTAAAAAATTACCAAAAGAGGTGGTCGTTTAATGCCGTACGATAAAGAAGAAAACAGAAGAAAAGTGTATCAAATATGTCTTGAGACATTAGAAAAAGAAGATGTAACAACAATTGAAGATTTAGTTACTTTTCTACCTATAGGCAGAGATACGTTTTATACTTATTTCCCCACAGATTCAGAGGAATTCGACATTATTAAAAGGGCAATAAATAAAAGAAAAGTAAAAACAAAACAATTATTGCGTAAAGTCTGGAAATCACCACATGCATCACCAGCAGAACGCATATTCTATTATAAGTTACTAGCAAACAAAGAAGAAAAGGAGGCGATATACGATACAAGTATTAGGGCGCAGGTTGAAGCTCCAAAACATGAAATAACTTTGAATTTAGTTAAGGATGAGGAAGAACAAAATGAACAAGATAATTAGAGACAATAAAATAGCTGTCTTTCAGGGCTGGCTAGGGTATAAGCAATTATTAAAGACTTCATTTCTTGAGCATTGGTTTAAATATGGGGATAATGAGTTGCTGGAAATAGTAGAAAAACGTAATGCATTAAAAGATGAAGTTGAAAAAGATTTAGGGCTTGATATTTACGTGGCTCACCACAGCACCCCTGGGGCCATGATGGTTAATCCTGATGTAAAGCAACGGCCAGAATATAGGCGTATCGTAACCCAAAATAGACTTATATTTCAGCATGCAACTAAAATCATAAAAAGCCAAATGAGTATATTTAATGAAGATAATAAAAATATAATAGATCAATTAAAACTGTTTGGTTTAGACGTAGAAAAGGAAGTGAGTTATGCGCTATGTGAGCTCGTAACCGAAAACGTTGACGTTACATGGGAAGTCGATAGTGATATAGAGTTTAATAAACTGTAAAAAAAAGGAGTAAAAAAATGTCAATAACAACACAAAGGCACATAAATATTATAGAGGAATTAAAAAACAGAGCGATTAAAGATAAAGCACAATTGAATGGGGCATTACTTCAAAGCGAAAAAGACCGCTTTAACACTGCAATTGATGGCTTAGAAGCAACTAAGAAGCGTATGCAAATCGATTTATTGCAACAAGAAAAGCAAAATGTAGAAAACGAATTGGATAAACTAAATGCTTAATGTAATTCTTACTGACTTGTGGACCAGCTTTCATTTGTTGCTCACATGCATAATTATTAGTGCCACAGTAATCATTAATGTTTTTTTCGCTTTCAGAGTTATGTACATGACCAAAAATTACAAAGACCCAATCAAAGCATTTAAAAAGGATGAAGACACCATTGCTTTGCATGATGTTATTAACAATCAAAAAAGATACGACGAAACAAACAATCTTTAAACATGAAAGCCAATCTCAACTATAACCAGTCAATAATATTTAATTCTGTGTTCACTGAACAAATGCAAATAAAAAAAGATTGCCCCAGAGAAATCGCTTTTTGGGGCGGTTATGGTTCAGGTAAGAGTTGGATCAGTATATTGTTGGCTTATTATTTATGCCATTACAATCCTAAAGTTCAGTTGTTAATGACTCGATACAGCTATAGACAACTTAAAGATACGTGTATTGTTCAGTTTCTTGATGCATTTCCGCCTGATGTTTACGGCTACACGCACATGAAAGCCGATCATGAGTTTCATTTTGCGAACGGGAGTAAAATTATTTTTAGATCGTTTGATGACCCAAGAAAGATTTTATCTAGTAGCTACGATGCTGTGATTATGTGTCAGGCCGAGGAACTCAAAGAAGAACATTTTTTAGGTGCTCTAGGTCGTATGAGAGGTACAGCTTTACCAGTTAAGTTAATATTCACAGAGGGAAACCCTCGCTATGGATGGTGCAAGAAACGTTACCATGACAATGACCCACCAGAGGATTGTTTATATATTCGGGCGACAACATACAGCAACCGAAAAAACTTGCCTAAAGACTACATAAAAAACATGGAAGAGAACTTCCCACCAAGCTACATTCAACAGTTTCTTGAGGGCAACTGGGATTCTACACAGAATGCGGTCTATGACCAATTAATGAGTCATCACGTTATACCCAGGCAACAGATCCATAATCACTGGTATAAGTGTATCGGACTAGATCATGGAACACGTGTTGATACTAGCATTGTGTTTATGGCTAAGGATGAGTCAGGTCGTATATACATCTATGACGAATGGCATAAACCACAACCGACAATAAATGAAATTGTCCAAGCGTGTAACCGTTACGGTCCACAGCCAATCATTGCCGATTACAGCATGAAAGTACAAGATCGAGACTATGGTTCTTGGTGGCGAGACTTAAAATCGCATGGTCTTAATCTTATTGAAGCCGTGAAAGAGAAGTCGGGAAACATCTTATTGGTGAATCAACTACTATTCCAAAACAAACTATTCTTTTTCGATAACATTCCATACGTCATTGATCAACATAAAAACTACATGTATGTGGATAAGTTACACGCTAACGATGACCAATTCAAAGTAGTAAAAAAGAACGATCACTCATGTGATGCGGTTCAATATGCGGTTAGGCATTTAAAAAATGTTGAAGTTAAAAATCCAAGTGCTAAGTGGGGTTTAATGGATGACAAGCCAACGCTGGATGACTATGTGAAAGGGAGGGTTTAAAAATGCCTTGTCATTATGAACATGATAGAAACCCTACTGCTTTAGATGATATTAAAAATACAATTTATAAAATTAAATCAAATTTTTATCGCAAAATAAAGGATGAGCATATTAAACGATCTAAAATAATAGTTGAATGTTTAAATATGCTTAATTATATAATTTATATTCAATCTACAATAAAAATAAAAACTTACGAAGTATCAGATACGTATCAAAATTATAGAAATCAAATGATAGATTCTTTATGTGAGCAAGCACAAAATAGCCCATCTCAAATATACGATTCAATCCATAAAAATGCTGATTTATTGACAAGTTACTTGTGTGAATTGTTAAACAATCTTGGCAAGCAACAGATAGATATAATAATCAAAAATCATAAAGGGATAAATCTCTGGTGGGATAACCATAAAAAACAAGACAAAAAAAGGAGTAATAAAAATGAACAAAAAAAAGAAACCAAAAAAATATTAAAAGATAAGGAGTATAAAAATGAATAATATAGAGCAGGCAATGGGAACGCTGGAGGCTAAAATGGCAAAGTCACTTAAAACAATTAGTGACTCCATTGATTCACGCATTGCGACAACAGTAAAAACAGAGATTGCTAACAGTATAGAGTTTCAGGTAAACAACCATCTAAAAGCAATTCAAAATATTTCAGTAGATAAGGCGTTAACAGTCGATCAATTAACGCGATTGTATCAAGATGTATATCAAGCACTACAAGATTTAAAGCTAAATACTAATGGATACGGGCTATATGAGCAGATGCAACAGCTTAACAATGCGTTTCAATCTACAAGGTCAGAGCTTCAAGGCGTGTCCAACAATGTTGAAAAATTAATTCAAAATAAGTACATTGAAGCAGAAATAACAAAAGAACAATTAAAAGCATTGTATGATCAAACCGGTTCAACCGCTGATGAATTATCAAGGTTTCTAAAGGTATCAATACCAGAGGCGTATAATATAATGAACTGTAAACGTAAAGATCTTAAGCAACGAAATGAATTGAAGTTGTATTTAGAAAAGAAACTGCAAAAACAAAGAGAGAAAGCAAATGCCACTATATAGCTTTAAGTGTCAGTCATGTGGCCACATACAAGATAACTATTTTTCACTCAACGACAAAAAGTTAGTCAATTGTGAATCTTGTAGAAGTACTAACGTGAAGCAATATTTTGGTGGTCATAACGTATCAATACATGGGTTTACAGAATTTGATGACCCACGAGGCACAGGCGGAACCCTTACAATGAAACAGATAAAAGAAATAGAGAAAAAACAAAATCTTGTATACGGAGGTCATGACGAACTTAAAAAAGAAGCAGATAAAAATCGCAAGTATAACGACACGAAAACAAAACAAAAACTTGAAGGGATTATTGATAACAGCGTCAAAAAACTACATCAAAAATATAATAGCTAAAAATGATTAAAAATTTAGAATTTGTTAAATTTGACTTTTGCTTTTATACCATTGAAGATTATAACGTTTACATTTATGCAAATAAAAATTTTGATGAAGATAATGTAAATGATTGGTTACAGGCAGATAATGAATTTGATACTTTCTGGATTAATATTAATTAAAAAAAAGGAAAACGATATGCAAAAAGCACAATATAAATATAGGGCACAAGTCTACAATGTCGTTGATGGCGATACGTATGATGTAATAATTGATTTGGGTTTTGACATTAGCGTGAAGCATAGAATTAGGCTATTTGGTGTGGATGCATACGAAAGAAGTCTTCGTGGAAATACAACTCCGGAAGAAAAGATTAAGGGATTACAAGCCAAAGATTTTTGCGAAGAAACTTTTAAAAAAGCACATGCAAACAAAGCATTTGTTATTGTCGAAACTATACAAGACAAGAAGGGTAAATTTGGCCGTTATTTAGCTAAGGTGTATATCGATGGGGTGTCTATTGCTGACATGCTTAAAGAAAAAGGATTTCTAAAAAATGCTTAATATCATTGGTAAACTTGTAGGCTCCGTCGTTGGCACCGTTGGCGATGTTGTTAAGAAAGATCAAGCAATTAAAGAGATAAAAGAAAAAGGCAAACTATCTATTGAGCAAGCTAAAATAGATTTAGATGTGGCAAAATTAAAGGCACAGATTAAACAGCAACAAACACAAGCTGCTAATGATATGACGTATGATATGCAAGTTCTTAAAAATAGACGTGAATCATTAATCGACGAGTTTATTATTGTAGGTTTTTTTATTATTATGATACTAACCTTTATTCCTGCTACACAGGCAACAATGGCGCAAGGGTGGAAAGCATTGAACGACACTGCATGGTGGTTTGAGTTTGGTATTGTAGGGATACTTGTATCAACGCTAGGACTAAAAGATGTTTTACGCATATTCCTTGGTGGTTCGATCGATAAACTAAAAAAAAAACGGTAAATGACCAAAACTTAACGAATTCCAAAATAGTCACGACTAAAACTGAATCTAATATAAACCAGTCGAATTCGACCCCTTTAAAATACGATCTATTGTTTAACGTTCAAGAT
>Ga0213864_10000131_pt1 | contig 31409 bp, 43 predicted proteins | sample PICome_5_FD_160078 | JGI IMG/M metagenome (GOLD analysis project Ga0213864, IMG submission 160078) | Coastal seawater microbial communities near Pivers Island, North Carolina, United States - PICO247 | ecosystem: Environmental > Aquatic > Marine > Coastal | place: USA: North Carolina... | reverse complement strand
TCGGCTAATACCCTTGAGTTGGTGAGCAAAATTGTTTCTAACATACCTGTGTATGAAGAAACTGCAACTTGTACATCTACATTGATTGCCATGTTGCCAACCAATGCACCTATCAGGGCACTGCTATTAATATTGATTGTGCCAGTGTATAACCCGTTGCTTGGGGTCATTATATTACTCTCGCAGTATGTGAGTCTTGTTGCAATGTCTCCAATAGATAGTTTCATTGCATATTCAGCAGAACCCCAAAAATAAGGTAGTGTGCCGTCTTCATTGAGTATGTCTATCTCAATTGGCAAGTTGTCGTTTTGCACCATAGTCGGGAAAGCTGCACTGGTTACCCCGTTTATGTTTTCCAATGCCTTTGTGGGCACTTTTTGTGTGTTAATTTTTAGCCTCATACGGAAACATTTTGTTTAGTTTTTCTTGTCGTTTTTTGCAGCCATTACATGGCTTAATCCCAACTGCTTTTGTAATCTTTGCAATGGTATCTCCCAACCCTTTCGATTCTTGATGTTGAAATTTTACCTTTTGCATGGTTGCAGCTATTACTTCTTCCATTCTTGTTTTGTTCATTGCATCTGTATGGTTATATCGTGCCAATGGTCTAATGGTGTTCCCGTACTAGGGTTTGAAAGCACACTTCGCAGGGTATATTCATCTGCATCTGGGTCGTATGGGATTATATGGTTGAACCCCCAAGGGTCATCTAAGCATGCATTGCCATTGAAACTCGAAACATAAGCTGAATAGTATATGTCGAGAAAGAATAGACCTGGTTCACCAGCAGGAACTGAAATAGTTTGGTGCGTACCGTCTTCTAAAGGTTTATCGAAAACTTGTTGTTCCTTTGTGCTAACAAAAAATAGTTGAACCTGAGCATTCAAAGAATTTTTTTGAGGCCTACAACCACTAGTGTATTCTCTTGAGCCTTCTAAACGCAAAGTATCTAAAGTGGTAAAGTCTTCATTGTCATCGCATGGGGTGTGCCAATACCAACCCTCATCTTCAGTTCTTTGCCAATCACTAACGCAGTTTCTCAACCTATTTGGAAAAGGGGCTAAGTAAGAGGTGCTTGGAATCCATGTATCAGACCCTGCTTCATAGAAAATTTTGTATGGAAATTGTTGTTCTTCTTGTATGTTATTTTCAACCGCACATGGGTCTATGAAATTTAAATTGCATTCCATCTGGAAACCCCCAACTTGGAACCCAAAATTATTTGAGTTGTAAAGTGCCCTGACTGGTTTTTTGCCATACCAATAAACGCAATCTACAAGGCATTTGTCAGCACAAATGCAGTCTTCGCAACACTTGCCATCTTCATCAACACCAAATCCCATGAACCCTTGGTAGCCTTTGGCTTTCCAATCAAAATTGGTTCCGCTTAATGAACCACCTGATGCTGTCTTTTCGTAATAGTCCATTAAGCTAGTAACGATGTGTTCAATGGTACTTGGCTCGAGTTGTAATCTTGATTCAGGAAAAATACATGCCCTTCCCCCCCACAATATTTTATGTATTGGGTATAACCTTCAAGTTTAATATTGTAAACAACTCCTTCAGGGCTCACTTCTTGCTCTGCAACAAGTGGGTACTTCACATTGATGGAGGTTACCGTATCTGTTAACCCTTTTGTTTTGTCTTCAATTTTGATTTTAATTCCTTCCATTGTATATTCTATGGAAGTTTTATCTGCATCTACTACGGTGATGTTTGCTAACTGGTTTAGTGCTGCATAAACCTTATTTGCCTGTTGAGCTTCTAATAAGGTTGGTGTTTGCCCCTGTGCTACTGAATTAAAAAAATTTCTCATCTCGGTGTGGTAAAAACATCTGTGTATTTATATAAAGCCCCGTTAATTTGCTCTATTTGTGTGCTTTCCAAATATATTCTGGTTCTGCCAAAATACCCCCCAATTGTTGGGTTCGATGTATCACTCAAATATTCTGTGATTTGGGCATCATTATTGATTGTTGGGATTTGGTAGTCGAACCTGACATGCAGTGGGCTTTTCTTTTTGTCTAATTCATTGGCTACATTAGTTGCTGCTTGGCTTGTGCTATTGCCATAAATTACAAATGCTTGGTTTGTTTCAGGTATTCCGTTTAAATCATCGGCAGGTATGTCCACCCTGTTTGGGTGTCTTGACCTTGAATTTCTCACATTGCTAACTTCTACGCCTTGCCCTGTTATACTTACGCCCACTGGAGTTGCAGTTGTGCAATATGTAATTCTTTGTGTCACATTAACTGTAATCGCTTGTGGTTCCCTTAATACAACATTTCGGAGGGTTATGTCTCTTGTTCTTTCTTCTTTGTCTTCTTTTTGGAAAACCGTATGCACATAAGGTTCATCTACACCTGCAACATTAAATTCGACTTGGGTAGCTGCCCATTTTGTAGGGTCAAGGGTTGTGATATATTCGTAAGTTTCTCGGGCAGTAATACTTGGCACTATGACTCCAGGAAAGGTGTATGTCCTTGCCGTGTCTCGATGAATAGCAGCAGGTGTGCCCTTCACAAATGTACAAGTGATGCGAACTAACCCCCCACCGATGTTTTCACTTGGGGACACATTCACCAATGTAGCATTCAACTGCTCATGATGCGTGCATCCATACGGTGGTATTCTGTAAAACTTTGCAGCAATTACATAGTCTTGCTTTAACAAAACCAAATTGGATGCAAAGGGGTCAATCCTTGTTTCGGTTAATGGTCCAACGGGTTCGTATTCTGTAAACTTGGTTGGGCTATCATATATTGGCGTGACACTGCTCATAATTTGATTGTAATTTTTGTTTTGGAATACTCGTTATCAAAGCTTTGGGTAAATAATTTTGATGTCCCCATTTTAGTTTCAGGTGTATCGTATTTGGTTTCAATAAACCCTTCATCTTTTTTTATTGATGCTTGGCGTTTTTCGCCCTGCACCTTGGTTTCTGACCTTTTTTCTGGGTTGAAACCTAATAGCCCCTCGTATGTACCCTCACTTGTTTTCGATTCGCTTGTTTCTGGGTTGGATGTACCCAAAAAACCTTGGTAACCTTCGTTTGTTGGTTTGCCTTCATTTTTGTTGGTTTCGTTAGTACCAAGCAAACCAGTATATTGTTCCTGCTTTGGTTGTATTTTTTTGTTGCCCAAAGATTGTGCAGCATTTGTAGCAAGTAGACTGATTTTTGATGTACTCATGAATTTTCCTGTAAAATATACCTTGCCCTTTTCAAACCTTTTCCAACTTTCTTTTCGTTCATCCTTTGAATATTTGCTTCTTTTTGCATCTCTCGGTATTTTTGTGGCTCCAGTCTTCTTTCAGCAATTTTTTCTGCACGGAGTTGTTGACCAGTTTTGCCTTCATCAATAATTCTGTCGTACATTTTGGTATAATTTGCTATTGCTCTATCGTATTCTTCTGATGCTTTCGTAATCCCTTTAGCTTGAGCAAGTTGTTTTTTCTCTTCTAAAACTTCTAACTGTTTTAGAATCCGCTCTAGTTTGGAATAACCTCTTTCTGCTTTTCGTGATTCGTAAACTTGCTTTTCAAGGTCTTGTAATTTTGCCTGAAAATCTTCTGCTACTTTTTTTTGTTTTTTTGCTTCACTGCCATCAAGGTTTGATACATTCAAAACCAACCTGGTGGCATGATCTGCAAGTACATTGAGAATTTGGTATTTTGTTGGCATCACTGATTCACGAAATAACCCTTCAGAGTTCGCAGTATGTCTTCTTGGGTTTTTTCTTTCAATTCGCTTTTAATATTTACGGTGATTTGGTTTATCACATTTGGCGGTTGAGGTGTTGGTGAAGAAGCAGAACCGCCCGAACCGCTTGCAGTAATTTTGATGTTATTGATTGCTTCTACTATTGCTTTACAACAATCTTTAATGGTTGTGTCTAATGTTTGCTTTGTGTCTTTTACTGCATCCTTTACGGCAGGGTTGTTATTTATTTGATCGAGCTTTTGCACCTGCTTGTCACCCACTGCTGCCATTTCTTGAACTGCTGCATCATTAACATCTTTGATTTTTTTGGCAATATCTGCTCCATCTTTTGCGATTGCTGCCCTGTCTGCTATCGCTGCTGCTTGTGCTGCATTTTGATCGGCTTGGATTTGTGCCTGGGCTGCCTGGAGTGCTGCCATTTGTTGGGCATGATTATCAACAAGTTGCAATTTTTCTCTTTGCAGTTCTTCCAAATCTTCGGCAGTAGCATCATCTAATAATAAGGATACTTCCCTGAGTTTGATTTTTTCCCACTCCGCGACCTGCTTTACTGCAAGGTCGTTTTGCTCATCTTTTTTTGCCAATATTTGATCTTCTAAAAACACGATTTTTTTGGCTTTTCTGATTTGAGCTTTTTCTTCCGCATCAATGCCATCCTTAATTCTTCTTTGGGCAAGTTCCCGAATACCGCCCATCTTTTTTTCTTCAATTTGTTGGTCAATAATGTTCAGCTTGACTTGGTTTTCTAGTCGTTCTTTTTGTTCAATTTGTGCTTTTGCTTGTTGGAGGTTTAGCCCTTGTTGCTGCATCACTTGCAGTATTTGTTTTTCTTTATCGAACTGAGCTTGCAATGCTATGGCTTTATCGTTTTGACCTGCTGCTTGTAGCTGCAAAACTTGGAGTTGCTTGTCTGCTTCCAAGCGGTTCAGTTTTTGTTGTGCCAGTTGTTGCCTCAGTTTTTCTAATATTGCACCTTCTACCCCGTCCCGTTGGTCTGCTACTTGTTTTGCTGCTTTTTCGGCCTCTTTTATTTTATCCAACAAGTCTTTGTTTTCGCCCTTCTTTTGAACCAAATCCCCTGCTATTTTTACGGCATCTTTCATTTCCATTTTGCCGTTGGTAACAAGTTCTTTTACCTTATTTTCAAACTCATGCCGTTCTTTAACTTGTTCAACAAGTTTTTCTCCACCTTCCTTTAAAGCATCGTTTATTTCTTTCTGCCTTCGCAACTCAATTGTAACTTTGTTGCTTCCATCGAATAAGTCCTTCATACCAAGTGCTTCAGCTTGTCGCAGTTGGTTTATTTGCTCCATCAACCCTTTCCGTTCTTTTTCAATATCGAAATGTTTTTTGAGCAGTTTTTCTAAATTGTTTTCTTGGTTGGCGAGGTTTTGTTTCTCTCTAAGTAGTGCAGTGGTTGCATCACTCACATCTTCAGTTGCTGCATTCTGGTCTTCTAACTTCCATACATGCTCTTGTGCTGCATCTACTGTCTTTTTTTGCTGCTCTATCTGTTTTTTAAGTGCTTCTATATTTTTCTGAACTGCTGCACCTGCGTTCACAAGGTTTAGTTCTAGTTGGTCAATCCCAAGTTTAACTTCAACTTCGTTTAGTTTTTGCAACTCTTGCCTAAGTTTTTCAGTTTCTGCCTGTGTAGCAGCTATTTTGTTTTTTAATCCATCAATTTGTGGATTCAATTTCTGCTGCATTTTGTTTGCCGTATCTTCTACCTTTGCTTCAAAGAGACCGAACTTGTCAGCCAGTGCGGTTATTGCCACTGCTGCAACACCTGATATAACTGCTGCTAATCTTGTAAACCCATTTTTATTGATAACTACATTCAATGCGAGCATCGCATTTTTCAATGTAACTATGGCAGTTCCAAGCCCACCAACTGCTACGGCAACACCTGCTATAATCGCTTTGATTCCCAAAGCAGTTTTAAGGGCAACCAGTACTGCTACTACTGCACCAATTTTTGGAGCCCACTCCCCGAACTTTTGTATTACCGCTGAAATTGGTTCTTTAAATTCTGATAATTTCCGAATGAAGGGAATAAGCCCACGGGCTAATGATGTTACAAAGGTTGTTTTTAGCCGATCTAGTTCGTCACCTGCTGCCCTTAGGTCTTCTACTGTCTCACTACTAAGAACCAATCCTAGCCTCTCAGCTTCTTTGCCCATATCTTCAATCGGGTTGGTTGCATCCTTAAACATTTGAGTTAATGCAACACCTTCGGTATCCAAGAATTGGAACGCAGTTCTTAGCTTTTCCGAAGGGTCTTGTATCCCACCAAGTGCTTTACCAAAATCTTGAAATAAAGTTTCCCCACTTTTGGCATTGCCATTTACATCAGTAAAAGCAATTCCAAGTTTATCTAAGGTTTCCTTGAGTGGTCCACCTTTTTCTTTTGCTTCTGCTGCCCTGCGAAGAAACCTTTGTAAAGCGACATTGGCAGCATTCGTTTCTACCCCACTTTGGTTCGCTGCAAAGTTATATTTTTGTAAAAAATCAGTTGAGACCCCTAGCCTTGTGGCCATGTTGCTCAAGGTAGTGCCATAATCTATAACCGCTTCACTTCCTTTTTGGAAAGCTGCTGCACCCAATGCCCCTGTGAGCAGGGTTGCCATTTGGCTCTTGAATTGTTTTGCCTTATCGTGAGCCCTGCCAAGCTCAGTCTGGAAACCTTTGGTGTCTGCCCCGAATATAACCTTTACATGATCGCTAAATGCCATGCAAAAGGTTCAATCGTCTACTTCAGTTGTGCCTTGGTTGTTTTTGTTTTTTTACTTCGTCCAAAATTGCTTTAGCTTCCATTGCTTCCACCCTTGTCATTTTGGTATATTGGTTGCCTGATTGTTTTGCATATCGTGAACCAATAACGGTATTAAGTTGGAACAACTGCCGTAAGGGTATTTGCATGATTTGTTCAATGCTCCACCCGTACTCTTTCGCATACAAATCAATTTGATAAGCAATGTATGGGGCATACGCCTTGTCTTTTTTTTGTTCTACCAGAGTGTCGGCATCATTGAAGGTTGCTTCTATGTATTCTAGAATGCCTTTTTCTGCTTCCAAGATTTTAATCTCGTGGATTTCTTCTGCAAATTTTTTTTGATCTGCTGATTCTTTTGAATGCTTGGTGCTTAGAATCCATAGAAACACTGCTATATCACCTACCGTATATTCTTGCTTTGACAGAAATGGGCTTTCAACCCCGTCAAGTACATAAAAGTCGTATAGGGTCATCTGTCGGATTTCTATTCCGCAGATGTTGGTATTTTGGTTAAGCCAAGCCTCTGACTCATAAACCTTGGATTGCTCCAAGGCTTTTGCTATATCTTCTGAAAAAGCCAATTAGGGGTTCAGTTTTTCCCGTGCGGAAAATGTTTGTGTGCTGAATGCTCCGTTGCTTTTACTGATGGATGTTTCTGTAATGAGGAAAGTTGATGTGCCTTGCCCTGCAACAAGCTCGGCAGTAAATTCGTCTCCACGAACTAAAAGAGCAGTATCGGTTTCAAGGATTGCGGTTCCGCTTGCCTCTTTGGGTCTGCCGATAAACACCTGACTAATTACCTCGCCTTGTGAGCCTTCAAGCTCAATTACATTTGTGCCGTTGGAGACGGTAAGTTCTTGGAAGATATATTGCTGCCCGTTAATAGTGGTAACAAGACCCCCAAATTGATAGTTATCTCCGTCAATAGTGATGTTATCGTGATTAGCCATGATGTATAAATTATTAAATAAGGTTCTGTATAAGGTGTCTGTGTCTACTCCAAGTTTGCAAAATGCAGTTGGAAAGTTATTTCGTAACTCAATGTGGTTTGGTCTGTATTTGTTTCTTCGTCATTAAACTGCTCTGTGCTCAAGGGTTTTATGTCATAAACATGGTACCACTTTTTGCCGAATGGTTGCTTGTGGTTTAACATTATTTCCCGTATTTGCCCGAGCATCCTGTGATGGTCTCCAAAGTTATCTCGATAAGTGACAACCTGTATTTGTACTGCTGCCTGGTGCAAATCATACTCTTGGTAATTCTTGTGCAGTTTGCGTGAATCTTCCCTAGCGCCCATGTATTGCAAGCTGACCTGGACATTGGATGCTCCAAGTTGGGTTAAGTCCCTGCTAACTTCTGCTTTTATGCCTGCACCCAACAGGGTTGTAACCAATCCTGATTCTAAATTGGTTTCGAATTGCAGATAATCGCTCATTGTAAAGGTGGGTTTGTTTTGTATGGGTGGGTTGCAGGCAGGGCACTTACCAATCCCCATTTGTGCGCCAAATATCCTTCAATTTTTTCTTCGTCCGATGCACCAGTGAATAAAACAATTTCCCCCATCAAACCATCAAAGTCTCTTCCATTAACTTCATTCACACCAAGCTCAAATTGAGTCATCTGTACGGTTCCTGTATTACCCGTGCCCGTTTGTGTGCCATCTATACGCAGCCTTGAGTTTGCTCCATGTATCTTGAGCATAAGCATAGTATCTACAGAGTCTATTGCAGTTCCGTAAAACCCAGGAATATTATTGACATAATCCCCACCCATGACCTGATATGAGTTAGCAGTATTCAACTCTGACAGGAATAAGCGGTGGCCTTTTGTAGTAACCCCTGTTCCGTTGAATATTGTGTTGCCCCCATCTTGTGGACTATCAATGTTAATAATGAATGCCATGAACAAGGGGCTACTTGTTTGGTCGTGGCTAATGTCCGTATTTATAAGGTTATCGGTTGGAACAAATTCAATCGCATTCAGGTTGTTAATTTTTCTATGACCCGTTTCTGGACTCTGAGTTGAGTCGGGAGTCAAGTGGTATGCGTTACCACTTTTATCTTCCCATCTAATTACAGGGTGAGAATTGGATATGACCGATTCTTCATCTGCTGCATCATACCAAGCTAATGTTGTTGTTTGTGCAGGTGTCCACAACAAAGTTTCTGCTTGCAGTTGGTGGGGTTTAATTGGGGATTGTGCTATTTCAAGTTCACTTGGTGCATCAGGGCTTTTTGCAGTTTCAATATCGCTTGGTGCATCTGGTATAATACCAACTTCTAAATCGTTGGGTATCCTTGGAGATTGCAAAATTTGCACCTCACTAGGTTGCACTGGTCTTGCCAATGAATGCACCTCCGTAGGTCTTGCAGGAATTATCCATGCACCCAACTCGCTGACAATGTCAGGAGTAATATAAATCGGTTCTGTAGGTCGTTCTGGGATATATTGTGGGACTAATGCTACCTGTAGTTCATACCCGTGCCCTGCTTCCAAGGTTCTACGCATTTGCACACGATAGCCCCTGTTGCGTATTTCAATTATTTCATTGATGTCAGGTGGGTCGCCCACTTGCAGCAATTCACTTGCAGGCAAAACGATGTTCAGCGTATCCGTGTCAAGATACCCACCAACTTCAAAGGCTTCCCCCTGCTGAGATGTGCCGAGGGAAGCCTTTAAGTTTTTTCCACGAATCTGTATGGTTTCGCCGAATGCTTGATTTTCAGCCTCTATGCACTCGGCTAAAGCACTTGCCCAATCTTCCATTGAGCTAAATGTGTTTATGCTTCTGCCTTGAGGTCTAAACCTTCAATAGCGTAAATCGCAGTGATTGTGTATACCTGGCGAAGTGCAGTTCCTTGTTGGACTGCTACTGGGCTTGTCCGTGCGATAGTGAAGTTTTCGGGTGGGTCGCTCAACCCTGCAAAAACTTCGGATGCCCGATGTACTGCACCCCACACAAGTTTACGCCCGTCAGTTTCTTCGCCTGCTTCTAAGTCGTAATAATCAGATTTTTTGATTAATACATATTCAGAGTTTGGATCCAAGTCCCCACTTGTTGCGTCTGCACCTGTTTGAAGGTTTGCAGAAGTAAAAGTCCCAATCAAAGCGGTAGCACTATTTGCAACACTCAAGGTAACCAAATCAGTAACATCCGTTGATGCTGCAAGATAGGCATTTTCAACATCCCCTTGGGTGTATGTAGAAGCACCATTTTCAGTAGCAATGGTGATTGCATTGCCAACTGCACTAATCTCTACACCCACAACCCCGTTGGCACTTTGCCCCTCAATCAATTCAATCGTGATTGAGTTACCTGCTGCCCCTGCGGTTACTGCGGTGAATGTAAGCCCATCAATGGTTCTTGATGCTGCAACTGCTGCACTACCTACGGTTTCCCCCAAGTCACCAAGTCCATCCGTAGAGATGAACTTGATGCTTGGAAAAATTGTAGATGCGTTTACCGTAGCCATCTTATGATGCCTTAGTTAATACTGCAAGATGCTCAGGTTTTGCAATAGAGCAACCAAAGATGGTTGTGAATGCTCCGAAGTGTTCACCCTTTGCAGCATCGTAATAACGGCGATACGCACATTGTAATCCAATTCCGTCTACGGTGAATGGAGTGTATTCTTCCAAAGTAGATGTTCCGCTTACTTCTGGAATACGGTTAGCGATAACCAGAGCATCACTGCTACCTGCAAAAGTGTGTACATCTCCAATTGCTGAACCACCTGTTACAGAAGTTACATGTGTAGACATTCCGTAAAGATTCCCAAATCTACCACCTTGTAAAACACCTGGTCCGAAGGTTTCGATGCTGCTTGGCATAAGAGCAGAATTTACGCTGCTATTCATAACAAGATGCCTGTCCATTGGAGCACCTGCAGTATCAAGAGCAGATTGCAATCCTTGTATATCTGTAAGAGCGGTAGAACCTGCATTTACTGAAGTTTCTGCCGTGATAGTTGGAGTAGTCAAATCAAGGTCTGCTTGGATAGCACCAAATACAAGGGAGAGCAAATAACGACCAAATTCGTGAGCATTCTGTTTAGCATAACTCTGGATGGTCAGTGGGCTCTTGTTCATATCATTGTCAACCAAGTGGAAAGGTTTGATTCTTTCTACTAAGTTTACATCAATGGTATCGACTGCCGAGTCTGCGTCTTGGTTGTACCCTGTTGCATAAGAATAATCACGAGCTACATCGTCAGTCCGTACAATGGGAACTTTTACAGTTGCCTGCCGACCTACGATTTCGTTGGTGATGTTTAGCGTGAAATCAGAAACAGGGGCGAGCAAATCGGTTAATACGCTTACCGCTGAACTGATGGTTATTTCGGATGATATTGAGTTAGCCATTTTTCTTTATTTTTATTGATTCCAAGTGCGTACGAGTTCGCTCATGTTTTGGTTAATTAAATTTTGTTTCTCTGCCCAGGTTTTGCAGTTAGCAAGTTTTTCATCAAAGCTCATTGGTACAACTTCTGCGGAAGCATGGACTGGGTCGCTTCCCGAATCTTCTACCATAGTTTTGAAACGAACCTCCATGCTTGCAAGTTGCTTGTGTAAATCGTCAACCTGGTTTTGCAATTCTTCGTTTGATTTACCTGCTGCTTCAACTGCTTTTTGTGAAGCATCTAAGTCCAAAGCCAATCTGTCATTTTCTGCCTGGAGTTTGATTAGGTTTTCTGTAACCTCTTCTAAGTTGGTTTCTACTTTTGCTTCTGCAAATAAGCCCGTAGGGTTAGCAGCAGGTTGGGCGACAATCGAAAAAGCAGATACGCTAATTGCTCTTGCATATACTTCCACATTTTCTTGCCCGTTGAATTGTTGTGCTTCGCCTTCTTCATCGTAATAAATTGTTTCTGCCTGGAACTCTGCCGAAACACCAAATGCTTCAGGGGCTTTTTCTGCTAATTCAAACAAGGCATCGTAATCGCCCTGATGATGCTCTTTCCAAGAATCTAATGCCTGGAACTTGGCGGTAAGTTTTGTGTACTCTCCATCTTGTACAATTTCAAAATCGCTCCATAACCCGATGGAGTCTAATGCTTCATTGCTTGGGCTATGGGTGTAATATGCCTTGATGGTTTTGCCATCAACTGCATTGTAAAAACTCTGTATTGATGCTTCGTCTAATTTCATGCCGTGGCCTTTGGCTTCTGGTGTTGAAATTAAACTCACATTACTGATGCTACCAAGGGCTTTATCTACAATGCCTTGGTTCATCTTGGTGTCTGTTTCGAATAATAGTTCCATACCTAAGGCATCTATGTCAACCATTGGTATGTCAATGCTTTTTGCAGGCATAAAAAAAAGGGCTCCCGTTTCCGAGAGCCCTAGATTATGAATAAGAAACAAAAGTCGACAAAGAGCCGATTATTCAATGTTGGGTTATTCTTTTTTTTCCTGCAAGGTTTTTTTTCTAGCTGCTTGCATTTTTGCCTGTTGTGCAGGTGTTATCTTGCGTTTGCTTTTCTTACCACCTGCTGATGCAATGGGGTTCTTTATTTCCTTGTTACAATGTGGGCATTTCATTTGTAGTATGTAGTTATAATTAGTGGAAGCAATATGCCTGTTGCGAGCCAAGTGATTGCGATTATTTCAATAAGTGTATTCATTTTTGCCAAGCTGCTTTCTTTTTCTTTTCTGGTGTAATTACCACTTTGATGCCTCTTTCTAAGTCTGTATAAAGTATCTGACCTGTTCCTTGCTTCAAAGCTAGTATTTCGTGATGACTGAGTTTTATGTTTATTGTATGCATTGGTTTTAGTCTTTGGTGTACCCATCAAACCACCCTTCGCCCCGAGTGTCGTCCCTGCTGCACCATTCTTGAGCTTGTTGCAGGGTTAACCCTGTTGCTATGACTTTGTTCTGTTTTGTTGGTTTTGCGTAGTATCTGATAATTCTATATGTTTTCATGGTTCTAACTTTTTCGTTGTAACATTGCTTGCAACACCAACCATTGGTATAAGGGTTTGCATTGTAGCAGTCGTTGGCTGAAAAGAGCAACGCCCTGCATATATCGCATGTTGCTTGGTAAGGGTATTCGGTTATCATGCCAAATCCACACTGCGAACTTTCCTTCCCGTGTGAATACATTGCACGGGGTCAGTTTCTTTTATGTGACCCTTTTTGAGTAGCTCTGTTACTCGAGGGCGTACTTGGTTCATGTCATCAAGCATAAGGTATGTTTTTATTGCTCGATCCGTAATAGGTCGCTTTAGGTTTGTCATTTTATTAATAGCCCAAAGGATTTTACTTTGTCTATCTGGCAAGGTTTTAAGAAGCTCTATGTAGCTTGCATAGGTGTTTGCGTGTAGTTGTTTTTTCATTGGTGTTGTGCAGTTGGTTGGTTAGTAGATTGATGTCCACTCATCAATAAAGTCGTATGCGTCAAAGGAGTTATCAAAAATGCAAATTGCTTTTCGCTTTGAGTTTGTTGCATACTTTGCAATAACAAGATAATATTGCTTGGTAAATAGTTTGAAATAAAGAACTTTAGACCCGTCATCATACTTGTCTTGGTTGAATGCTATGACAGGAGGTTTTGTGGCTTTGCCCTCTTGGTTTTTTCTGCCTAATGCTATTGATAATTCTTGGATGCTCATTGTATTGTTGTGTTAATTAGTTAATTTAGTCTTCGTAAGTATATTGGCTTGGTTCTAAAACTGTATCTATTAAGTTTTCTAGTTTTTGTAGTTCTTCATTTGCCCAAATTTTTTGAGATTCTGTTACATCGTTGCTTGTTAGTGCTTTAACAAGGTATCCTAAGACTGCTTCTTTTGCTGCCCTGTAGAAACTATTTTCTGTCAGATGATAGGTTCCTTGGCTTTCTTTTAAAAGTTCTTTGGTGTTGTTCCACAATGCCTCCTGAACTTCTACGTAATCCTTATCAGTTTCTATTGTAATTTTCATTTAGTCTCTCCATTCGTTTGTGATGCAGTAATAATCTACCTTGGCTTGCTCGTATGTATATCTGCCAAGCAACCCTCTTTCTGCATGTAGTAAAATTTCTTGCTGCCAAGGCTTGGCCTTTGGGTATCTATGCTTCACGATAGCATCCATAAACCATAAAAGGTTATCTGCTTGCCTTGCTTCTCTTGCTTGCTCAGTTTCTGTCTTTTTTAATTTTGCTTTCTTCTCTAGCCTTTTGCGTCTAATAGCTTCCTCTATTATTCCTTTTAATCCTGGAGGTGTTATAGGAAAAAGTTCTATTGAGTTTAGCCTTTCTGGTTTATAAGATTTAAATTTTTTAGATTTGTTTCTCATTTTAGTCTCTTTATTCCTAGAGGTTTATTGCTGCTTCAAGCACTTCAATGATGGAGTCAACTTGTTGGCGTTCTTCAGAAGTTACAAGCAAGTCACTTGCTTTTTCTTGCAATCGAATAAAGTGCTCAATGTCTCCAACTTCGACAGCATTTGCCATGTCTGAAAGTAATTCTAATAATGTCATAGTGATGTGTGGGTTGGGAAGATCATGCTCCTAAGGTTAACCTTTTAATTTCTATATCGTAGCTTGCGATAATTTCTCCACCCTCTCCGTACCAAGTAAATTCAACATCAGTAATGTGGTGACCATCGCAATCTAGATATTGCTCATAGCAGGGTCTGATATTTCTCTTGGCAGTGGCTTTAGTGATCTTAACTTGATCTGATGCGTACCTTTCTGGGTACCATGTAAGTTCAAAGTCTATTGCTTGGTTAAATGCTTTTTTAAGTTTCATGTGGTTGTTCTGTTTAGTTAATTTGTTGGTTTACAGCTACCCATTCTTCTTTTCTTACATCTTTCGTTCTTACTATATATCCTTCGTTAATGTACCATTGGACAACTCCTCTAATATCAAGCCAGTTGCGAACTATAATTTTTGTTGCCTTAATAGGCTCAACAAAGTCTTTTGTCCACTCTAGCTTACTTACGCCTCCATCAAGGAGGTTTTCAATGATTCTTTGTGCGTGTTTTTGTGCTTTTGTCATAATATACTTGGTTGTGGGTTAATGTTGTGTATATTCTTAACTTATCATAACCTGTTATGATGTAAAGAAAAAAGATTAAAAGTTTTTAGATTTATTTCCACCCGACTTGTTGGTCTTTTATTATTTGCTTTTTTGTGAATTGTTTTCTTTTTCCGTTTTTGTAGTATGCACGCCCGAAGCTTAACTTCATGCAATCGGTGGGGGCTTGAGTGTTGAGCCTTGCCATTTTGAAAATCATTGCCCGCCCCCATTCGCTGAATGGGTAAAAATAAAACTTAGGGTTTGCCTTGCTTTGTTTCTCCAAAGCTTCAACAAGTTCTTCTTCATTATAATACCATTTTTTTGTCATGCTCATACTCTAAGTTTATGTTATACTTCTCTAGTCTGCTTCCATGTTTTGGTTGCAGATTCTTCATGGAAGTCTGAATTTTCTACATGGCGAATTGCAGAAGAAAGTGTTTTACAACTCGCACGATGTTGGAAACAGAAACTTTCTTTTACTGTCCACCTGTTGTAATTGAACCTATCGTATTGTATCACAAAATGTGGAGGGTTATCGCAAATGTCTTCCCAATCAACTGCAAGAAGCTTGTATTGTGGTGGGAGTGATCCCTCGTTTAAAATGGCAAATGTTGGTTGTTCTTCGTTATTCATACCCTTAACTTATCATAGCTTGTTATGATGTAAAGAAAAAAGATAAAAAAGTTTCAGAGCAAAAAAAAACCACCCTTGCCGAAACAAGGATGGTCTGGCATTTACCCCTAATGCCAAATGAATCAACGCAAAGCATACCTTCTTTTTCCGATGGTTATTTTGCCCTGGTTACTTCTAGTATTGGCTCGCAAATATCTTTGTTATTTTCCTTACTTTTTCTTGCACTGAACCTAAGCCAAAGTGCTCCAGTTGGTTTTGGTGGTCCACCTCTTTCGATGTGCCAACCACCATATCCGTCAGAATATTCTTCCTTGTAGCTTGGTACCTTCAAGTGCAGTTGTTCGTCATGATAAATTGTGCCTTTGTTAGTCAGCCTTATTCTTGCAATCGGGAACTGCCATTCGTTATGGGTATGCCCTGTTGCTACAATATGTGCATCTGGTAAATAAACTGCCTGCCTGTTTGTTTGTATTGTCCCTTTCGTAACAGGTGCATCACCTCCGTATCCGTGATGATACCACATGTTTTTAGTCATACATTGCGAATGGTACATGATTTGGAACTTTACCCATCCACTCATACCACCAACTTTAATTGAACTTCCTTCCTTGTCGTTGAGCTTTTCAGCAAGTCTTTCCGTAAGGTTGGTTTCGTGTCTCTTTGCAATGTTTGTTTCATGATTGCCAAGTGCCATGATTGCAAAGTTTTTTGCGTAGGGTCCATAGAAGTTGGCAGCCGTATTTACCAAGCTATCCAGGTAATCCCCTTTTGCATGTTCTGGTTTCAAATCTTTCTTTATTGCTCTTGGGTCGTATTTGCCCTGCATGGCACAAAATAAATCCCCACCATCTATGATGATTGCGTTTCTTTCTTTTGCCTGCTTGAGATGCCTGAGTTCCATCGCATTGTCAGATTTTGGGTTATCATGGTGTCTATCAAATGACAACAACACCCAAAAAGAATCTTCTGTGGCAGATGATTTTAAATTGTGTTTTACAAAAAACACATTTCGGCTTTTCTGTGTTACTTCAGTGCAGCCGACTGGTATTCTCGCAACAGGCATCAAGCATTATCTATTTCTTTGAGCTTTCTTATTGCCCACTCTATGCCACTTGTTCCACCCCAAGCATCCCACATTAAACCTCCGCACCCTTCTGAATATGGTACATCCTTGTGCTGCTGATGCCTTTTGAAACTTGCCATTCTTGCGATGGTGTCCCTGCTTATGTTTTCACCTTTAGCTAATTGATTTGCCCGTGCCCATCCAACAGGTGTACCGCAATCTGGGTTATTTTCGTTTCTATACTTTAAGGCTTTTTTGGCATTGTTAGATGCAGACTTTGGGTAATCATTGTAAGTTGCAAACTCTAATGCTTCTTGCTCTTCTTCTGTCAATTCCCCATCTTGTTCAGGTGCATCTGTTGGCTCTTGGTCAATCCCTTCTTGCTCTTCAAACCCTTCTTGGGATTTTAGTGTGATGGGTCGCCTTGTTCCCCCGTCTGTTTTCCAAGCATCCATGACAGGTTCTTTGATTGCCTCTAGCCCGAGTTGCTCACGAAAATAATTTTCATCTTCTATTTGTGGGGTTATGCTACCTGCACGAACACCAACGCCATACGCATCAATTTTTTCTTTAATAGAAGCCTGTTCTGTTACTGGTGCTACATCACCTTGCAATGCTTTTTCCATTGCCCTGTCTTTTGCCATTTTCTTTAGCTCTTCTTCATAGTCCATGCCATTGGCTGCATAGATTGTGGATTTACTTGCCAATCCGTTTTCTAATAGAACTGCATCAGTTTGAGCATCTTGCCTGCGGTCAAGGGTTGGGCTTGTTGTCCACATGAAGTCGAAATTTTCTCTGTCTGCTTCGCTGATTCCGTTTATTTCGCCATTATTTTCCCATTTGTACATCTTCCACTTACATAATCTTCGCAAGAAAATGTCTTCTATCTGTTCCCTGATTTGCCCGAACCTGTGATTGGTAACTGCCCGAGTTGCTTTTGAGCTACTGAAGGAAGCGTTTGACCACCCAACCAAATTTTCTACGGTAATGCCAACAGAAGAGCAGGCAAAAGATATAAGCGATAACATGAATTTATCCACCCCATCAACTGCACCCCCTTGAATAGTTTCAACTGATTCCCCTGCTTCTAGTAACAACAGGGAACCAGAATACAATTTCTTGTATGATGACCGCATGGGTTCATCTCCAAATTCGTTTCCATCCCACCTGGCTGAATATGGTTGGTTGCTTGTTATGAATCCTGTCAGAGCTGAACTTGTTTTGACTTTTGCAGTGTAAGCAGTTTGCACTTCATGAATATCTTCAAGGGTTTTGGTTGCTGCTGCTAATAAGGGAGTACCCCTGATTTGCCCAATCCTTGTTGTGTTGGCTACATGTATGCAGTCTTTGCTATTGATGTAAATGCCTTCTGAATAATCTACTACACCGTCTTTAATGTTAGCTACCCTGTATTGTGTGGGCCTACCGAATTGATTTAACACAATTCCATCAACTTCGTTTTGCTTTCGTTTCTGTGGGTCATGGCTACTTGCAACCCTTTCTGATGGTACAAGTTGAAAGCTACCTCCCTTTGTTAGCAATACAAATGCTTCACCTGCTAATAATAAATCGGTGATAATATGCTGCAAAACCTTTTGCATACCATGCCCTGATATTTCGCAGTTTCTAAAATAGTTTTTAAAAAGTTTATTTTGTTCTTCGTTGAGTTCTTCATTGCTACCCATTGCCTGGTATTTGCAGCTACCCAAGTTGCTCACAAATACTTGGATGATAGATTTGCAGATCGGGTTGTTTCTCTCAAGGTCACGCAGGGTTGAAAGCAATTCTAAGCGATTGCCGTGCGATAAAACTTTTTCTTCAGTTTGTACAATACTGCTCCTGTCAAGGGCATCTTCATGTTTTCTCCATGAAGGCCGACTACCTGCGTAGCCGAATTGTACAGGCTTCCCGAACTCGTTTAGTATTGTCTGCGGTTGCATATTATCATCTCCTTAAAGTTAGGGCTCAATGCTACACCTTGGGTTCGGGCGTTTACAACCTCATATTCTTTTTCTGCCCGTTCAAGCTCTTGCCTGATTTCTTCTTGCTGCCTGAAAGACTTGTTGCTACCTGCGGATGAGTATTGGCTCAAACCAAGTGTTTCTAATCTTTCAAGGGTCTTAGATAACCTGGTTATTCTTGCTGAAAGAAATTCTAAATACTCTTGGTCTGTTCTGTATTTGTACGATACCATGCAAAAGGTTTCATTGTCTACTTTGCAAAAATTAATGGATACCTGCTTGGCATCCAATTTTTCATGTCTTTGTAGAACTCTTTCTTTATTGCTTGGTTCTTAAATAAATTAACCCGTGCCCTTGTTGCTTCTAATAGTTTTCGGTTCGCCCCTCTGGTTGCTGACATTTTTATGCCTGAGGATTTTACTTCAATAGCTGCATTAAACTTCTGAATAATATTTTTTCCGCTACACCTTGGTGCTACAATTCTGCGTACAGCTGGTGAAAGCATTGCCTGCATTTTGTTTTTTGCAAGACCTCGTACAGGAAAAACAATATTTGCTTTTTCTGCCATATAAACAAACTGACCTGCAGTTATACCTCTGTATGTGATTTTTCGTTTTGTCCTTGCTAGTTGCTTTGGTACTGCATCACCCCAAAAGTCTTGCTTCAACCATGCTTGCCGTGGGTATGGGCGTGAATATATTTTCCCCCCTCTTTTGGGGAATTTTTTCTTTGTCCCTTTGGGTGCAGCGATGTTTCTTGTGTCTGGTTGCCTGCCAACCAATACAGGTTCGCCGATGTGGTAATATCTGCCGTTCTTTTTTGTAATTAGTTTTGCACCTTCGTGCCCAAGGAAACTCATTCCTTGAGGCATATTGTAGGGCACAATACCCCCTTTACGCTTACCCCGTGACATTCTCCCGCCAATTTCGGCAACTTTAGTTTTTCGTGCTGCACCATTTAACACCATTCCGACTTCTGCCTTTAAAACTTCCTTAAAAGTTTTGCCTGACAGATTTGCCAATCCTTTTATAACTGCACCGAATCCACTTATATCTACTGCGTCTTTTGTTTTTTTCACATTTCTTCGGGTCGGTGGATTTCGCTCAATGGTACTCTTCTATTATCTGTTGGTCTGTCTACTTTGCCCACTTTGGTTTTCTTGAAAAAGGACCCAATCGCCAAGGAATAATTCAAGCAGTCAAACCAGTGATTTTCCCTATCTATTTGTTTAAATTCAAATTTTGCCCTGCCGTTTTTGTCTCGTAATTCCACTTCCACTTCTGATAACAAATGCCTGTACAAAAGGTAATCAGCGTTTCTGTAAATTGAAAGCCCTGCCAACTTTTGATTTCGCATTCGTACTAACAGTCTTTTGAAGTGAAGGTTGTTTACATCAAACCTTGGTACAGTGCCTTTTACTGCTTTGTCTTTTTGCCCATCTGTTGGGTTTACTTGAGTAATATTGAGTTGCCCCTGCATAGTCTGTTGCCCCCTTATGGCAAACCACTTATTTCCGAGGTTCAAAAGGTTAGATAAAACAAAAGCAGTATTATATGCCGAATCCACCCCTGCATAGTCGCAATCGTATCGGTTGTAAAGATCACTCAGGTCTTGGAAATTGTCTGCCCTACCATTGTCCACAATGTGTGTGATTCCCATGTTATCATGTGCAGTAACCATCCAATAAAATTCGTACTTCTGCACATCGCAGGTTAATAGCACCAAAGAGTCGGCAGGTATTTCACCCCTTGCATATTCCCCTTCTAGTTGCTTCATCTTAATAACATCGGGCGTATCTTCCGTGTCATGCTTCCATGGCAGAGCCTGGAAACTATTGCGAAAGTCTTGCAGTTGGTTTGTTCCTTTTGCTTCAAGGAACATCCTTGCAGCATCCTTGATACTTATGTAACTGCTATACAAGCTATTCAGGTGATAGCCTTGGTGACTTTCGTCAGCAGTTGGATTCGTGCTTTCCCATTTTGCTAATGGAGAACTGACCATTTTGTTTTTTTCTGCCGTGTCCTTAACTTCGTGCCCACATGATGGGCAGACCAGAACTGCGTTTGATGCAGTTGCGTTGATGTCTATTTCCCCACCTTGTGTTTCTTTCTGCCATTTTACATGAAACTTTTCACCGTCTTCCTTGAACCCAATCTCTGCTAATTCACCACACGAAAGGCAAGGAACTCGGTAGGTATTAAAAGTGCTATGCTTCAAATGGTGGTATATTGTTTCTGCCCCATCATCTACGGTTGGAGTTGATGCTAGAACAAATAGTTTTGATGATCCATACGCTTTGATTCTGTTTGATGCTAATTGTATTGCACCTGCTTCGTTCTGGTTGTTTACGCTCGCTTTATCACACTCATCAAAACATACAACCGCACAAGGGAAACTAGCCAACTTAGATGCCGAGCCTGCCCCACCCAAATGTACATTACAAGTTGTGAGATTGTAAGTCAGGTGAGTAAAGTTGTCAGGGTTTGCAGGCAGAACCTTTCTCACTTCTGCTGATGCTTCCATCATTGGCTTGATACGCTCTTTTGAAATCTGTCGAGCAGCAGTATCGCTCGGCATCAAATAAAGTACGGGCTTTGGTGTCTTTGTGACTACATAGAGCAATCCAATGTGCATCAATGTGGTCTTGCCCGTTTGTGATGCGAAACAGACGGTTAATCTATCTGTCCTTTTATTCCCAAATTGATTTAATGGTTCTATCAAATATTGATTGAACCCTGCTTTGAAATAACCTGCGTATGGAGAAACTTCTTTTGGAATGTAAATGTGTTTTTCTGCCCACTCGCTTACCGTCTGTTTTTCTTTTGGGGCAAAAATGTTAGTCGCAGTTGCTTCAAGGCTATTCATATTTAAATTGTTTCGTGCGTTGGTCAGACTCCATGCTTTTGCATAAGTCTGCGTAAATATTTTCAAGCTCTTGTTCTAATATTGCTTCTGCCCTTGATGGGTCTGTTGGGTTAAGTGCTGATGCAAGGTTTTCGGGCATGGAATCCAATGCCTTTTTCAATGGATAAAGAATTTTGCTTAGAGTTGCGCAAAGTTCATCGCTATCAACCAACCTGCCTTCTTTCTCTTCTACATGCAGCCTTTCAATTCTGTTCTTGAGCATTATGTTTTCCGATTGCCCCTCGAGCAGTTTCCCACGCAAATCAATCAGGTCTTGTGCCGTGAATGTTTTTCCACCTATCTCAATTTTACCGCTACCCTGCCTGGCTAAACCTGCCCGTACTTGAAGCCAATCTTTGGCATCTTCGAGAGTTTCCGGCATTCCTTGTTTAACATACTTATAGTATGTTGAACGCTTAATATTAAGTTCTTGCCAAGGACTACTCTGGCTTTGGGTAATTATTTTTCTCTCTGCAGATGTTAGGGTTTTTCCGGCTTGTACCTTCTTAACAATATTTTTTAATTCTGCCTTTAAAACAGTATCTGCAAAGTTTTCTGGTATTAACTCAGCCATTGATTAATAACTGCTTTTGCTACTTGCTCTGTCATTTTTGGAGGCACTGACATTCCTACCAAGTAGTTTCCTAGCGTTTCTTTTTTTGCCACATAGTCATCTGGAAAGCTCTGCAATCTTTTCCTTTCTCTAAAACAAAATATTCTCGGCTCCGACCAGTGAGCATGATCGTGATCTGTTGCTGTCAGAGTTGATGCAGGCTTTCCAGAATGCATTCTGACATTTGTAAACCAGCTTGGGCGTCCATAGAGTTTTACATGTGCTTTTTCAAAGTTATTTCCTGGCAAAGTTGCTTTCCATAAAGTTGTGAATTTCCCACTTACAGCACAATATTTTTGTTCTTCTTTATTTAGAACTATGTCTTGCAATGCTTCGCCTGCTGTTATTATTGGTTCTTTAGGCTGCAAAATAAGTTTTTTCTTATACAGGTCTGATCTAATAGCACAAAAAAACACTCGCTGTCTTGCTTGAGGAACTCCACAGTTTTTTCCGTTAATTAAAAAGACCTGGACTCGATACCCTATTTCCTCAAACCTTTTTATTACTAGCTTTGTATAACCTTTTGCGTTTCCAATAAGCATTCCTTTAACATTTTCTGCTATTGCTACTTTAGGCTTTAGCTCTTTAACTAGATCAAGGTAGTCAAAAAAAAGATCCGAAAGAACCTGCTTTGCTTGCCCTTCCCGAAACTTCTTTTCTTTACTCCAATCTCTTTCTCTTTTGCCTGCCATTGAGAATGAACTGCAAGGTGGAGATCCATCTAATATATCGAGATTGTAAAGTCTGTCATCAAGTTTCTGATTTAACAATTCCTTGATAGGACAAAGATAATAAAGTTCAGGCTTCAAGTTTTGCTGATAGTGCCATGCCATTTCTGGATCAATATCATTTGCTCCAAGTACATTTGCACCTGCTAATTTATAGCCCATACTTGAACCTCCACCACAGGCAAAGGTACTAAAGACTTGTATGTTATTTGTCTGTTTTAAATCTGATAGAAACCACGAACAGTTATTCACTTGTTTATACAGGTTTATCAAATTCAAACCCACACTTTGGGCATTTGTGCTTTGTTTCTAAGTCTTCTAATTCTACTTCTGAGGTTTCTGTGTTTTCATTTTCTACATGGAATTGTGACATTAAAAAGCTCAGACTTGATTGATCGTATCCTGTAAGATCCAGGTCATTCTCTCCTGTATCAAGCTGCTCTATTAAATCTTTTAGTTTAGTATTATCACGCTCTGATAATTCTGCTATCCGATTGTCTGCAATCATGTCTGACCACTCTTCTGCCTCTGTCAGATATTCTTGTTCGTCAACAGGAACTTTCTCAAAGCCTGCAAGCTTCGCGGCTTCAAGTCTTCCATGTCCTTTAACTATAAAGCCAGACCGTTTGCTAACTACAATTGCCTGACGGAATCCTTGTATTTTCAGAATCTTTGCTAATAAAGCAATTTGTTCCTTACTGTGGGTGTTTGGATTATTTGGATTTGGTACTAATTCACCAACTTCAACCAAATTTGTATAGCTACATTTAATAATCATACCCTGTTTCTCTATTTATTAAACAAATGAAGCAATAAAAAAAGTCTATAAAACCGAAAACTTTGGCTCTCGCAAAAATACCCGACCGCGCACTCAGGTACTTTGAGATTTTTTTAAATAGATTCCTTGATTTTTTTTTCGGATGTAAGAATTGATAAGCGATTCCTGTACAATTTTGCTATTTCTTTTGTATGGCATCACTTTTGCACCAGTTTCGCTAATTATCTTTTTAAGGGTATGCCTTGTAACTGAATACTTCTTCATGATTGTTGCCAAGGTTGCATACCCATCAGGTGGTTGTACTGAGTTTCGTTTTGCACCTGCTGCACCATCCAATCCGATTTGGGTGCTATAGTCTTTTGTCAGTTTATGTATGTATTGGTGAGACACCTTAAAATGCTCTGATAGCTGCCTAAGGCTGCTAACATGCCTACCGTTATGTTCTAGCATCACATCATAACCCAAAGCACGGAGTAGACAGAACCCGTGCAGGTTTTGTGACATTTTACCAAGAAATTTATTGATAAACTCCAAGGTAGCTAACTTTGTTTGCTTCTCAATATGTTCTTCAAGCAAGGGCATGACCTCGAGTGGGAGCACATGTGGAGCAATGGCATCGCACAAGTCTACTTGTGTTTCTGCGTTAATTGCCTGTGGGGTCATTGGGTGTGTTTTATCAACAAGGGGCGTGTAATCTATTGCATCATTGTAAGATACATATTGTCCAAGTTGGTCATTTTCTTGCAGTTTGGTGTTCTTCATTCTTGGTATATTTTCACCCCTAACCCTGGTTTGTGTGAGTATGCTTTAGTTATTTGCAGGCTATACACCTGTGCATCATCGTGGAAATACCCTGATGCCTGCATGGCATCCAACACCCCTTTTGCTAAATTATCGCAATCTGGTCTTTTTGGGTTTGGCAATGGGTCAACCTGCTTTTGTGCCTTGGTTGCTGATTTCAGATATGGCATCAAATATTGTATTTCCAAGCGTATTGCACCTGCTATCGGAAAAGTAGGTTTAAATACACTTAGAATCGCTCTGAAGTATTTTGCGGTTGCTTTACCCTTTTGATTCTTGCCTACAAAATAACGCCCCTCCTTGGTCTTTAGGATAGTGTTTCCAGACTGATGCGTAGACCTAGGTAACTCGCACGGAATGAAGAATTGAATGGGGGGGGCTTGTTTTTTTTCCATAAACCTAGTAATTTGCTAAACCTAGCCCCCCCCAAAAATGTCAAACCATCAGGCAAAAGGATATTTCTTTTATCCTTCTGGCAATGGCTTTACCTGTCTGTTGATGATTGAACCTGGCAATCAGCTCTTGTATGTCGTAGTTGGTGGTTATGATGGTTGGGCGTAAATAATCCATACGCTCCCTTATCAACTCAAATAATGATGATTCAGCAGTTGGTGTCGCTCTTTCTTTGCCTAAGTCATCAAGTAGAAGGATCGGGGCTTTTACCATCTGAGCCATTAGATTAGATTCGCTAATGACCCTTCTTGCAAAGGTTTCGGCTCCGATGCTGCTTGGCATTGCACCTGTCTTTACATACAACAACTGCAAAGCAATCCAAGCTAACCTAGTTTTGCCTGTACCCGATTCGCCATACAGTAGCAGGTTGCACAAGTTAGGGTTACCATGCCATGCCCACCTCTTTACAGATTTGAGTATTGCCTGATTCAACCTAGCTTGGTCAGTTTGCTGAAATGCAGGGGGGGTAACCTTGTCGATTGCTGCCTTCCTTTGGGCTCTTTTGCCTTCTAACTCCTGTTCTTTTCGTTGGGCTATTTCTTCATCAGAAAGAAATTCAATTTTAGAAAAATCAATTATTTGGTCCATGTTTCTTTTCTTTCTTTTTTCTTATCTTCTCTTTTCTTATCTTCTCTAGTAACGCTTTTGGCGTTACGCATTCGCATATTAGCTATTCTTTGAGCACCAAGAGCCCTTTTTTTTGCGGAGTTTGAGTTGTGTTTTTCGAAGTCTTTTATTGTCAGAATATCTTGTTCTACTTTTTCTCCTTTCTGCCTATTCTCTAAACTAATCCATCCTTGCTTCATTAGCTCAAATGCAAAGTTTGGCATCGTTAGCATATCAATCATTTCCTCTGTAGCTTCCATTGTTCCGTCTTCAGAGTTTTGATCTACCCAAATCCAAAAAGTAACTAAGTGTCCAATAATCTCCTGTCTTGTTGTCAAAAGATTTTTGGCTAATTGAAATACTTCTGGCTTAGTTGGTAATGTGTGTTCAATCTTTATCCATGCCATCAGAACACCTCCTTTATGTGGGCGTATGGGTCAGTTTCCCCATTCTCTTGGGCACATTGCCTGAATGAGCTATATTGCTTTTGGGCTTTTTCCATTATGGTTTCTATCTGCGTTGCAATATCGTTCAAGCCACAATGGTATCTAGTGCCATTTGCTTCAATTATCCATTCTGCCGTTTCTTTGCATGTTGATTCGCCCACTTGGTGCAGTTTAATAGAGATTTCTGAAACCTGCCCTGCCATGATTGAATTATCTTTGAGAAAATAAACCCATGTATTGGGCTTATATGGTATTGATTCGTGTGTGTGTATCATAATTTTGTTGTGTTAGTCTCCCCAATACCGTTGTGCTTCCATGGTATTGCTTGGGTAGTATTTTGCGAAGTATCGTTCTTTTGCCTCCTGATATTTGCGTTGTTGCTCAATATAAACCTTTGATTGCTTTGGAACGCTAAATGTCCAAGTGTAGAAAGGTTGAAAACCTTCTTCCATAGGGTCATTTGTTACCCCTTCAAGCTCTTGGATTTCTTCCATTTCTGACCTAGTTAGATGCTCTGGCGTTATGCCTTTGTCAATGAATGCATCATGGCCTACCCTAACTTTACAAGGCAGGTAGTTATTCCACATTGCAGCAGCCATCAAAGGATCTTCATAAAAGCTAAAGTTCCAACCTTCTATTTGAGCAAATCGAACGCACGCATCGGAATCTAGGTTTGCTCTAAGTAGTTTCAATGCTCGAGCAAAATTTTTATGTGGATTTATGTCTGGTGCTACCATGTCAGAATGGGACATCTTCGTCCATATCGTCTTGTGCTGTTTGCTCAGATATTTCGTCTGTAACAAGTGGATCTATATCAGTATGTTTTTGTGAATTAATCCCCCCACATAAATCAAGTGCTTCTCTAAAAGCGACACTATCTTCGTAGTTAGAATTTGCCTCAAAGTTTTCTATATACCAAGTTCTTTGCTTTGGTGCTAATTCCCCTAGAGTTTTGCCTTTATTTTTACCTATAGGCACAACTGCATTCTCCCAATCACCTGCATCTCTATTTTTTGGTGGTTGCTTTGGCGTGGACTCTATTTGTCCTTTTGATTGGATTGCACCTGTAACTTCATTTGCAGAAGCGTAAGACTCTTCTATGCCATAACCTAAAGATGCAAGGGCACGCCCGATTGCACTGGTTTCGCAGTTTTCTACATAGCTCGTAGCATTGACCATGCTTGTCTTGTCTGCCTGGAACTCATGGGCAATACCTGTTGCTCTAGTTGCTCCGTTTTCATCTATTGCATTTGCTCTAATTACCACATGCCCATCAGTTGCATCGAATTGTAATAATTCAGTGGTGATTGACCAATTGCTGCGTTCGTTGCGGAATGCCAAGACCCTGTCTTTCACTTCCACATAATTCTTACCGTGTATTTTTATTGTCATTGTATTTATGTTGTTGTTGTTATTGTAACCTTAGAGCGTTACCGATCAGCTCTGTTTCAAGTTAAATATAAGATTTTGAAAATAAGTAAATAAAAAAGTGGACACCCCTAAGGATGCCCACTCCACACAACAACAACTACACCCACAACGATGCAGAAGGAAATCAATTACTTGCGCATATTTCTAAATAAGTCAATACAACGCCCAATGGTAAAAACCAAAGTAACTACACCGATTGCAAGGGCTAAATATTCGTTGATCGTGCTTACTGACCAAGTGCTCAAGGCACCGACTGCACCCACAACAGGGGTAATTCCAAATTTGTCAAATAAATTCATGCGTACAACCAATCAAGGAATAAAATTCCGATTATTAAAAAACATCCTATGCTTAACAATGTCATCTTCTTGGGGATGGTCCAAAATAAAACCCTAAAATTCCCATAAGGCTTGTCTGTCCCATGTAGGCAAGGTGCCCTGCTGATAAAATGATTGGGTCTTGACTTGCAGGGTACGACAACAACCCGAATAACCATTCTGTTCTACCTTCGCCTGTTGCGTTGGTAATACTGAGGAACTCTGTTTGCGGAAAACAGGTGCAAAGCAAGATGCACAAGCAAAGAGTACCGCACCCCATAAAACCAATGACACGACGAGAGAAAGAGGTAAATTCGCCAACACCTGCTTGATCCAACTGAGCTTGTAATCTAATGAAATTATCATTCGCTCTAGACTCTCTCGCAATTTCCAATTCATGCCTTTGCCTGCGAGCTTCAAACATAAGACCAAAACCCCCTTTAAGAATAGCACCAAGGGCAGTCGAGCCACCCCCAGTAAGCAACATAAGCAAGACCTCGCCCATTTCATTTATTTTCCAACTGCATCTCGCAACCGATCAAGCTCTTTTTCCAAATATTTGAGCCTTTCAAACTGCTGATAATCGCTTGTTATTGGTTTGTCTTGCATGGCTACCAAATGGTCAAGGTCTGCTTTTGCTTGTTCCGCAAATTTTTCAAGATGCATCATCCTTGCAGACAAATCCCCAAGCATCGTTCCCTCATGCTGCACTCTGCCCAACCCATTATCTAGTTCGTTGATCTTGTTCCAAATAACCGAATAACCCCAGACGCATGTTCCAACTATTGCGATAACTTTTGCCATGAAGGCAAGATTTGCCTTCACCTGCACATTATCACCAAGCTCGGTAGCTCGGGGTTTTCCTGTCACATTAGGTTACATTAAGGGCAGAACCAGTAGTGACCACATCGGATGCACCCACTGCATTTTCTGCACTCACTCCGTAATAATACGAACCTGTCGTGCCTTCTTCATACCTCACAACAAAGGTTTCTCCTGTTGTAACGGAATCCCCTGTGTTGGTAGAAGTAAGGGTAATATTTGGTGCAGAACCTGTTGATGCTTCTGCGACCCCCCAAGTGCCGTTTGTGAGAGTAATTTCTGCTATTTTTGTTGATGATGCAGACAACGGACTAGAAGTTCCTTGATATATATTGAAACTGGTTTCGTTATCTGCGTTATCTCTGAATGATATTTGTACTGTTGCCATACCTAAGGTGTCGGTGTCTACTTTAAGTCAACCATGTTTGGGTCTGCGTCCCATCATAGTTAGCTATTGGTGCAACAATCCGCAGGGTTGTAAAACTTGTTGGGTAGCCGCCTGGGTGATCAACTCGTAATATTGGTCCATGCCCAAGTGTATCCATTGGAACGCTAGTTGATTGCAACGGGTCGAATACTTGTAACGCTCTCGCATCTCCAAATTCCAACTTTAAATGGGTCCTTATAGCTGAGTTGTTTGGGTCATTAAGAAAACCAACCACACGCAAATACATACCTGCTTGTGCGGTCCACTCTGGATTGTCTTTCCCAAAAGTGTCCCCATCGTACAAGGCTTCAAATACGCTTGATGTAAGTGTCTCTGAATAATTGGCAGTTGTGTATATCACATCACCCACCCGAACATCGTCTGGGTCAAAATACCCACTTGATGGGTCGCCAAGTTGCGTTCTGTAACTCCATGCATCAAGGTCTGACTTATTCAGGTCTGTAAAATTATTGGTTATGGTTCTTGTTTTGATCCCAATGAAGTTTGCAAATTGTTGTCCGCTTGGGTGGTCTTCAACATACATACTGCTTGTCATCGGACTTGGGAAATATTTATCCCAAGGGTCAGTCAAGTTTTCGTCTGCATTATATGGTTTTATGTATCTCCATGGGTGTTCTTCAGGGAACAAACGGGATACTCCCCATTTGTGCCCTAAGTAGCCTTCAATATTCTGCCTTCTTGTACCTCCCAATTCATTTCGGTGAAATATCACTTCCCCAATGTATGAATTACTTGAATTGCTTGGACTACCCATCCAAAAAATGTCCCCAATGTTTACAAATTCTGCACCTGTTTTAGATTCTATTAATTTGCCATTGACTCGCAGTTCAATTAAGTCGTTGGCAACAGAGCATACGCAGCTAATTAAAACAGGCTCGCTTATTGGGTCATCCCCAAGACCATCCACCCTTTTATCGCCTGTTGCACCTGCATCGAAAATAAATCTTGGTTCAGAAGGTGATCCGTTCCAAGGGGCATGTGCAAGGAATCGGTCGTGCCCGTCTACTGTTCCATTGCCGTGGTATAATCGGTCAGTGTTATTTCCACGCTCTCTTTGTAATAAAACAAAAAATATTTCAAACTCTTCCCAATTTGTGGATCTATCCGTTTGCCCAATCAAGCCAAAGGGTTGGTTAATTTCATAGAATAAATTAACTCTTGAGGAGGCTGCAGTTTCACCCAAAGGATATACATTTCCAATACAAAGAGTGTTCAACCCGTTAATTGTTTTCAGCCCTAAATAACCCCTTTTGTTCGCATTTGTTTGGGTTACATTGACAAGGGTGTTTCCGTAATTTGTTAAACTACTTGGCTGCAAATTGTTGGTGATTTGCCCGTATGTGAAATTTGCGTATGGTATATCAACTGGGTAATCGCTATTGGTTGAACTAAATACGGTAAAGATTGTGCCACTTGGGCATTCACCCGTTTTTATAATATCAAGCCCGAAATATGTCAGTTCGCCTTTAGCCCTGTGGTATAAGGCTAAAGACCAATGCCCATTTGAAATATCGTATACAAATGCAGGTGCTCCACTATCACCAAGTGCAACTCGTTCTGCCAAGTCGCTAGAATAATAATTATCCCACGAAGCATCAATGGGGTAGTCCATTACATAAGCTTTACCCCATGAAGGACCCCCGTCTACACCTGCAAGGGTAGAACTTATCGTGTAGCTATCAATCTTTTTGTAATAACCCTGCAAAACATAAAGTTGGTCATGATCTTCTGATAATGCTTCCCCATCACAAATACCAACCAAATTATCTAACTTAAAAGCGTATTGCGTTGTTGTCGGGGATGGGTCTGTTGCAGGGTCGTATTCGTCAAATACATAAGTGTCATCTTCCAAGCTCATGTCCAGGTGAACGACTGGTTCATACCTGCTTTCAAGGAAATCATCTATGCCCACATTTATCATGGATGGTGGGGCAGGTGTAAGCTGCTGCGTTGCAGGTAGGTCAGGGGCAAGGGGTGTTGTATCTGCCTCTACCTGGTCTGGTTCTTCAGGGAACTTTACAACTTCCAACAAGCTCGGGGCTAGGGGGCTTATTGCTAATGCCAATTGACTTGGTGCAGCAGGTATTTCACCTGCCGATAATTGATCTGGTGCAAGTGGGGATATATCTACATCAACCTGGTCAGGCTCGGCAGGTGTTACTGATGCTTCTACATCTTCGGGTGGTCGGCATTGGTTGGTAAGTAATGCTATTACATTGCTTGGTTCGTATGGGGTATATTGTTCGTTGCCATCAATAATGATTGCGTTGATTTCTAAAACATTTTCAGGAAATTTAATTACGCTTAATTGGTCAGGTGCAGCAGGTGGGTAGAATTGTTCAACTTCCAACAAGTCTGGCTCCAATGGCTCAGTAAGCTCCACTACAAACCCCTGCATGAAAGTATTCAGGAGTTGAAATTGCTGCTTAACTACAGTTTGCTTTTCTGTATTGTTTTCGATTTGCACTTCTAAGTAGCATGGTTTTTCCAATACACCATCCAAGTATGTATCAATTCTGAAATCATCCAATGCTACTAAACTTTCTGCCGTTGTGCCTGCCCATGTCATTGTCTGTGTGTCAATGAGTGGGTAATTTTCATCGTCTGTTAAATTTACCTTTACAATGGCATTGCCTGCCCATGAAGGTACTTGGTCAACATCAGAAAATTCTATCTGCAAGTTTACCGTATCTTTCCAAAAAAATTGAGAGCCAAACTCTATTCCTGCAGTAGCAGCAGATACAGGGCTTGTGTTAATGTTTACATTTAATTTCATGAGATGGAATCGGCTAATACCCTTGAGTTGGTGAGCAAAATTGTTTCTAACATACCTGTGTATGAAGAAACTGCAACTTGTACATCTACATTGATTGCCATGTTGCCAACCAATGCACCTATTAGGGCACT
>Ga0213864_10000129_pt1 | contig 31686 bp, 28 predicted proteins | sample PICome_5_FD_160078 | JGI IMG/M metagenome (GOLD analysis project Ga0213864, IMG submission 160078) | Coastal seawater microbial communities near Pivers Island, North Carolina, United States - PICO247 | ecosystem: Environmental > Aquatic > Marine > Coastal | place: USA: North Carolina... | reverse complement strand
CTAAACATAGAAGGTAGATTAAAAAAAAGAGATCTTGAAGGTATCAGTGGATTAGATTTAGAGAGATTTGATGTGATAGGATCTCAGCAAGGGAAAATTTTACATGCAGAAGAATATTTACAAATTGCCGAAAGAATTATTAACGAAGAACCGGGATGCGTATTAATTATAGACTCTTATTCGGCATTATGTACAGAGGCGGAAATTACTTCGGATATGTCTAAGATGCAAAGAGCTGACGGAGCTAAATTATTAGCAAAATTCTGCCGAAAAGTTGCTAATGTCATACCAGTGAATCAGTGTATTGTAATAGGTATTACGCATTTAATGGGTAATCCAGGGTATGGCAATGTAGAATGGAAAGAAAAATCAGGTCAGTCTGTTGCTTATCAAACAGATATAAAGCTAAAGGCCAAAATGTTCAAGCCGTGGTCAGCCACTGCTGACGGCCCTCAAATAGGGCAAGAGGTTGATTGGCAGGTGCTATGTTCTGCTCTCGGCCCTCCTGGAGGAGTAACAAAAAGTTTTATTAGATACGGCTACGGTGTTGATAAACCCATGGAGCTTCTTAATTTATGTATTGATCTGGGTATTATATCCAAGGGTGGATCTTGGTATACAATCACGACGGAAGAAGACAAACCTAAAATGCAAGGCACCGAAAAATTAAGACAATATATACTTGACAATCCAGAAGCATATGATAGACTGTATGCTGAGTTTAGAAACACGATGGGTATAAGCTGATGCAGACAGTGGTGGATCTTGATGGTAATAATGTTCAATGGAGACTCACAGGAGCTATAGCTAGAGGCTCTAGAGGTAATAAATCAGAATTACACTTGAGGGCTCGTAAGATTATACACTCCCTGTATCCAACATTTCAGATTTTGGAGGAGGTAAAGATACCATTAAGAAAAACAGAAAATTTATTTCTAGATTTTTATTTACCATTAAATAGAAAATGTATAGAAGTTCACGGTGAGCAGCATTACAAATTTGTTCCTTACTACCATCAAAATATGATGGGCTTTATGAAGCACAAAAAGAGGGATCAGGAAAAAATAGAGTGGTGCGAAATCAATAATATTGAATTAATTGTATTACCTTTTGATAAAACAGATACACAATGGGAAAACATAATCAATGACTCAAACAACTAAAGAAGAAATATCACATTGGGATAAAATCCTAGATGAATACGAAAACAGTCTAGGTCTGCCTACGTATATGGCAGAGTCTATGCCCGAGAGTGAATTACAAAACTATTTATCCATGAACAGAACGGATATTGAAAAATTGACTCCCATTGATTGTGCAGAGATAAGCTACAGACTTGCTCAATATGCTTTCCATATACAAAGATCTATCAATAGAGAATTATCAAGATTAAACTGGGTTGAAGAAAATATTAAAATGGTTATTTCAGAGGAAATCAATAATTATAAAGGATATGGTTATATAGAAAAATCATATCAAGCTATAAAAAACAATTCAAGAGCCACCTCCTTACAAAAGGTCAAGGTGTACGCCAAACAGCGTTCCGACAGACTATCTTATATAGCTAACAATATAAAAAATCTAGCAGACACAATGATCAATGTTCAGAAAGCAAAGGTGAACCATGGAAATCAATGATATTCTTAACAACAAAGAAGCTCTGAAACAATTAATATCGGCACTGCAAAATTTAGTAGATGATGATAAAGATGATGCTAGTGTTACCAATAATGCAAAAGAAAACGATAAATCTAATATAAATACCAAGAGTCGTAGGAAAATTTTCAGTAGTGATAGAAACCCAACCAGCAATCAACATCTGGTGAACAGATTCGATGATATGGCAGAAAAGAATATGCATAAAGGAGATGTGGAGGTTGACAAGCTTTTGCGTCAGCATCCAAAAACACCCAGAATAAGAAAACAAAATAAGGTAAATGTAGTATGTCGTGTATGCGGTGTTAAAGAAACCATACCGTCTAGTTTACTAGTAGATACTAAAGATAGATATAAATGCAATAGTTGTTCCTCAAAGGCTGGATAAAATTCATGTCAAAAATATTGTGTGATGTTTCTTCTGAACGTGCCGTGCTGGCTTGTATATTTTCCGGTGGTGAAGATTCATATATTGATGTAGCAGATATACTGGACGAATCTGTATTTACCGTTGATAGTAATCAATACATATATAAATGTATCAAAACCATATATAGCAACCAGGAAAAGACTGTATTAGATTTAGCTTCTATTTTGTCTACAGCAAAAGAATTGGGTATTGAAAACATTTTATCTCAAAAATCAGAGATAGAGCATCTGAAAGCCATTATAAGTTTTCCTGCGGATAAAAGCAATCTCAAAAAATTTGCAGCCAAAATAAAGAAACTATCAATCGCTAGAAGTATGTATGCTCATTTGGACGAAATCAAAAAGGGGCTACTGGATATCAATGGAAATGAAACAATAAGCAGTATATTAAGCAAAGTAGAAGATCCTATTTTTCATTTTACAGAATCTTTGAATCAGGAACCTGAAAATCAACCGTTCAGTGTTGCTGAAAATATTGATGAATATATAGAATACCTTAAGGAAAACCCAATAGATCAAGTGGGTATTGCAACCGGTTTTCCGGTGTATGATCAAGCTATAGGTGGAGGCTTAAGGAAGGGTACTATTAATGTTATTGCGGCCAGACCTAAAACAGGCAAAACATTATTAGCCGATAATATGGGTTTTCATATTGCAAATAAGTTTAAAATCCCTGTGCTGAACATGGATACGGAAATGTCAAAAGAAGATCATTTTAATAGACTTATAGCTATGCTATCAGAAATAGAGATGCAAAAAATAGAGACTGGCAAATTTCAAAATTCTAACGACGCAACAAAAAAAATAGAAAAGGCCGTGTCGCAACTTAAAGAGACGCCTCTTTATTATAAAACGATTGCTGGTAAACCTTTCGATGAACAGTTGTCGATTATGAAAAGATGGATATATAAGGAAGTAGGACTGAATAGCGACGGAACAGCAAAAGATTGTGTTATATTTTACGATTATCTAAAATTGATGGACAGTGCAGGGATTAGTCAAGATATGAAAGAATATCAGATGCTCGGCTTTATGATGTCCACGCTGCATAACTTTGCTGTTAAATACAGAATACCGATGGTCGCTTTTGTTCAATTAAATAGAGATGGTATTACTAAAGAATCTACAGATACTGCTAGTGGCTCCGATAGAATTATCTGGCTTTGTAGCAATTTTAGTATCTTCAAAAGAAAAACAGACGAAGAAATAGCAGAAGACGGACCACAAAACGGTAACAGAAAACTATTACCAGTAGTTAGCAGGCATGGCGGCGGGCTTGATGACAATGATTATATTAATTGCCACATGCAAGGCTGGTGCGCCAAAATTGTTGAAGGTAAAACAAAATTAGAACTATCAAATAACCCCAATAATGGATTTGGAATAAATGACAACGATGACAATCAAGAAGAAATCCCGTTCGTATAATCAAAATGAACTGAAGCATATGTGTGATATGTTATGTTCTGACATAGAGCAGTTGCTTGAGGCCTTAGATATTAATGACTATAGAATATGTGATAAAATGATCCTTGCAAGTTGTCCCATACATGGAGGAGATAATAATTCAGCTTTAAATCTATACCATGCTGGAGACTATTATAGGGGCAATTGGACATGTCATACTCAACATTGTGAACATGTATTTAAAGGCTCTATCATTGGTTTTATAAGGGGGTGTCTATCCCATCAAAAATATGACTGGCAAAAATCTGGTGATAATACTGTTTCTTTTAGTGAAACTATTAAATTTGTCAAAGAATTTTTAAACTATAAGGATAATGACAAAGCTTTATTAAACATTAAGAAAAATCAAGAAAAGACAATGTTTGTTAGAGCTATGAACGAAATTAATGATAGCAAAATAGATGATGTGGTTAGAATACCCAGACAAAGTGCTATTAAGTCTTTAGACATACCCTCTAAATATTTTTTAGGTCGAGGATTTTCTGCAGAGATATTAAAAAAATATGATGTTGGAGAATGCTATAACGATAAAAAAGAAATGAGCCATAGGGCCGTAGTTCCTATATACGACGAAAAGGGCGAATATCTTATTGGCTGTACCGGTAGGAGTATTTTTGAAGTTTGTGAACAATGCGGATCATATCATAATAACAATACAAAATGCCCAGACGATCATCAGAAATATAGACACTCTAAATGGAAACATAGTAAAAATTTCAAAACAGATAATTGTTTATATAACATGTGGTCAGCTAAACCACATATACAATCATCTTTAACTGTTATTGTAGTGGAAAGTCCAGGCAATGTTTGGGCTCTAGAAAATGCGAAAATACATAATAGTGTAGCTATTTTTGGTTCTAGCATATCACATAAGCAAAAGGCTTTGATAGATATGACCGGGGCTATGAATGTTATAACAATAATGGATAATGACGAAGCCGGTGCTATCGCTTCCGAAAAAATAAAAAACAGATTCTGTAAAACTCATAATATTAGCAATGTATTACTACCTAATCATTACAACGACCTTGCTGAAATGAGCAAAGAAGATATTGAAGAGTATATATTACCACAAATTATCGGAGCTTTTTCATGAAAATATTGGCCATATCGGGCAGAAAACAATCTGGCAAAAGTACTGCTGCTAATTTTTTTGTCTCCATAGTAATGTCTGATCTTAAAATTGCTGATCACATATATCTGGATGATAGTGGTAGAATATTGGTTTCCGATCTTCTGGGTAATAAAGAATACTCAGGAGTATTTGATCCTTGTAACAGAAGTATGGAAAATAAAGACACTATCATTAATGAAGTTTTTAAGAGACTAGACCCTGTAATTAAAATACATAATTTTGCAGATATACTAAAACAGGATATATGCATTAATATATTAGGACTCAACTATAATCAATGCTATGGTTCAGACGAGGAAAAAAATAATCTAACAGAATTGCAGATTGATGGTAATAATGCGTCATCGAGAGAAATAATGCAATATATTGGCACAGATATTTTTAGGCAAATAAAAGATGATGTGTGGGTGTCTGCTACTATAAATAAAATAATTCATAACCCGTCTCGTATTATTATTATATCAGATTGTAGATTTCCCAATGAGGTGCAAAGTATAAAAAATATAGGAGGAAAAACATTAAGGTTGAAAAGAAATACATACAATTCTAACCATATCAGTGAAACGATTTTAGATGAAGAAAATTATGATTGGTCAAATTTTGATTATGTCATTGATAATACTAATATAGAACTACAGGAATATCTCAAGTCTCTCAAACCCATCTTAGGAAAACTATTTGTATGATTATTACATATTTCAGATCATCGAGCTATAATGCTCATGATATGTGTCAGCAGCAATATTTTATCGAATATAATCTGGGTTGGAGGGGTCCATCGGGCAAGAAGGCAGACAAGGGTACTATAGTCCATAAAGCTCTAGAGATATTAGCTTTTATAAAGAAATACCAACAAGACAATATTAAAATATATAATGACGACATAGCGGGCGATATAGATGTGAATAATTACGACCTGTCTATCATATATAATAAAGTTTATGATTATTATACAGAGAATACGCAGCATCACTCATGGACTAAAAAAGATAGGCAGGACTGTGCCGATTGGATCAATAAAGCAATAACTTTTAATGATGGTATGTTTGACCCAAGAAATAAAAATATTCTATATCCAGAGCAAATGTTTGATTTTACCATAGAAAAACCTTGGGCTAAATATAAATATGATATAGGAGATAAGAAAATCGATGGATATCTTTCGTTAAAAGGTACAATAGATCTTATAACACAACCAAATGAAGACACTATAGAAATCATAGATTGGAAAACAGGCAGAAGGCTCAACTGGGCTACGGGAGAAGAGAAAACTCAATAAAAACTAGAACATGATCCACAGCTTAAAATATATCATTATGCCATTAAAAAAATATATCCACATATCAAGCATGTGATTTTTTCTATATATTTTATTAACGATGGTGGTCCATACTCTATATGTTTCGAAGATTCGGACTTGTATTCTACAGAACGTTTATTGAAAGATAAGTTTGATGTTATTAAAGCGACAAAAAAACCAAAACTGAAGAAAACATGGATGTGTAAAAAATTGTGTCATTTTGGCAAAACCACGTTTGAAAATACACATATTCAACCAATGCTTGAGTATAGAGAGAATCAAATATGCGGCGTAGGCGAATATATGACTAAGTGCGAGCAGATAAAGCATGATATCGATCTTTACGGCATCGATCAGGTGCTTACTATATATAAGAACAAAGGGCATGAGTTTGACAAATACAAAGCCCCTGGTACAACCGAATAATTTTTTATATAGAAGGGATAATTGTAATGGACATGACGGCATACACGCCTCTTCATGTCCATTCCTAGAGATCACACTACTCTCTATTGGATGGACTAAGCAAGCCTATAGATATTGCAAATAGGTGTGCTCAAATTGGATCGACTACTTGTGCCATTACAGATCATGGATCTATATCTGGTGCTGTTCAGTTTTATCAACAAATGAAGGCCAAGAATATTAAACCTATACTTGGTTGCGAACTATATATATGTGATCAAGATAGTTCAATTAAAGACGTTGAAAATTCTATATTGAGTCATTTTGTTGTTTTAGCAAAAAATTATGAGGGCTGGAAAACTCTTATAAAAATAGTTTCCGAATCTAATAAGCCAGAAAATTTTTACCACAAACCGAGGCTTGATATAGATAAGCTGGCACAACTTTTGGATAATAACATAATCGGTATATGTGGACATCTTGGTTCTTATTTGGCACATAAGGCAAAACTAGCCAAAGCTAATATTAGAGATAATCTACTGAATGAAATCTCAAGACTTAATGCTATGTTTGGTAAAGATAATTTTTTCTTAGAATCTCAACTTATGGATAGTGAGCATAATCCAGAACAAATAGAAATAACAAATATGCTAAGAGAGTTGTCAAAGACCACTAATACTAAAATAGTAGCCACCCCAGATGCGCACTATTGTAAAAAAGAGGATGCCTTCGATCAACGGATATTATTGTGTAATAATCTGCGCACCACCATGAATGAGATAAATAGAAAAATAGTTAATGATGAAAAGGTGCCAATGTCTTGTTTTTTTCAGTCTGATAATTTTCATATATTATCGACTGAGGAAATGTTTAATTATCACACAAAAGAAGAGATAGAAAATACTAATCTCATTAACAGCATGTGTGAAGAATACAATATATTATCTCAACCACAACTACCAAAATTTGATTGCTCAGATCAGGGTGGGCCAGATGAATACCTAAGGCAACTATGTCGTGATGGATGGTTAGAAAAAATACAAAATAATGTAGACAAACAATATCACGAAGAATATGTAAATAGGATTAAATATGAACTCGGAGTTTTGCAGGGCGCTGATCTGTCGAGTTACTTCCTAATAGTCCAAGATATAGTAAGGTATGTTTCTGGTAATAATTGGTTACCGGGTCCGGGAAGAGGATCGGCAGCAGGGTGTTTGGTGTCTTATCTGATCGGAATAACTAGTATTGACCCGATAAAATATCAATTGATCTTTGAAAGATTTTATAATGCAGGAAGGAATACCAATGGCAGGGTTTCCATGCCAGATATAGATATCGACGTACCAATTAATAAAAGAGAGGATGTTATTGAATACATAAAAGGTAAGTATGGACATGATAAAGTATCTCAAATGATAACATTCAATACTATGAAAGGTAGAGGCGCATTAAAAGAGGTACTTAGAGTGTATGGAAATATTTCATTCCAAGAAATGAACGATATAACAAAGAACATTCCCGATGAAGCTAAAATTGCTGATAGTTTACAAGAAATGAAAGAAGCCACTGGAGAATCTTCTATCATAAAATGGACACTCGAAAATCATGCCGACCAATTAAAACAATGGTGCTATAAAGACAAAAATGGTGAATTATTAGGCCCTTTAGCAAAAAGATTTGAACAAGCTATACGATTAGAAGGAACAAAATCCAATCAATCCAAGCATGCTGCCGGTGTAGTTATTAGTAAGTCAAGCCTTGACTCGGTATGTCCGATGGTATATGATACTAAAAACAAACAAACCATAGCAGGTATGGAGATGCAGGATCTGGAAAGCATAGGTGTTATCAAGTTTGATGTTCTCGGTATCGCAATGCTTGACAAAATTATGTGTATTTCAGATTTGTTAAAAAACGGAGCATAAAAATGATAAATACTACCTTCGGTTCCCTTAAAGTTGGTCAAGTTTTTTATGTGAACGATAAAGAATATACCAAGCTAAAGAATACCAAAATTACTTGCTGTAAATCTATTAATTGTCAAGAATCCTCCAACGCATCAAAAAGAGCTTTTTTTAAGGACAGTACCCCAGTTCAGATTTTAAAGGAAAATGGCTAATATACAGAAAATTTGTGTTTTTGATTTAGAAACTGACGGAGCCAATCCTTCAGTATGTAGTCCGGTTCAAATTGCTGCTGTAATTGTGGACCCTAAGAAACTTGAGATAGTTAAAGATTCAGAATTTAACATATCTCTAAAACCAGAAAAACTAGAAACAGATAATGATTATGATTATTCTGACTCTGATGTTCTAGATTTTCATGCCAAGGTGCGAGGGTGTTCTTCACAGGACATCCTCAAAGCCTGGCAAGGATACCAGAAACAGGAACAGGGCTGGAAAATGTTTATGTCATACTTAGATCTTTATCACATTCGTAAAAGTAAGAAAAGTATGTTTACAGCTCCTATAGCTGCAGGCTATAATATCAACAGATTTGACTTAAAAATAACAGACAGGCTATCTCAAAAATATGGAAATATAGACAAGAAGGAAAACAAGTCAAATATTTTTTATCCGAGAGATATGATAGATATAATGCATATTATATTCTATTGGTTTGAAGGTAATACTGAACTAAAAAACTATACTCTGGATAATCTTAGAGACTATTTTGGTATCGATAAAGACGGGGCTCATGACGCTCTAAAAGATGTGAAGGATACCGCAGAAATAATGATAAGATTCCTCAGACTTCACAGAAACCTCTGTGCAAAAATCAAATTTAAGAATTCTTTTTTGGCTTAATATATTTGTTTAAGGACTATAATGGATCGTTATAAATTTCCATGTGGCTGCAGTTTTGATATGATCAGTAAAACACATGATCATCCTTTGATTGATTTTGATCCAAATGTGGAGGGCATTAATTTAGAGTGCAAGCTATGCTGGGATCTAATAGGATCTGGCAACACTAAAGGGTGTTTTCAGCTTGAGTCCAGGCTTGGTCAGATGATGGCTAAAAAGCTAAAACCAGAAAATATAGAACAGTTAGCTGCCTTAATTAGTATCTTGAGACCAGGTTGCTTAGAAGCTGTTAGAGACGGCAAAAATGTGAGTAATCACTATATTGATAAAAAAAACGGTGAAGAATCTATCGATTACTATCATGAGTCTCTACGTCCTATTTTAGAAAACACTTATGGAGAAATGATATATCAGGAACAGGCTATGCAGATAGTGCAAACCATTGCGGGTTTCGACCTACAGGAAGCCGATATGTTAAGAAAAGCTATCGGAAAAAAGAAACCAGAAGAAATGGCAAAAATCAAAAAAAAGTTTATCAGAGGATGCAAGAAGGTTGATGTTGTCAACAGCGATGAAGCAAAAGAGATATTTGGTTGGATAGAAAAAAGTCAGAGATATTCTTTTAATAAGAGCCATGCTATATCATACGCTATCAACGCTTATCTTTCAGCATATACTAAATGTCATTTTCCTAGGATATTCTTTGCGTCATATCTCAGATTTGCTAAGGATAAAATAGACCCTCACCAAGAGATAAAAGAATTGGTCCGAAATGCCTTAGAGATGGACATCTATGTGTCAAATCCAGACCTGAGATTAAAAAATCAACTATTCACCCTAAGAGATAAAAAGATTTATTTTGGGCTTACTGACATAAAAGGAGTAGGACTATCCGTCTTTCAAAAAATCAATAAACTGATCAATGAATACGATAACATCAACCTAAATAACGGTATAGAGGTATCATTTAAAATTCTATCTAATATCAATGTGAATGCTGCTAAATCTCTCATTATGTCTGGTGCGTTAGATTATACCAAAAAAACAAGAACAACAATGTTGCTGGAACTTGAGACAATAAATATTTTAACAAACAAAGAGAAGGCATATGTTATCAATAATTTTGATTTTAGTACAACTGCCGAGTCAAAACTGAAAGAAATCTTAAAAAACTTACTCAGTGATAATAATATAAAGATTAATAAAAACAGAAAATCAATCATACAAGATTCTATTAATAATTTAAACAATCCGCCTTATTCTCTAGAAGACAAGATAGAGTGGCTATCAGATATGGAGCATGAACTTTTGGGTACAAGTATTAGCTGTTCCAAAATCGACAGTTATGACATTAGCATGACTAATAGCGATTGCAAACTGTTTAAGAACGATCCTGTAAGCAAAAAAATAATATTAGCGGCAGAAATTACAGATATCAATATCGTTAAAACAAAAAAGGGAAAAACTCCAGGAAAGGAAATGGCATTTGTTACAGTGCAGGACCAAAGTGGTTCCATAGATTCAGTCGTACTTTTTCCTGATCAGTTCTCCATTTTTAGAAATAATCTTACGCCAGGAAATGTGTTAATTTTCATGGGACAAAAAAACAAGAATAAAGACTCTTTTATAGTAGAAAAGTGTTTTGAACCGATGTCTTGACATCGAAGTGTCGATGTGTTATAATAGTTATTAACTTAAACCCTTTTTAGGAGAATTTTGATGAATATTACGATTTTGAGAGGAAACGTTGTTAGAGATCCAGAATTGCGACAGGTTGTTACGGGAAACAAAGAAACGCATGTGGTAAATTTTACTATTGCTGTTTCTCGTGAATATACCAAAGCAAGTGGCGATAAGGATAAAATTACATCCTTCATTAATTGCGAAGCTTGGGATACAGGAGCATCAATCATCGGAGAATCATTCAAAAAGGGTGATTTGGTAATGGTGGAAGGATCATTACGGAATGATGTATGGGAAAAGGACGGTGTGAAGCATAGCAGCTTAAAGGTTAGGGTAAATAACTTTTCTAAAATCACCAAACTTAGCAGAGCTAACCAATCATCTAGCAGTAGCGACAGAGAAGAAGTAGTAGCTTTTTAATTAATGTCATACCAAATACCCGAACGGGGCATGTCCCCGTATCGGGTTTCTATATATAATGAATCAAAAACTAAGAATATTATTTAATACAGAAGCTAGCTTCTTGAACTCTGGTTTTGCGAATTACACCAGAGAACTTATATCAAGACTTTATGATAGTGGAAAGTATGAATTAGCGGAATTGGCTTCGTACGGATTTGTAAATGATCCAAGAGACCAGATAATTAGATGGAAATACTATGCTAATGCTGTAAAAAAAGATGATCCTAGATTTAATGCTTATAATTCTAATGGCGAAAATCAATTCGGTAAATGGAGATTCGATAAAACGGTATTAGACTTTAAGCCACATGTTGTTGTAGATGTTAGAGATTATTGGATGTCTTCATATGTTAAAAATTCACCTTTAAGAGATAGGTTTAACTGGGTATTAATGCCTACGGTAGATTCAGCACCCCAACAAGAACCGTGGCTAGACACATTCTTATCTGCCGATGCGATATTCACTTATTCTGATTGGGGAGCCGACGTTTTAAAGAAACAAACAAAAAATAAAATCAACTATATTGATACAGCATCTCCGGGTGTTAATACGACTGTGTTCCATCCTCTTAATAGGCAGGAAGTTAGAAACGCTCTTCAAATAAAACAAGATGCTATAATCATAGGTTCCGTTATGAGAAATCAAAAAAGAAAACTCCTACCGGAATTAATATCATCATTTAGTAAATGCTTAGAAAAAACAGATAATAAAGAATTAAAATCTAAACTTTTTCTATATTTACATTCTAGCTATCCAGATATGGGATGGGATATACCGGAATTACTAAAAGATCACAAAGTCTCTAATAAAGTATTATTCACATACAAATGCGCAACATGTAATAAAATTCTATGCAGAACATTTGCTGGCACACAGATAGTCTGTCCTCACTGCTTAAACAGAAATGTAACCCTTAGTTCGGTTACTAACGGAGTGACCGAAAATGAACTATGTGCTATATACAACATATTTGATATTTATGTTCAATATGCTATATGCGAAGGTTTTGGTATGCCGCAAGTAGAGGCAGGAGCCTGTGGTGTGCCATTATGCACAGTGAGGTATAGCGCGATGGAAGACATTATTCAAAAACTGAATGCATATCCAATAAATGCTGCTGTACATTTTAAGGAGATGGAAACCAAGGCCATAAGAGTTTATCCTCAGAATGAGGAATTGGTAGAGCATATCATGAGATTTGTTTCCAGTCCTGAAGAAATGAGAGAAAAGAAGAGAAAAAAAGTAAGAGATCTCACAGTCAAGCATTATAATTGGGAAAATATAGCTCTAAAGTGGCAAAAATATTTTGATTCTTTAAGTATCGAAAAACTAGAACAACAGCAAACCATAAAATTAAATCATCACCAACCGGTAAAATATTCATCACACAATATGGCTAATATTAGCTATATGATCAATCTAATTAAAAATCATAGTTATTTATCTAGACGATTAGATATGGGCTATCTATTTGAACTTCTTAAGAATGTGGATTACGGTTTCGAACAAACAGGTAGTAGAATATCGCCTTATACAATGTCTAATGCTGTTGACGTAATGAATAACTTCATAGAATATAATAATATGGTAAAAAACATAGAAGACAGCCAAGCATATACACAGGAAGACTTTATCCAGTACGCGCACCTAAAATCATCTATATAATATGAATATACTCTATATTGGTCCATATAAATCTCAATCTTTACTAGGTATACAATCAAGAATAAATTTACAATATATTACTACATTAGGATATAATGTATACGCTAGAAATTATGGCCCAGATAATGCAGATATACCGGAATCTATATCGTTTTTGGATAATAAACCAATCATAACTGACATAGATACTATTATAGAGCATAAATATCTATCTGACACATCAATCAACAGCATATGCAAGCAAAGTGTTCTTATTCCTATATTTGATATACTAGAAGATATTAAAATTTACCAAGACTATAGTAATATTGTGGTTTCTACAGAAATAGAAAGAGATATACTTAAACACAACGGCATAGATTGCAATATACTAGATCAAGATAATTGTTTAGAACTATCAGATCAACAACAAAAATCCATAGATCTAAAGTTTTATCAATACACTTCAAAATTTTATTGCATATTAGACATGACAACAGATCAAAATCTAGTATATAGATTAATATCATATTTTGGTAAAATTTTACCTAGTATATATAACCATTCGTTAATATTATTACTGAACAATACCAACAATAATATAATCAAAGATATATATGATTTTATATCTCGTACAAGTCAAGAATATATGACTGATCTTACCAAATATATACTAATACTTAATTCATCATCATGCGACATAGCAAATATGCAATATCTACACAAAAACTGTGATACATTTATTGATGTAAATAACAAACAATCTATTAATACATTTAATAAACATATAGCAATAGCGAACGGTAATAAAATTATAGAAAATATCTCTGAAATTAGCGTTCCCAATTTACAATATAATGTAGATATAAATTACAATAAATTATTTAATCATTTTAGCTCTAGCCTACAACATCATCAAACATTTTATTTACAATGGCAAAATATTCTGAAATAAATCATCTGATAAATACCGCATTTAACACTAATAATAATATAAGGTATATACCAGCTATTAATCCTATAGACTACATATTTTACAATTGTCAAAGACTAATATTAACAGATGATAGTGCTATACCATTTGCTGGAATAATTTCTAATCATTTAGAAGACTATAATAAATTACATATAAAATGCAAAAAACTATTATTGATACACAATCCTCCTGATGCTAGAAGAAAAAAGGAGGACATATATATCCTTAAACAAAAGATGGCAGCAGGAGGAATAGACTGTTTATATTTTGACGAATACACTAGAGACACATGGCAAGATAACGAAGCAAGAATTATACCTTATGGTATACCCACACAAAAAATATTGGACAGTATAGATACGGATAATTGTTATGTAAAACCCAAAAAAATACTGATAGTTAATTTTCATAAAGATGACAATATTAAAAAACTATATGATCAAATCAAACTAAATAATATCGAATGCGATTATCTAGACACTCTACCAGCTACTATACAAAAATTTGCCAAATATATACAACAGTATCAGCTGGTTATTAATCTAGCTAATATTAATGTTCATTTCTCACTTATGTCTATATTATGTGGTGCATTAGTTGTTTGCCCACAAATATCGCCAACACTGAGTATAAATTCTATATTGCAGGTATCCTCATTTAATCAGATATATCAAGTTATTAATAATTTCACATACAATAAAGAACAACTGTTATTAGATAAAAAAAATATACTAGATTCTTATAACGAGACTCAATATCAATCAACATTAGAGGTTTTATGATGCAAAGAAAACTCAGGCTATGTTTAGAAAATATAGAAGAAACAAGCGATGGATATCAGAACATATCAATATATAATACGGACAAAATAGTAAATGATTCCTGCGACCTAATATCTATTGACACATTAGAATTTCTAGATGCTCAACAATCGGAAAAACTATTAATAGACTCCATAAGGAAACTAAGATCGGGAGGTTATATAAATCTATCTTTTGCTAACATAAAAAAACTTTGTTATCAATATAATGCTTCGATGATTAATGGAGATGTCCTATACTCTGCATTAAAAAATAAAAATCATATAGTTGACATACACTGGTTAAATAACATAATCAAACAATACAATTGTAATATTATTAATATGATAGAATCTGATCATCAAATATCCTTATCAATACAGAGAGCTTAATATGCAAAACATAGACAAAAAACACATACATAAAACCATATGTGAGAAGTGCATATTCTCAAGACCTGCAAAAGAAAAGAAAAATAGCTGTTCTATTGGGATCTTTGATAGCGTCAAAGAGGATTTTAACACGCATGTGTCAAATGGATATAATGTCATCGAAAAGTATTTGTGTTCATATGCTTTAGATAAACAAACATATGACATATATCAGGAAGAACTGGGAACCTTAGATAATGCTAAGTTAGAATCTGTCAAAAATGCGCAGATAAAATACAGTCTTATTATTTATACTGAAGAAAATCAAGATATCGAAACAATAAGGCATAAATTAGGACGATTATCAGAATTGTCTATACAACCCCAGCATTTACAAATAATCGGCAAAGATAAGACCATGGAGACGCTACAAAATTCTATAGCAGATATATCATTACCAAACACATCATGGAAATGTAATGGTTACATAGCATACGAACACGAATATAATATGATAAAATGGGCCTTAAGCACAAATAATACTATTAAAAGCGTGCCATATGTTTGGTTATTGCATATTGATATGATAGGTCGTGTCCTAGAACACAATATTATACAAGCATTACATAATCTCATAGTTGTCAAACAGATAGACGCATCCATACTATCAGTCTCAAAACATGTTGATCAAATTGTTGATAGTTCTAACGGTTTATTTGGGCTTTTTACCACATCAAACTTTTGGTTTTTTTCTTCACATTACAGAGAAGAAACAAATTTTGAGCAAATACTAGGCAATGTAAAAATAGAATATCCAGATACGGAGTATGCAGAATATGCCTATTAGTATACTACTAATGGCTCAAGAACCAACCAAAGGAATAAAATCTTTTGGACCCAAAATACTATTAGATGTGAATCATAAGAAAAAAATAATAGATTATCACATAGAAAATTTTATTAGTCTACAAAAAAGCGCAAATATAGTCACGTCTATAGGATTTGATAGTGAAAAAATAAAGAAATACTTATTGAGAATACAAAAAAATAAAAAACAAATTAACAATACATTATATTGTAAAGATTATGCTAGATATAATGAAGGATATATTATCTCAGAATACCTTAAGCACTATCCCGATACAGAGAGGTTATTGATTGTGCCTGCTGGTATATTATTTAAACCTAATACCATATTATATCAACATATCAATAAAAAGTCAACCATATTCCTTTTAAATAAATATAACGAGAATTTTAATACGGGATGCTCAATACAAAATGATAAAATCAAATATATGTTTTTTGATTTGGAACACTGCTGGGCGGAATGCGTCTATCTTACCGGAAAAGCCCTAAGTAAGCTAAAACAAATTATAGCCGATTCAGATATTAAGAACAAATTCATTTTTGAAATTATCAATATGCTCCTAGAATACAACGTAGAATTTGATTATCATATTATCAGTTCTACCAAGTTTATCAAAATCAATAATACCAAAGAATTAGCAAAGGCAAAAAGATATTCATGAATATGCTACTATCTTCAGTTGTAACCAGTAAATTATTTAACGATATATCCGATCTGATTCTGGATGATTACACAATTTACAGACATAATATACGCGGTAATCTATATAGAATATATTCTGCATTAAAGCCTAAAATATTATTTATTAATCTGCTAGAAATAAATATAGAAATACAACAATTTGCAGCAGAATATGGTCACGAATGCAAGATATTTTGTTTTTGTCCTAGAATAGATTATGTAAATAATAGCATGAATAAAATACCGGGCATAAATTATATATGTTATCAAGATTATGTAAATGGAAATGGATGCTTAACCATACCTTCTAATATAATAAATGAGTCATATCTCAAATCAATAAAACAAGATAAAAAACCAAAACAAGCAGTGTGTTTTCTTGATCACATTAATGGTGATTATTACAACAGTATATTAAACATGTTGTATCCAAATAAAGGTAAAGTAAATATTAAACTATTTAACGATCCAGAATTTAAACATCCTCAAAATCTTGGTTATGTAAACCATGCTAATAAATTGGCACTAATAGCAGAATCTGATTATGTTATATGCGAAAAAGACTTCGAATACTATTATGAATCTGTATATTTAAAATGCACATCAATGTTCATAGAAGACATTAACAATGGCAATATTATTACAGAAAAACTAAGCTCAAAGGATCGAGACAAGATGCTAGACAATATACACGATTTTGAACAATTTATATTAAACATGGTGAACAAATGAAAAATATAGGTTTTTTAATACTACATATAGACAATGATCCACATATACAGAATATAATGCGTGGTATTGAAGATATCATCACAAAAGATCATTGCAATCACTATGTGGTTTTTGGCAGTTCAGTTGACGTTCCTATTAACAATTCTATACCCGTGTTACACATGGACTATGCTAAATATTTTGATGGAGATCTATGGTTTTTTAACATAGAAGGTTTACAATTCTCTAACGCCTTCAATGTTTGCAACGCATATTTTTATACCAATAACACACCTTGGGTTTCCAATTACACCGATTATAGAAGATGGGAAAGTTTGCTATCTAACCCTGATTTGAATATAGTGGCGAATAGTCAAGAACTTTCGGATATTTATGCGTTGTGCTGGCAAAATACTACTGGAATTATGGAGACATTTAATTATGAGCAAATTCAAAAATTCGTACAATGATATGCCAGAAAATTTAAAAGCTGAGTATATTAGAAAAATGTATAAAGAAGAGAAGAAAAGTTTCGGGCAAATAGCAAATGAACTAAATACATATGCTAATAAAATCAGAAGAGATGCAAAAAAATTTAATATACCTATCAGAACTAAATCAGAAGCACAAAAGAACGCACTATCTACCGGAACTCACAAACATCCGACAAAAGGCACAGAAAGAAACGAAAGCACTAAACAAAAAATAGGTAAAAGCATGATGGATTCTTGGTCATCCTTAAGCGATAAGCAGCTAAAAGAAAGAAAAAACCAACAGAAAAAACGCTGGGAAAGCATACCAGAAAATAAAAAACAGGAGATGCTTAAAAAGGCTAATATGGCTGTTAGAACAGCAAGTGTTTTAGGGTCTAAGTTGGAAAAATTTATTTTAGAGCATCTGATAAAAGATGGATACAGAGTAGATTTTCATAAGGAGCAAGTCCTATCAAATACCAAATTGCAACTTGACCTTTTTCTGCCTACTATGGATGTGGTTATAGAGGTGGATGGACCGTCACATTTTCTACCAGTATGGGGAGAGGAAACCCTGCAAAAAAATAAAAAATATGACAGAAAAAAAGAAGGTCTAATTATTGGTAAGGGTTGGAAAATAATTAGAATTAAGCAGACCAAGGATTTCTGTAGCACGCGAGCTAGAATAACTTATGACAGGCTGTTAAAAACATTGGACGGGATCAAAAGCAACAAGGAAAATAAAATTCTAATAGAGGATTAAAAATGGCTAAAAGTAAAAAACCAAACATTACAGACGTAGAGTGGACAGAATATGTACTTGGATTATTATCTGAGGACGAAAAAATATCGGACAATCCAACGACAGACGGATTGAGACGAATCTTTGAAATCGCTCTAGACTGTATTTTGACAGAATCTATCTCTACTGTTGTACAGTCGCCCGAGCCAAATAATGAAAAGAGAGCCACTGTGGTGCATTCTCTAACATATATTTTAAAAAGTAAGGGTGAGGACAGCCCATTTAATACCATAACCGTCAATGGTGCTGCAGACGTATACTGGGGAAATTGTGATAAAATTTATCGTAATCACCCGGTAGCTGTTGCTGAAACCAGGGCAGAAGGGCGGGCTCTTAGACGAGCATTAAGATTGCGAAAAGTATTAGCAGCAGAAGAAGTTGTGGAAAATTTAGAAGATAGTCCAGATGGTGCAAATGCTAACAAGATAAGTTTAAATCAGATTAATTTCATTAATGTTTTAGCAGAGCGTCTTAATATAAACGTGCGAAGTTTGTTGGAATCGATTGATAAAACTATCGACGATGCTCATCAAATGGATCATAAAGATGCCGTTGATGTGATCAGAACACTATCGGGTTATCAAAGAAGTATGGAAGATATTCCAGAAAAAATCATGGGTTATGACAAGGAGTGGATTTAAGATGAAAGTTTTATACAGAGCTAACGACAAGATGCAATTTGAGGTTGAGGGTGGCGGACAGAAAGAGTTATTCAAAGAAATAGCGCAGATTCAAGAAATTTTTGGGGAAAATAAATGCGGAATGTGCAAGAAAGATGATATTAAACTTTCTGTCAGAACAATAGAAGATAATGATTATTTTGAATTAAAATGTGGTAGTTGTGGTGCTACACTATCTTTTGGTCAGCATAAAAAGGGAGGTACGCTATTCCCTAAAAGAAAAGATGAGAGCAACAACTACATGCCAAATAATGGGTGGTATAAATGGCAAGATAAATAATATCTACCACTTACCTTCTGGACACTTGTCATTAACATCTGCTAGTTTATTGGTATATATTGTATTAGTACTTATTAAGCATCCACACTTATTGCAGATGTTATTTTTGAAAAATGCACAACTTTGACATATTTGATATCTGGTCTGAATTAAATGTTTTAATTTTGAATCATGATTATCGTTATTGATAAAATCCTTAATAGTACTTTTACAAGGTATCGGCGGTGGATGTCCGCCATCAGATATTCCTATAACCTGTTGACATTTAGAGCATTGCCATTTATTGTCGGACATTCGGGTAAAATTACATAATGTTTTATTATTGATTTTTGGTATATACATTGTCATAGATTGGTTCCTTCTGGGTTTCCTCCGAACTCAAACGGTAGCATTTCCTCTTGGTTTAGAGCTTCTGTAGTATCTTGGAATTTTGATACTTCCATACCGTCTTTACTGCCATAGAAAGCTCTGAATTCTATTTCGTTTAAAAGTTTAAAGTAATCAGGTGTTGATTCTTGTATTAATTGACCATTACTATCTTTACGAAAACAATACCATGCATACATATCATTTAATAATACATCCTCTCCGTTATCTGCTATGTCTATGGGTATGAGAGGACTACCTGCTGTCAAAGGACTAGAATATTTATTACCAAGCGAATCATATCTCTGAATTTTGCCATAAAAATCTTTACCTCTAATTGATCTGGGTATTTTTCTAAAATTTACCTTTAATTTATTTGTCTCATCTAGATTAAAAATATTAATCACTTTACCTGGCTTCTCTCTTCTATCACCAATAGATGATAAATATCCAAGAGGTTTAGTATTGACGATAGGTTCTGGAGGTGATCCTCCCTCAAAAGATCCTTCTCCCATATCTTGCTCAGGTAACGAAATCGCATCAGGATTTATGTCTATAGTAAAATCGTTATATAAACCTGGTTCAAGATGCCAATTTTCGCTAATGGTTTCTTCCAATGGTATAGCCATGTCATATATTTCTCGCACTTCTATGACATGAGATACATAATTTGTATTTGAATTCAAGCTAGGACCATATCCATATATCACCCGTGTTCTATCACCCTTTTTCCATCCTTTTATAGAAGGAAATTGCTGCATTATGTCATTTTTTATAGTGTTTATATGATCTTCGTCAAATTCATAGGTAAACTTTAATGTTTCGCCTTCATAGGACTCTGCATCGTCTGTTTCTCTGCTGGCAGATCCCTGAGCAAATGCTGGGCATATATTATTATCAAAAGCTTGAGGTATTTGAACAACTAGTCCAGCATAAAGTGTCGGGATGCAGGAAACTTCGGTTTTGACTAAGACTTTTGGAGTCATATCATCAGCTACGCTACAAAACTGTTCAGTGTCTATATTAATCCAGTAATAATCATTACCAATATAATTTTCTACTAATGTTATCGAGCCATTATCATTAATTTCTGGAGATATTTCTACAGCACCAAAAACATTCGCAGTAACCGAATCTAATGTTGCTATCAACTGGGCTCTCTCATGGTATGCTGACTGTAAAGCGCTTTCTGTATTTTTTTTAGGACATAATACTTGAGGATTTGCAAAATAACATTCAATATCATCATCAGAACTATTTATATAGTCAGATTCTAAGCCCGGTATAACACTATCTTCTAAAAACGTAATCCTATCTTCAATAATAGTCTTATTTTCATCAGTTATGCTTTTTACTTGTTTATATTCAAAGTCTTGATCTATTTTAGCCTTACCGGCTTGATGATAATCCTGGAGCATCGGGGATCCAGGTTGAAAGCAAACAATCATCATAGAATAATTACTACGATTAGTGTCTATGCTATTTATTTGACGTAGGAAATTTTCTTTATCTTCGTCAGCAATGCCCTCATTAAATCGAATATTGTTAATAAAGTTGTATCTAAAATCATCATGAGAAACTTTAAATCCCGTAATATAACCCGTAGAATCATAGGAAAATGGAACACTGCCACTACTGGTATCGTCATTGTAGAGATGTAAAGTATTATATTTGACTCGCATGCTTTCAGTATTATTTAGTAATTCATCTAAATTTTGTATCCTATTGTATTGCAAGGCGTTGGTGAATATACCCTTATCTATACTCAACGACCCATCCCCAACCGAACCAATACTTCTATATGGTTCTGTGATGTCAGGAACATGGTTGTTAGAAAATCCAGTTTTATTAAGAGTCCACCTATTAAATGGAACCTCTGTATTTTCTGACGATGAAATCGTTGTGCCAGCTTTGAATATAATAGCTTTATGAGATCCTGCAGAATCTACTTTTCCAAAATAAGGCGATACATAACTATATCTGTTAATATCACCACTTAATAATAATACAGTTTTAACAATACCATCTTTAATAATTCTCGCTTTGTCTGCAATCGTAACTATTTGACAATTACTACCACTACTACCGCTATCAGGACACGATGATTCGATTGTACCACTACTGCCACTACTAGCATTATTACCATTGTGTGCTATAATCGTATCACCAACTTGAAATATGTCAAAACTATAAGCATTATCCAGTATTATCATTTTGCCGCCAGAAGCATTCGCATGAAAGCCAGAAAAGAAAGATCTACCTATAGCAAATACAGAATTGATAGAAATATAAAGATTGCAATTGTACATCTTCATAGGATCCACAAGACCACTATAGTTGGCGATCATATTTACATTTTTAGGTTCTAACAGCTGCCAGGAATTCTGGTTTACTAAATATAACCCATCATAATTTGGATGATTAACAACCTGAATGTTAACAATATCTTGTTCTTTTAATTCTACATCTTCTGTTCCGTAAATACCAGTACCGGGTATTATATCCAATGTAGAACTATTAATATCGTATGAACCGGATGAACCGGATTGCGATCTGAGTATGACATTCTTAATAAAACTTTCATCTATCATATCTTTTAACGACGACACAGAATCAAACACCATGTCTGTAAACAGTGGAAAAACGCCGGGCTTCATAAGCACATATTGATATTCAGCATCTGGCAATGCTGGCGTATTAGCCAGTTTAAAAATACTAGCCTCTAATTTATACCATATACCACCATCTTTACTAACATTCAAAAGAATTTTTTCAGGAGAACCCATGTAATATTCGGTAAAATCTACAGAATATATACTTCTATCTCTAGCTTCTAGAGTAGCTTGTTGAGCTAACGAAGATAAATAGCTAACGAGAGCACTTGTATCAATACCTGTAAATCCAAGAAAAGATAATGTTCCAACCAGACTGCCCAAAGCTCCCACCCCCACATAAGTTATCATGGCCCTAATGATTGCATCATACGGAAAGTCTGGCAGGGGTGGCATTCTTTGTCTGCGCACATTATCAACATCCCCTGGTGTACATAAGCTTAAATCAGATAAAAACGTATTTGGTGCATCCATATTAACTCTCGGTAAAAGATGCTTTGCGCCAGATAAATCAGCTATAAAATTATAGCCGTCATATTTTGGTTTGGATCCATATTCTATTAAACCAAGAGCATCTGAATTATTCATAGATTGCACACTTGAAGTTGTGTGTGGTGACATTTTCGGCACAGGTTTGTTATGTAAAATAAGTTCCCAATTACATAATGAATTAAACGGAGATGTGGATCTTGGTTGATTATAACTACTATAATATCCGGCCAGTGCTGGTCCATCTCTAGTATTTTCGTAAGCACCCATAATATCTGGCTCATCTGTTACTTCTACCTCTAAGGTAAACGTAATACTATCTGTGTATTCTGTTACGCAGTCTTTCTCTACATACCTTTGAAAAAATCCAAGACCGTGAAATTTGCTAAAGGTATTATTACCAATACCGATATTATTGTTTACAATTAAATTTCTGTAAAAAATATGATCACTTTCAGAATATCCTGTAGCAGCAACCGTCGGTAATATTTTTTGATCTTCAGAAAATTTTACTATAGATTGATTCATATTAACGCCAGAAGGATTATATCTATTATGGTTATATAGTACATTATTCTTGTTGGCATGATCTGAAAAAATCAAAGTGCTATTTAAATGATTATTACCAAAATATTCTTGATTCATTAAATATAAGAATTTATCACCAGTAGTAAACTTACTATTAGTATGTACCAAATCTCTACAGTATGTAGAAAAACCACTAGGCTCTATCTCTCCTGCGAATCTTGCAGCCATATCTGGCCCGCTAAAACCCTGATTGTAATTATCATATGCCTGAACAGCAGTTTGGGTACTGTCTATAAATTTATTGACTCTTTTGCTAACTGGAGCTTTTGGTTTACCATCTCCACCAGGTTGCGGAGCAAAGGATTTGGCAGTCTCCGCATCATATGCCACACCAAATTTAAAAGCATAGTCTTTAGTATTTAATATATTGAATAGATTAAGTTTGACCTCTATATCATTAATGGTAGCATCGATATATCTATTATCATACAATTCAGTATCTGGTACTCCTCCACCCTCTTTATAAGCCTCATATTCTTCTTGAGTTGTGATTGATGTGATGTCGGGTAATGCGGTAAGCCTTCTATCCTCTATACCCAATTTCATTAAAGAATAAGTGAAAGCTTTAGAGATCTCGTTGTTATTGTTAGTTACTCCGTTGGATATATCAAAACCAAATTCATCACACTGTATATAATCATTATCGGCGGATCCTGATCTAGTATCATATCTTTTGGGTCTGCCTTTATTAAGTATTCTATACCCATGAGAATTTCTAGAATCTACTTGATCCGCAGCTCGTCTACCTATATTTTCCTCCCTTTCATGAATAAATTTGTCATATTCGCTAGTGTTATTACAGCCTCTATAAGGCTCCGGAGCTATATCTTTATCTATCTTTAATTCTATGATCGCTTTATAAACTTTAGGTAGGGTGGTCAATCGATCTTGTGAGTATGAGCATGCGAAATCCGATAATCCTGGACCTATAAAAGAAATTGTATCTCTGCATCCTGGCCTAAATTTTAAAACGGAGGTACTATTAGCAACATCTGGATAAAGTGGACTATCGTATGGTATCCAACCTAGTGTCGGATCAAATGTTCCTTTGGAAAATTCTATAGACTCTCCATGGTCTACAATTTTGGGATAACATATTTTATATTGTTCTCCTTCATTTGCTTGCTGTGTGTTGTCGATAGGGTTTAATAGTTCAAATTGAGTTACCGTATCATCATTGACAGGGCCGTTTATTGGATGATCTGGCAAACCGGACATCTGTATTAAATCTCTAAAAGACTGATTATAACCGCCGTAGGCTTGCATTGCTGGAGCATTTAATGTTGAAGATACTCCAGAATCAAAATCATGTATATCTCCAACTGTCGCATTATAAAAAGAACCATCTATAGCTAATAAAGACAATCCGTCTCTATTGTTGTCCGTATAAAAAAATCTACCTGGACTGCTTTTTTTTAATCGTATCTGACAAACACTTAAACAGTCAGAAAACTCTGCATCACTTGAACGCGTACAATTAAGTGTCATTCTGGATATTTTGACAAAAGCGCCATGTGTAGTAGTAAATGTTGTTTTATATAGAGCATCCCGAGTTTTATTGGTTGAGCTAAGATGAAATTTAAAATATCTTTCTAGTTTTGCTACCTCTACTCTACTAGCTGTAGTCGTAGGAGCAACATACATATTAGTGCTGATGGGCCAAAAAATACCATCATTACTAAAAGCGTACCTGTTCATTGAACATATACATACTGTATTACCTCTAGAGTTTACAGTAGATGGCTGTAGTTCAAAATCATCGTCTGCAATCTCGTTAATCTCTCTAAAAAGCTCTTCACCTTGTCCAGATAGATCATGGCTAAATGGTGGAGACGGTGGTACTACTTTGTTGATTACTGTTCTTTCGTTAGCATCTTGTCCTGCTGCAACAACATTGATGGTCTTGATTTTATTAACAGTGCCAAACGGTGTAATTGCAGTCATTTTGACTACTATTGGACCAAGACGATCGATTTTTATAGTCGGATCAGGCACAGTAATTTTAGCACCCGCGTTCGGAAACCCCTGACCTTCCACAAAACGACCAGCAAAAGTGGCATCACCGGATATAATCTCCCAATTAAAATTTATCATTTGAGAGATATTATAGTTAATAGGAGATCTATTCGTAAAATCTAAAGGCTCATTTAAGAACGCAGAAAGCTCCAGAGTAATGTCTGAGGTCGGCTTACCATCTGCCCCAATAGCAAACCCTTCTGTATTGCTAGCAACGAAAAATCTATTTCTACTAGATATATTAATATCCAGATTAGGCTGTATAGTCTGGTCGTAATTAGAACCCATAGTAATTACGAAAGAAAGGCTGGATAAACCAGGTTTGGCTATTTCGGCCAGTGGTATATCTACTTGTTCTGCACCTCCAAAAAATTGCAACGAGGTATTATCTTCTCTAATATCGCTCTTCACCCGCATAAAGCCGGTATTAATTTCTTGATTAATAAAAATTTTACTATTAGACAGACCACCGGGTGCTAAATTTTCTCTAAATTCTACGCATTCGAAATTAGCGTTATTTGGAAGGGTCTTCTTATATTTGAGATATTTACCATTACCCAAGATTAAATTAGCCCCATATTTATTAAGACATTTTTTATACAAATCGTCTAATGAAGCAATATAATTATTCGTTAGTGTTTGCCTTATCGGAGCTAAGTATTTATCTTCTCCTATAGATTGTCTTTGTATTTCATTTTCATCTAATCCTATCGTCTTGAAATAAGTAGATATAGATAATAAACATGTTCTAATATCAGACATTGTACCATCAGAATTAATAGCAGTATTAATATACTCCTGTATGTTGCCGTCTAGTATTGCATGCGATGGAAAAGCAGAAGCAAACGGACTGGTTGCTAAATACGCGGCTATATTTTTGTATATACGGGATTTTTTAACAGACTTACTAGTGGTCTTAGGTTCTTTGATTGTAAGAGCATTATGAATATCTCTATAATACTTGTGGACACCCATACCTATATATGGTTTTGTTGGTACTCCAGCGTCTCTATACAAAGTTCTGGCTTGAACATCTTGCTCATAGCCAAAAACGTCTCCATCTGGTATCCATATATTAGTATCTCCTTCCAATAAAAAGGTATCATCTTCATAAATATTGCTAATATCATATTTTTTAAACCAAAACATTAAGCCATAATAAACAGGATATGGGATATTATGATTATTGAGAATCCAATCTATACTCATGCTTCCATCTGTTTCCCAATGATCGAAACCTGCACCAAAAGAAGTAAAAAACTCTATGCCGAGCCTGGTGCTTTGAATAAGACCATGAGATGACATTACACTATTGCCAACAGCGTTCGTCTCCGTATCTATAAATACAGGATACCATATATCATTATCTATAGTGGTGTATCCTTGCGCATTTTTTAATTCTATCAGTTTGTCTGTATTATGCACAACATCTGATACTGATATAATATCATTGTCTAAATATCCGTCAAATATATGACATTTTCCGGGCATTATTAAATCCTACGAAGTTGCATTAGGTTGAGTTTGTAGTTTTGATGTTAAGGTCCATGATCCATTAATAAAAGTAAAAATCCCATTCTCGTTGGCAGTGGAAACATCAAACCCTAAAGGATTATTATAGGACACAACCATTGTTGGGCTTGTACTATTATTACCATTAGGAAACGAATGATCCAAAGTAGCTTGACTAGAACTATTAATAACGCCAGTAACAATTACTACAGGTTTATTAATAGGTTCATAGAAACCAGTATCCTGCATATATTTACAAAATAATTTTGTACCTCTAGGGGCTGTATATCCTCCTCTGTCTTTAACATATACTAAACGTCTATAACCAGACTCTAAAGTTTCAGCAACATACTCTATATCGTCTATATAAGCTCTAGCAGCATAAGTTGTGTCATTAGTACTCCTAACTAAATCTTCTTCTAGTGTTACATATACCCATTTATATATAATAGGATTATTAGCAGGTATTGTCCAGACTCTTCTGTTATAATCCCAACGTAAATCTACTGGACCAACAGGCCAATGATTGGGCTGCTCTGAATGATTGATCCTAAATTTTGTGGACCTATCACCCTTAATATATTTACTGCCATTCCAAGTATATTGTTTAGTGATAATATCTCCTCCATTTTTATATCCTGTGGTACTAGTTCCCGGAACCTCTGTTGTTAAATCATTTGTGACTTTTATTTTTTTAACATCGGTACCTCCATAAGTAGTTTCTTGCTCACTATCATTGGGTGTTTTTACGCTATAGCCAACCGTAAATACGTCGTTCATAGCTACTGTCGTGGCAACAAATGCGTCGCCAGCACTTAATTTATCATACGGCTTAATGCCGCCGTCTTCTTCTGCTTTTGCTTTAAACCTCAAAGGTCTTCCTTTATTGTCGTATCTAGGCTCGTCGCTTTCATTTGGCACAGGGTAGCCATCGATATCATATCCCCAACCATGTAAAACTAGAGGTCCTCTCAAACCTATAAACCTTTGATTGTTGAGCTGTGCATTTATTTTATCAGAATAATCAGTAAAATTAGGATTTTTTTTGTCTTTCACAGATAAAGAGCTGGTAATACCCATTTTGCTTCCGTGAAAATTTTTACTATTAGCAACAATTTCTATACAATGTCTAGTTTTTTCTCTATCGTCACTACCAGTATTGGTGTTTCTAAATATACCTTGCGGCACAACTATAGGGTTCAAATTTTCTAGATTTATAGGTATCTTTAATCCAGATTTGGTGTTGTTCACATTTGATGATGATTCAGCACTAGCGGATCCAGATAAAAGACCTCTAAGATTATCAATGTCATTATTGTTAGATATAACGTAAGGAGGTAGCAATTCAGAGTTAGATCCTGGTGTAATGTTATTTGTGGCCGAAGTTTTACTAGACATTGGAAATTTGTCATAACAGTATGGACACGGCATATCAACACTCTCAGCAACTCCGCTGACGGAATTTTTAATAGAGCTTAAACCCAAAGAACCAGTGCCACTGCAAAAGGAGCACAATTTTCTAGGATATGGATACATACCATAAGTAGCACTATTAGCGCCTGGATAAAAAGATACAGGAGAAAACATACCATCCAAACTCATGACCGATATGGCGGGATATCTGCCTGCCACATTTGCTGGAACTTCATTTCCTGGATATAAACCCACAAAAGTTTTCATTTTATAGGACTTCAGCGCATCTTGGTAAGTTTCAACAGGCTCCACACCTTTACCGTCATTACCTTCTTCAGCTTCATTTTTATCCAAAAAAGGTGTAGCAAACCCAGCCAAAACCCAACCAGGGCTACTAGCAAAAAATTTACTTTTATATAAATTAGCTTCTGCACCCTTTACAGATCTTTGCTGTTTGCTCATAAGGCTAGTTTCATAAGACTGCTGATTCTGTAAAGATTTGCTATTAGTAGTAGATCCTGCTAACGCTGTATCTCTCTGAAGTTGTAAGAATTGTTGAGCATTACGCCTAATAGTGTCTTGATTTTCTTTATTGAAAAAACCAACTTTTTTTGTGTAGGTTCTAAAACTATAAGTTGTACCAACATTAGAACTATTAATGTTAACAGAAAGATTAGTGATTACAGGTCCTGTAACAGTGCCAGTTCCACTTGGTTCTATGCCTAAACATCTGTAGCTCAAGCCGTTCAATGTTATTGTTTCTTCTGAACTCTGATATTGCGGTACACCACTAGCAAAAATACCACCCAAATCATAAGTAGGCAGCCCCACAACAGATACACTACCCATCTCCAAAGATCTCTCGTACTGAATCAGAGAACTGATCTCGCTTCTGGCAACACTATCAAGTGCGGCCATGCCGCCATAATTCCATGGTACAAAATCATCCATAACCTTAACAACAGAGCCGGCAACATCTGTTCTCTGTCCATCAGCTCTTGGATAACTACACCATGGCCCATAAACAGCTTGATTGTTCTTAAAAGGTACTGCGGCAAAATAAGGATGGGCAGCTTTAGGAGCTATAGGAGTAAATAAATCAGATTTAACTCCGTGAGTCGCATCTGGGTCGTCAAGAGTGTTAGCGTAAATAGGACTAACATATGCCGCATATTTTAAAACATTTGGATTATTCTTAAACTCAGCAAAATAAAGATTGATATTACTAACATCGCCATATTGATTTCCTATAGTAATAGCCATATCTTCTGCGGCAACATTTGCAATAACACTTCTAGACGGATCGGTTTCGTAAGCATAAGAATACTGATTAAGCTCTACTGTCGATGGCGAATTAATAAGAAAACATGGTTGTGTTAAATCTTTGTCTATAAAATGAACATTTTATCAAGAGAAGCTTTAACATATATAGATCCTGCTGTACCATTATCCACTTCTCCCCATGGATCTTTATCAGAACCAGCCCCAGCAATAAAAACAAATTCCTTAGGATCTAATGCAGCTGTATTTATTTGGTTTACTAAAAAAGTACTATTACTACAATTAAGACTTGATAATGATGGCATAACTTACAACCTGTATTATATTTTAACTATTTGTTGATTATCATAAAATTATTCTGCTGGTGTATTTTCTGATTCTTCTGATTCTTCTGATTCTTCTGATCCTGATGACGTGAATGACCAACTACCACTAACTCCTGTTGGTTTATTATTACTGTAATATGCAGCATTAAGCATCATATGAAGATTATTCAAGTTAATAATTATACTCGTACCAGATACAGCTTTATTGCAAAGTTCTTTCTGAACATGATCTACTGATGTTCTAGCATTGTAAGCTAAAATAGGTGGTATTTTACCGTCTTCATTGATTAAACTATACCAATCAGCAGATCCCACAGTAACAGCTCCGATTTTATTTCCATATTCTTCCCAACCGCCATCAGGAGCTGGTTCGTATTTAAAATAGATCTTACCCGTTCCCCTATACCCCACAATATCTGCTCCGGTATATTGTGTATCAATAGTAAATGTATTTTCTGTACTCATATCTCTGTAAGAATCAATTTTAGGCACTCGTACCATATAAGATTTTCCATAGTACTGACCAAATGAAGCTACAAACTCACTAATTTTGATAAAATCTCTTAACATATCTGGATTTAGTATCCAGTTAATATTAATAGTAAGATCCGGAGTAGAAGTTCCTGTTCCTCCTACTAAATATCCAAGATTATTGGCAACATTAGTAGTGCCAAGCAAGCTATCGTTACCATCTGCGTTTTTATCTGCAATTAATTCCTCTCCTTCTTCCACTTCTACATCAGGAGTAAGTTTATATTTATATGCTCTTAATAATGCACTATATAATTCTGGTTTATAAGTTTTTGTCATACAATATGTCAGATAGCTTTCCCATCCTGCTGTAGCTGCCCGAATTTCGGTTTCTGTAATTAAAAAATAACCACCTAGACTTACCTGCATATTTAACGGTAATTCGCTACCTGCAACTATGATTACCAGATTGCCAGTCCATGTATCAATATATGGCACCCTGATATTTTTAAAATTTGGGTTTGATCCTGTGCTGTTGGCTGCAGGTGTCTCTGAATTGATGCCAACAAAACCAAAGAAAGGAAATATGATATCCCATATTAGTGGAATATATCTAGTCGTTATATTGTAACCTGTTGGAGTAGGAAAAATCTGACTAAAAACATCAGTTGCAGGAGGGGGATTTATAACAGGCATCGCAGACCCATCAGCAGACGTAATGGTTGGGCTGTATGTATCACTATATGTGTTGTAATTTCCATCAGCATTAAAATCTGCGGTAATCACATTTTGTATATCTTGTTGAGCAGTTGTTAATGGATCACCGCTTGCCGCATATGTTATGTATGGATTTCTTATAGATAAAGGATTAGACAATCTAGCGATTCCTCTTTTATATCGCCCAAGATCAATAAATTTAGCAGTAATAGGGTGCCAAATATAATTAGACTGACTGTAAGCAAGTCTTTGATT
>Ga0213864_10000128_pt1 | contig 31751 bp, 63 predicted proteins | sample PICome_5_FD_160078 | JGI IMG/M metagenome (GOLD analysis project Ga0213864, IMG submission 160078) | Coastal seawater microbial communities near Pivers Island, North Carolina, United States - PICO247 | ecosystem: Environmental > Aquatic > Marine > Coastal | place: USA: North Carolina... | reverse complement strand
AAAAGAAATCTCAGTTTGAGTTGATTGGTACAATTGTAAGAGTAGCATTATTTGTGATAATTGGTGTTGGAACATTAACCACATTAATGTATGGATTCGCTATAGTAAATGATAAAGAAACACAGATTATTGGTAGTACCTGGTCAAATATGTTTGGTATTCTACTCACCAATGCGTTTTCAATTGTAGGTACAATTATGGGTGTGAAATACGCATCCGATAAAGATTGATTAGAAATAATACCATTAATGTGGGATAATTCAATCAGTTTCTCATAAATAAAACTATTTATAGTTGAAAAAGTTTAACCCAAAATAAGTTCGTATAAGGAGTTCCAATGTTACAAAAGATTAGGAGTAATTGGATGGCTTTTAAAGATATATTCAAAGACGACAACGATATGAATGAGAAAAACGTAATTGGTTTCCTTTCGTTCGCAGTAATGGTAATATTTGCATTGGCAGATTTGGTAACTGGCTACTTCGGTAAAGACTTAGTGGTACAGGAGTTTATTTACAACTCATTCGTCATAATCACATTAGGTTCATTTGGTATTGCTGGATTAGAGAAGTTCGCAAAAAAATAAATCTATGAAAAATGAATTTGTTAGGTGATAAAATGATATTATTGAAATCAACAACGACTCAGCTCGCTATGGGTATTTCTGCGTTTTGTGGATTTATGGGTAGTTACTTTATGAATTTGACTGCCGATAATACAGAGCAGTATTTGGCAGTAGTAGCTGTGATGTTGTTAGATGGATTCTTCGGAGTAATCGCAGGAATCAAAAGAGAGGGTTTCAAAACTTACAAAGCATTAAACGTACTAAAAAACATATTTGCGTGGGAATTAATTCTCACAGTAGTTCTATCAATAGAATTAGGATTCAAAGGGACGGGGTGGCTATCTGAAACGATACTTGCTCCGTTTATGGTTTTCCAGATGATATCGGCATTAAAGAACGCATCAATGGCGGGATTCATTAAGAATGAATTATTGAATGAAATCTTAGACCGAATCGATAACCACAAAGGAAAACGCCAAAAATAATCATTTATTAGTAATAACACCATATTTATCTATATGAATGGTATAAGAGAATATGGGTGGAAAGATTGGATTAGTAACCCCAAAAACAAAGAGCTCTACAACAGAGACATGAATGAGGGTTTACGCCAATTTAAGTTAGAACAACAGAGAAGGAATAAACTTGCGCAAAACGCAGCGTTTAACCTAAGAGGACTCTAATGGATAGATTTGAAAAGTTGATAGAACTTCTCGAAAAGAAGTATAATGATGTTCCATTGAAAGGAACTAATAAATCACGAATCAGAGAAATAGTACGTGAAGAGATACAAAGGGTATCAGAATCCCTTAAAGAAGTTGATGATTCGCAAGTCTCGATGACATTCGCATCACTTGAGAGAGCAAATAAATACTCTATGGGTATTTACAGAAAAATGAAAGAAAGTGGTGTAGAGGATGTTGATGGTTGGGTATTTGCTAAAATTACTCTTGCTGAAGATTATCTGAAATCGGTTTATAGTTACTTAGATGGCAAAGATGGATTGGATGATACACCCAATACATCAGATGATATTGGAGACTAATGCCAAACTTTGATAGAAGAGATATGCCACAAGTAAAGACCCAAGATTTGGGTAAGGCATTGGATATGGTTGCTGATAAGGTACGAGTATCCAAAGAAACTATCAGTGCTTCTAAACTAAAGAAATCCCAAAAACAACTATACACCGATAAGGTTAAGGGAATCGCAAGTAAGTTTAGTTCCCCTAAATCAATGAAACCCCTAATCATATCAAAAGATAACCACATTGTGGATGGACACCATCGGTGGGGCGCTGCAATCTATAAGTGGGGTGATGATGTTAAATTACCAGTCTACAGAATACATCTTAGTGCTACAAGCGCTATTAAGTTGTATAGTTTGATTTCTAAATCGATTAACGAAGTAATATCTGGACTTAGGGAAGCAATCACAATTCCGATTGAAATTGGTGATACTGTGTTGGGTGGTAAATTCAAAAATAAACCAATAGTAGTAAAATCAATCGATAAGAATGAAAAAGGTGATATTACAATCAATGGTAAACCCCTATTGAAGTTCAGATTGAAAGAGGGTGTTTGGTCTAAATCAGCACTTGCCGCTATGCGTCGTAAACCAATGCCAGGTCGTTACTTCATTACAGATGAAAATGGTAATGTGCTTGAAAGAGGACTCAAAACCACATCATCTGTTCGTTCGTGGTTTCATAATTTTAGAAATGATTACTCCAAAGTAAAAGTAGTTAATGTTCACGACCAAAAGAAAGATAGTGAAGTAGTACAACAATATTATTGGAACTACAAGCCAGACCGTAAGGGTATATATATTGAAGAACCACCAAGTGGAAAATATGGAGTGATTGCTCAGAAGTACGTTAAGTACAAAAAGATTGAGAAAGAACTTGGTATTAGTGAGAAATCTGAAAAAGAAAAGGCAGAGTACGTTAGAGGATACAATCCTATTGAAGAAAAAGACTCCAAACGAGATTATAAGAAGGAGTACGAAAAGTACGGAAAATCTGAAAAAGCAAAGAAGTACAGAGCCGAACTCAACAAGTACAATAGAGAGAAGGGTACTTATGGGAATGGTGATGGTAAAGATGCATCTCATAAAGGTGGTAAGATTGTTGGATTCGAAGACCAATCTAAAAATAGAGGCCGTAGAGAAAAAAGTAGATTGAAGAAAGAGGGTAATGACCAATTAGAGATGATGAAGTTACTCAGTAAGGCAATGAAAACAATGCCTGGTTCTCCAAAGCAGAAAAAGATTAAGCAAGAGTTGAATAAACTCAGAATCAAAAATGGATTGAAGCCAATTCCCGAATCAACAATCAACGAAATCCCAATGGGAGACCTTCAGAAGATTGATACATTTGCAGATAAGAAACTCAATCCAGTTGATGTAGTAATTACAGATAAACACTTTTTTGATAGGTTGAACGACCCTCGAAATGGAAAAGAGATTACCTCAGCAGAGTTGATTGGGTTCTTCAAACGATTATCTAAGCATAAGAAAGATTTCGTTGAGTTCCTAAACAAATACAACTCAGTAGTGGCTGTAGATGATAGAACGAACATCAATATTCCATTTATGAAACGAGCAAATAAAGCAATTGCTAAGACGGTAATGAGAAAAAAAGATTTCAAAACACCCGAACAAAAGTTGTATATTTAACAAAAAATTCGTATATTAGAATGATAAAGTTAAAAAACATATTATTGGAAGGTAGATACGATAGATTGGTTGGTACTATTAACAAAGCAGTTTTCAAATCGATGAGAAGTGCGATTGCTGGTAGTGGTACACAGGAAAAACCTAAGAAGTATAAGGGTTATGAGGTTCGTAAAGACCCCATCCCCACACAAAATCTTTCTGATATGTTTGAAGCTGAGACTCGGACCATTTACGTTGGTGAATTCGCAGATTCAAAAGCGGGAATGGATGTGGATGTTGAGTTAAAATTGGCTGTATCTGAAGATGGTGTTAAGCCGGGCAAATTCTACATTGATGGAAACGCTGAGGGGGGAGATTTCCCAAGTATTGAGATTATGATTGGGTTACATCCTGAAGATGCAGAGAGTGGTAAGGTATTCTCAAAGATACAACCTGTATTGAGAGATTTAGTACGACATGAAATAGAACACGTAACACATGGTAGAGGTTCTTCAGGAGCTAAATACTCAAAGATAATGAGGGGTGATTTGGCAATGAGGAAGAAGATTCGTTCTAATCCTGAGTTGTACTACAAATACTTCTTACTACCAAAGGAGGTGGATGCTAATATCCACGGATTGTATTCAAAGGCAAAAACTATGAAACAACCTTACCAAAAAGTGGTTGATGATTATTTAGATTCATTGGTTGATGATGGGGTCATTACAACTGAGAAGAGAAAAGAAATTTATAAGAAATGGAAGAAACGAATCCCAAAGATTGGTGGAATTCCAACGTTGAGATAACTATGAATAAGAAAGAATTTATATCAAAGGTATTCAAATCTGAAATGAAACAACTTAGCGAAGGTAAAACTCTGCGGGTGTTTGATTTTGATGATACCCTAGCTACCACCGATTCTTACATCTATGTTAAACACAAAGATGGTACTGAAACTAAATTAGACCCGGCAGAATACGCGAAGTATAATGGTAAATCGGGTGATAGTTATGATTTCAGAGATTTCAATAAGAAGCTCAACAACCCCAAAGTAATCAAAAAGAATGTTGATTTACTTCGTAGAATGTTAGATTCTGGTGATAAGAAAGTAACCATTCTAACGGCAAGAGCACTTGCGTTTCCTGTAAGGTATTGGTTCAAAAAAGAACTTGGAATGAATGTGTATGTGGTTGCACTTGGAAGTAACAATCCAAAAGATAAATCGGATTGGATTGAGAAGCACATTAAGAAAGGATATACCGATATCGCATTTATGGATGATTCTTCAAAGAACATCAAAGCGGTTGATACGTTGAAATCTAAGTATCCAGATGTTCGTATAAAAACCCACTTAGTAAGGGAATTTATCGAAGAAGATGTTCAGAAATATGTACAAAAGATAATTCACTAAATTTAAACTAATATTTATAATCAAATGAACTACGAAAAGAAAGTAATGGAAATGGCATACAATATCCTAATAAAAAAGGATTTTGAATGGAGTCCCGAATTCAGTACAGAAATGAGAAATCAATTACTGAATTTACTTCTTGAGTACTTTACGGATATAGAACACTATGAAAAATGTGCTAATATTGTAAAGTTGCAAAACAAAAGTTTGGAGATTATGAATGGAAATATTAGCAAAGCAAATATCACCGGAAGTAACATCAGTTAAAGGGTGGTTAGTTTACGTTATGGACGTAACAGGAAGGCCTATTCAGGCAGAGGTATGTGAACTTGATGATTTGATACCTACAATTAAGAAACTCGAATCGATTTTTAATTTATGAAACTATTTATACTAAATGATAATGTCAATTCGTTTGACCACGTCGTTCGGTGTATTCAGAGATATTTGAATTACCCATATATGCAAGGTTGTTCAATCGCAGATATCGTACACAACACTGGTAAGTGTTTGGTTAAGGAATCTGATGATGAGGACTTCATTCGAGGTATATATGAGATGTTGGTTAAAGAAGGACTTAATTTAAGAATTGAAGGATAACATGGCAAATTCAGATAAATCAAAAGGTTTGGGTGATTCAATCGCAAAGGTAACAGCCGCAGCCAAATTGGATGTTCTTGCCGAAAAGATAGCTAATAAATTAGGTAAGGAAGATTGTGGGTGTTCTCAGAGACAAGAGAAGCTAAACAAAATGTTCCCATACAAAGGAAGATAATATGGACTTGAGAGAATTCATACAAAACGAAATCAAATCAGCAATATCTGAAGATGCTGAGTTGGACCAGGCGTTTAACAGAGCTGAACCTGTAGATGAGGGTTGGGTTGATTGGAAAGACGCACAAGAAGGTGATTCAGCGTTAGTAACCAAAGAAAATAAACTTGGATTAATTGTTAGAGCATATGGTAGAAAGTTTCATCTAAAATTTGTTGATGGTACTATGAAAACCTATGATGCAAAGGATTTGAAGTTTATGAAAGATGAATCCATAACCGAAGGTAAGGTCAAAGTATTTATGAAAAAAATCTTAGGCAACATGGTTGATAAAGGATTGGGAGTCCATACTCCACCCAAAATGAGAGATGAAATGAAAAAGGAAATTGAAGATTCAGTTCGTAAAATCATGCAAAAGTATGATTATATTGTAGAGGGAAAAGAATCAATTGATGAGAAGTTAATCACATTCTCAAACAGAGCACCTTATGGGCAGGTTGTATTTATGGCAGGTGGTGCTGGTAGTGGTAAGGGGTTCGCAGTTGATAACTTTATTGATGCAGCGGGATTCAAAGTAAGAGATGTTGATGAGATGAAGAAGGCCGTTGGGCAGTTAGATAAAATCGGTAAATTCTCAGTAGATGCTTGGTACAAAAAATACGCAGATAAACTTTCAGAAAGTGATAGAGCACATATCGAAGAATTTGTATTAGGTAAGGGAATGAGTATTGCAGATGTAGCATCTGATTTAAAGAATCCAAACAACGTAATGTCATTACACCTAATTGTAGATGCAATGGGATTGAAAGATAAGTGGTTAATCAATATGTTAAAGGGTAAGGAGAACAAAGAAACCCTACCTAACTTATTGTTTGATATCACAGCGAAGAAAGTGGGTTCAATCACATCTGTAATCAAACCATTGATTGATGCTGGATACGATGCTAATAACATTCACCTTATTTGGGTATTAACCAACTATCATTTGGCAGTTGCTCAGAATAAGAGTAGAGCAAGAGTTGTGCCAGATGATATCTTATTGTTAACACATGAAGGTGCTGCTAAAACGATTTGGAGTATATTAACTGGTGGACTACCAAAAGGATTGAATGGTAGAATCGATGTGATTCTGAACAATAGAGAAAATACAGTAATGTTCAAAGATTCTAAAGGAAATGAAATGAAAGGTGCTGTGAAAGGATTCAAATCACTTCCTGTTAAGAAGCAGGGTGGTGGTATAATGCCAGAGAAGGTATGGAAGAAGATACTTTATGGTTGGATTTCAGATAACGGACCTAAGACTGTCGATTTACGCAAACCTTTAGACCAACAAATGAGTAAATAAAATGGCTAAGTACAACCCAAACCCAACTAAAATAGATAACCCAAAGGTATCGAGACCTGGGGTTCACGCTAAGACGAGACACTCTAATAACAAAAAGTCCAAAAACTACAAAAAGAAGTATAGAGGGCAGGGAAAATAATTGAAAGGGGACTTGTGAAAGTTCCCTTTTTTTTGTATATTGGTATTGTGATGAGTAAGAAAAAGAAACATAAGGAAAGTTTGGACTTCAATGGTGGGTGGACATCAGGTGAAGCAGCACATCACATTGGTAAGAAAATGACTGAGCAGGTTGTGAAGTCGAAGAAAACTTACAGTCGTAAGGAAAAACACAAAAAAGATTTAACATTATCTTAACATTGGAAATTTGGATATATCAGAATTAATCCGTACTTTAGTACTGTAAGATTAAGAGATATGATTAAAGAGTACAAAAATTATCAATGTGAGCTGAGTGGCTCAATGGTTATCGTTCGTAAGAATGGTTCAATGATTAAAGCAATCGAAGTTAATCCTCTCAATGCTGTTGAGAAATGGCAGGAGTTGTGTTTGAAAGTTCAAAAAGTTAGTATCGCTAATTCCTAAGTTATGAGTAAACAGAATCCAAACATTCAGGTAGATTTTCAGGGTATTCGTTATAATGTTCGTAAGAAAGCTCTCCGAACATATACCTATGGTGAAAACAAAGGGAAACATTACCTAAACATTGGGCCAACGGAAGCTGGCCAAATGGTTAAACAATATGTGAAAACCATCAACAAAAATTATCTGTGTAAGGTAAAGGCTGAGTGGTTCTCAATGGGTAACTCCCTTAATGTAAACGTTTGTATGAAGGATGGTTCTTCAATTCCAAATGAGGAGTATCAGAAGATTAATGAGTTCGCTAATCTGTTCCGATATGGTCGTTTCGATGGTATGACTGACTACTATGAGTACGAAGAAACTAAGTACGAAACCGATAATGGTAACACCATTGAGGGTGCTTGTAAGTACGTTACGGTCAATAACCAACCTAAGTTCGGAACAACTGAGTGGATTGTTAACGAAGTTAAGAATGTGGGCCGAACTTTGGAAGAAACCACTCGATATGTGAGTGACCAAAAAATCATCGAAAAAGCAAAAAAAGAATTGATATAATTTGGTGGTTTAGAAAATAATTCGTATATTAGTCCTGTAAGATGAGTTAGTAATGATTGTATGAGAAAGAAAGTAGTATATTTCGATATGGATAACACTCTCGTTAGTTTCGATAGTGGTATTCATCAATTAACAGAGTATCAGAAAGAACAATACGCTGGTCGTTTAGATGAGGTGCCTGGCATCTTCTCTACGATGAAACCAATTGATGATATGATTGAGTTGTTCAACACAATGAGTGAAGATGAACGATTCGAATGTTATGTTCTCTCTACTTCTCCGTGGGATAACCCCACTGCGGCTTCTGATAAAATCGAATGGATTAAGAACTACCTTCCAAAAGCATATAAGCGTGTTATCCTTTCTCACAACAAACATCTAAACGTTGGTGATTATCTCATTGATGACCGTACAGCTAATGGAGCTGGAGAATTCGGTGGTGAGTTGATTCAGTATGGTACTGAGAAGTTCCCAACTGCAGAAAGTATTAAGAACTATTTGGGTGTATGAAAACGATAGTAGTACATATTCCGAAACGATGTAGGAAACCAAAGTTAGAAATCTTTGATGACCACATAGATAAGGTTAATAATGCTCGTTCTAAGAAGTATCTTCCTGAGGATACAAACATCTTAGCAATGGGTATGGGTGGTGAAGGATTAATTGCATCCTATAAAGAACGATACTTTGGTATCAAACGAAACACCACATCCACTACCAATGTGGTTACAAAGAAAGCAACTAAGAAAGCAACTAAGAAAAAAGAATCAGTTAATAAATCTGAACTAAAGAATGCCATAAAGAAGCAAAAACAATTCCTAAGTGGAAAGGTTGATAAAAACTTTTGGTAATCTCAGAATTTATTCGTATATTTGTAATATGAGTTTAACTAAACGTTGGATAGAACAACAGATGGAATCTGGTGTAGATGTGTTACATCCCGAATATCAACATTCGGATGATGAGTACCATTATGAAAAATATCTAGCAACTAAAGAAAATGAGAATGGTAGTTAGAGATGTATTGTATGGTATTTGGTGGTTTCTATTGGCACACATTCTTGTGTTCTTCCAACTGAATGGTCAGTTCAAATGGGAGTGGTTTAAGAACAATGAATTATTATTGGCTTTGGCTGGAGTTCCCATTTCATTTCTATACATTTGGGGAACTAAATACACTGTGAACGGATTTGAAGGTGTAATGTGGCCTGCTAGATTCATTGGATTTGGTATTGGAATGGTGGTATATGCATTTGGTGTATCATACTTTTTCAATCAGGGTATTACACCTAAAACTATGGTGTCTTTGGTTTTGGCAGTTTCGTTGATTGCTGTACAATTATTTTGGAAATGATGAAAGATGTTAGAACTGTATTTGTGAGCATGAGGCATCAGCAAAAGAGGTTGATGGATTATGTGCATGATATCGTTTATAGTAGTGGTAATATGCGAGGTATTCCACAATGGCGTGATAGGAATAGATTGTTCAAGCTGATGAAGAAGTTTCACGAAACACAATATCTTCTAAGTGAGAAAGATTTCCAATTTTTGGAAAGTTTGTATTTTAAATATAAAGTTTAATACTTATATATAAATGAAAAAAGTTATGCGTGGATATTTGTTAGGCATTTTAGCCTTTTTGGGTGTATTGACACTCTGGTCAGTAGCTGTAACCATACCATTTTGGTTGGTATGGAACTACATTATAGCTAGTAAGTTTGAATTAACAACCTTTACTTTCTTCGAATCATTCTGGATAACAGTTGTGATTAAGTTCTTATTCGCTGCTAATCTGAAAGTTACCAATAAGGAGTGATATGAAGAAGGGTGATGTAATGCCAAATGGATTTGTGTTGGGTAAGGGTAGAACCCCACTCAACCTAACTGAAGCTCAGATTCGTTATGCGATGAAGAACTCCAAATCCAATTCAGGTGCTGCACGATTCCTCAACATATCATTGACTACATATGAGAAATATGCCCGAAGATACTTTGATGAGGAGACGGGTAAAGATTTATGGGAAGTACAAAAGAATAAACGAGGTAAGGGTGTAAAGAAACCATACAATGTAACTAAGGGTAAGTACGCACTCAAAGATATATTAGAAGGTAAGTACCCAAAGTATTCAGTACATCAATTGAAGAATCGATTACTGAATAATGCAGATAAAGTGGATTTCAAATCTTGTTGCCACAATTGCGGATATGATGAGAAGAGAATCACAGATGATAAAGTACCATTGATATTAGACCACATAGATGATGATTGGACAAATCATACATTAAAGAATCTGAGATTCCTATGTTACAATTGTTTCCACAATCTAAAAGGTAATATCAGAGGTGGGCAACCACAATGGAGAGTGGAACAAGTTCAGAAAGCTAAAGAAACATTAAAATCAAAAAATAAGGAAAAATAAGTTATGGCTAAAAAAACAGCAGAAACTACCGAAAGTGGTTCAACAACCCACTTCACAAAGCAAGAAATTTCAATGTTGTATCAACTTTCACAGTCGGCAACTATCAATGTTAAGGATATGCAGATTGTTGCGGAGTTGTTGAACAAATGTTTGATTTACATTAATTCGGAAAATAAGGAAAACTAAGTTATGGGTAAGGAAATTTTTCACGGAAAAGAAAGTAGAGAAAAACTTCTAAACGGAGTTAATCAATTGGCAGATGCCGTTAAAGTAACATTAGGTCCACGTGGTCGTAATGTAATCATTGAGAGGGAAGGAACACCACATATCACAAAAGATGGTGTTACGGTGGCCAAATCTATTGAGTTCTCAGATTCAACTATGAATCTTGGTGCACAAATTATCAAAGAGGCATCGCAACAAACTGCCGATAATGCGGGTGATGGTACAACAACATCTACTGTATTAGCACAACACATTTTCAACGAAGGTATGAAGGCGGTTGAGAGTGGTGCTAACCCAATTGAGTTGTACAGAGGTATGCAGATTGGTGTAAAGGATATTGTAGATTTCTTAGTTAAGAATGTATCCGTGAATGTGAAAACTAATGATGCAATCAAAAACATCGCTACAATCTCAGCGAATGGTGATGATGAAATTGGTGGTATTATCGCAGAAGCAATTCATCAGGTTGGGAATGATGGTGTAGTTACGGTAGAAGAGGGTAACTCATCAGAAACCACATTAGAGATTGTAGAAGGTTTGGAGTTCGATAGAGGATACCTATCCCACTTCTTTATGAACAACCAATCTAAATTGGCATCTATCTTAGAAGAACCCAATATTCTATTGTACGATGGTAGAATTTCACAAATGGATGATATCGTTGGTATCTTAGAAAAATCATCTATGAGTAATACACCAATCGTAATCATTGCACATGAAGTAGATGGTGAAGCACTTGCAGCTATGGTAGTAAACTCAGCAAGAGGTACATTGAAATGTTTGGCTGTGAAAGCACCTGGTTTCGGTGGTGAACGTACTGAGATTATGAAGGATATGGCTGCGTTGACTGGTGCAACTCTAATCACATCCGAAATGGGATTAACATTAGAAGATGTTACCGAAGAACATTTGGGAAGTTGTGATAGAGTGGTATCTGATAAGAATAAAACTGCTATCATTGGCGGGCATGGTGAGAATGAAGATATCACCAACCGAATCACAATAATTAAAGCAGAAAAAGAAAAAACTGATTCTGATTTTGAAAAGGATAAACTACAAACTCGACTATCCAAATTGGCGGGTGGTGTAGCTGTTATCAAAGTGGGTGCGGAATCTGAGGTTGAGTTGAAAGAAAAGAAAGATAGAGTAGATGATGCGATTCTATCAACTAAGGCCGCTTTGGAAGAAGGTATCGTTCCTGGTGGTGGTGTAGCACTCATTCATTCTAAGAATATGGTTACCGAACGACCAGATTTATCAACCGATAGACTCAAAGGAATGGAAATCGTAGAATCAGCATGTGAAGCACCATTCCGAGCAATCATTCAGAATGCTGGATTATCTGCGGATTCTCTTTTGGATAAATTGAACAACTCACCAAAACCAGACCCAACTACTGGTTACAATGTGGTAAGTGAAGAGTTTTGTGATTTGATTAAAGCTGGTGTTGTTGACCCTACAAAGGTTACTCGAACAGCAATTGAGAAGGCGGTTTCGGTGGCAGGTACACTACTTACTACAGAGTGTATGGTTGTCAATGAACCATCTGAAGATAATGAAAAATCTTAAAAAGCTGATATATCAATATAAGTTTCTGAAAATGGAGCTGGATGATGTGAAGGAAGAGCACTCAAATCTCACACCGGGATTTGAGGCTCTTTTTGCCGATGTCATACCACCACACGATATAGATGAAGCTGAAATAGTTCAAAAAGCTAAAAACAGTGACACTAAAAAACCAAAACCACCAGTATCAGATAGTACAAAAAAAGTGTATAAAGATGTAGCTAAAAAGCTACATCCCGATGCTGGGGGTGATGATGATGCGTTTAAAGAATTAAATAGAAGATATAAAAATAATGATTTGTTGGGTGTAATTTCATTAGCCGCAGATAATAACATTGATTTTGAATTATCGGAAGAGGATGAGTCAATCTTGAAAAAATCTATATCTGATATCGAAGATAGAATAAATCATTATAAAACCACATTAGCATATGTGTGGGAGAATGGTACTAATTTCGAAAGGAGGGGGGTTATACAAACCCTATCAAATCATTTTGGTAAACCAATTGATATCGAATCATTAAGTGATGATATAAAAGAAAAGATAAAATGAAAATAAGTGATTACAATAAATTAAAAGATTGGGCTGAGAATCTGGGTTACAAATTATCACCATCTGTGGAATATAAAGTAGTAGACGGGGCTGGTGGTATGTACGCTAAAAATGATATTAATGAGTATGATGTGTTATATTCAGGTCCTGTTTCGGTTAAGTCCGACTGGGCTGGTCGTAATCTAAGTTTGGATTATCTATCAGATATCATTAGAGAATATAAGCTAGGTAATAAATCAGAAATCTATCAAATGTTCAGTGCATTTGAAACAATGGAATTCTTCAAAAAATATTCAATCTACTTCGTAACGGATTCTGAGCTAGAAACCCTACAACAAATCTCAGAATCAGCTTGGGTATATGCGCAGGAGTATAGAAATAAATTGAAGAATCAATTCCAGTGGCTGAGAGATAAATTTGATGGTGATGTAACTGATGATGATATTATCTACATCTTACTAAACTCAGAAAGTAGAGCGTGGGGTGATGGGGGGTTTAATCCAATATTAGATTTATTCAACCATTCAAGCAGAAAGGGTAACGCTCGTATGCGAGTTAGTAGTGAAAACCGATTTGTGTTGGGTGCACGCACATCATACAAAAAGGGGGAACAGATTTATGATTCATATGGTCAAAATGATATCTACCATTTTTGTGCAGCATATAACTTTTTCGACCCATCGGATTATCATTGCTCTAATATAGTTTGTAGACTGGATATTACTGCGGAAAGTGAAGTTCAAAAATTACAACTATCTGAAATGAAGAAGAGTTTTAATGTAATTGAGAAGGATATCAATGGCGTACCCAAATACAAAATTCTAAATAGCGATATATTCATTACTGAAGATGGGCCTAATCGTAATATGGTTAAAGTAATCGATACTATAAGTAAAACTGATGTGAATACATTTGATGAACCAGTTCGTATGGATAATTATGAAACATCGTTTTTAGTGGTGTTTACTGAGTGGTTGAATTTAATAGAATCCACTACCAATCCGATGAGTGTTGATAAATCAAAAATTACCCCAAGACTTGAATCTTGGTACAATGCGGCGGTTCGGGAATTGGATTTGATTAAAATTAATCGCTCTTGGTTACTTAATACCAACTTAAATATGCCAAACTTTGGCGCAATAAAAACAATTGAAAATTTGGAAAATCAAAAATAATTTCGTATATTTGTACAAACAAACACTAATTAATAAAACACAATGAAAAGCGTTATGAAAAAGTGGGGTAAGGAAATCGCTTACTCAATCAGCAATGAAGCATCTTGGATGGTTGTCAAAGAAGGAGCGTTTAGCTGGATTTACGTTACTAAGAAAGATATAGATGATTCTGACTTGGTGAGGGCAATTAGAACCACCGGCGTAAGACCAGATTTTGTGAAACGTCGTGGTATGCTAGATTTGTTGATTCACTTTGGGATTGATAATGGAGAGCGTGAGGCGCTGTTTGATAAGGGAGAATCAGATGTTTCTACTAATGTTTAAGGGTACTATATTTGATGATACCCAAGCAATAGAACAAAGACACCCATTTGAATACCTACATATTCTACTTCCATTAAACACCCGAACCAATATAACCATTATGATTTGGGAGAAGATGGCTGAAATGATGAATGATGATGAAAGTAGTTTGCGGGATATTGATATGGAATGATAAGGTACTGATTGGTAGGAGAAAGTTAACCAATCCAACACTACCTGGCAAATGGGAATTTCCAGGAGGTAAAGTTGAAGATGGTGAATCTTACTACGAAGCAATCAAAAGAGAGTTTATGGAAGAATTGGATATTGATGTGTACCCCTTCCATGAACTCAGAACCCTTTCAGATGATAAAATGGAGTTTACACCAATGTGTTTAAAACTAATTGGTGGTAAGGCGAAACTAAATGACCACGAAGAAGTAAAATTTGTTTCAGAAAAAGAGTTTTTTGAAATGGATTTAACTAAATATAGTAGAGAGGCTGGGAAAATCCTCTTTGGGTCATATAACATATTTTTAAGAAAGGGAGAATAAAGAAGTGTTCAACAAATTTACTCGTAAGTTCGCCAATTGGAAGGGTGAGGTACGAAAAGATGAAGAAGTATTAAATGAATTAGAAACTGAGTATGCTATGAATTGGTGGTTAGATGCACAAAAACCATACATACATCAGAAAGAATTAGAAAAATTAGAAAATCATAAGTTAGATTCAAACGAAGAATTAGATGAACGAGATTGAAAACATTTTAGTTGATGATGAATTTATCATAATCATTACATCAGATGGTAAAAAGAGAACACTTCGAATTGATAACCATAATCCAATTCATAGAAGTTGGATTGATAACATTTTGAGTATGGCCATTTCATTGGTAAACGAAACCGATGAAGATATAATGGATAGTACATTCAATGAGAATAATCCGTGGAAAGATGATTATGGTGATGTGGATGACTATGAGTGGTAATTTAGAATAAAAAGATTTATCTCCATATTTATATCAAAGGTATTTTAAGAAAAGGAAAAATTATGGCAGCAATTGATACAATATCAGGTGGTAGCTACAGAATGAACGATATTATATTCAGCGAATTTCAAGCAAGGGTTTTCAACCAAGTAGAAGCGCTGTATAGAGTAAATGGTTATTTGAGTACACCATTGTTCGAAAACTCATTTTTACTATCGAAAGCAACCGCAACTTACATTATCAATAATGTGGGTGTAAGTGGGGCAGCTGGTGGAGTTGGTTCAACAGCATTAGATGTGTATAGAGAGGTATTGGGTATTTCAGCCCCTGTTAATGTTCCTGAGCCAGAACTACCAATTAGTTCAACTGGAGCAATTAACAATGGTAATGTAGCAACTACACCAACATCTGCAACACCACCTACAAGTGTACCAACAGGAGCAAGTGCACCATCATCTGTTCCAACATCAATCGCTTCAACAGATAGCGCTGGTAGTCCTGTATCTATTCCGGGCAAATCCACATTTATACTATAAGTTGTTGATTTGATTTTAATTAAAGAAGTTTTGGTTTATGAAAGCATTATGGTCGTTTAGGAACTGTAAAGGGGGAGATTTGTCCAGATTGGATGTAATACTTCCTCTTTTTTCAGTTATTATGTGGGGAAGATGCCACCCCAATCACATAAAGGTATTATATGTGGATTCCGATTATATGACGGAATTTGAAAAGTTCAACATTCTACAATTCTGGGATGAGGTTAAACTACTTACATCCAGAGATGATATCAACATCAAACATTTCTGGTCTGTATCTAAGGTAGAAGCGCTTGAGCAAGAATCAGGCCCATTAGTACACGTCGATGGTGATTTCATCCCATATACATCTTTAGAATCATTGGGGATATTTGATGGTGAAATGGGAGTAACTCTTCTTGAGGAAATCAAAAACGCAGAACACTTAGCATATATCGATAGTTCGGAGGCAGCTAAGTTTGGGGATATGGATTCTGATGAGTTTGAGTGGGATGATTTCGCAGACCAAACATCACTTTTGTATTTGAACAATGATGAGTTGAAGAATCAATTTATTCAAAAGTACTACGAATATGCCGAAGTAGTATCTAACAAAAAAATAGACCACCATTTGGCATATATCCTATTTATTGAACAAAAATACCTCAGAGAACTAGCCAATTCTATGGGAGTTGATAAGAGGTACTTAATCAAAGATGGGCATAAAGTAAGTAACACTGGAACTCTACCCGATATTGCAGATGGAACTCTACCAATTAAAGAAGCTTGGAAGCGGTTCTATCACTATGGACCAAACAAAGGTGCATTTGTTTCTGATTTGATGATGGCCTATCATATGGGTACATATATTTTACCTATAGTAGATAATGATGAGGTTTCAAAAATATTCTGGCATATATATGCTAGTAAACCATTCATCGAAAAGAAGGAAACGTTACTAAACAGAGTTATGAAACGATTAAATCTTAAAAATAAATGATTAATAGGTTACTAACCATAATGGTGTGTGTGTTTTTTACACATACCACATATTCTCAAACTAAGATTTGGGAAATCACAACTGATATCTTTTCTGTAAAGTACTCAGAACCACTTCAACAACCACTTATGATAACATACACAATAGATTGCCCATATGGTGATGCGAGTAGAAGTGGGTTGGATTTCTATAAGCATAATGATGTGTACACATCGGATAATGATGATTATAAGAATAACCCTTATGATAAGGGACATCTTGCTCCAGCAGCTGCATTCAATTGCGATAGAGAAACTCTAAAGAAAACATTCTCATATTTGAATTGTGCACTTCAACACGAAGGATTGAATAGAGGTCCGTGGAAGGAGTTGGAGAGATTTGAACGAAATCTTGCTAAAATCTATGATGAGGTTTCAGTTAAGATTGAAGTTATTTTTGAGGGAACTGATACTGTCGCTGGGGGTGCGACCATCCCCACCTGCTTTGTAAAAGAAATTACGTTCGGGGGACGAACGATTAGGTTTGAGTTCCCCAACAAAGATGTATCAGGAACAGATTGGTATAATTATCTGATACAGGAAGAAAACTAATGAGAACCCCATTGATTGATACGGTGACAATTGATGGGGATTTTTTTTGTTCACCGAAAATTAATAATTTAATAATAGGAAAATGATGAAAAAACTATTATTTGCGGTAATGGTGGCAGTTACACCATTTGTAAGTACCTTTGCACAAGTAAGTGGAAAGGTTGTAGATGGAGATACTAAAGAAGGTCTTCCAGGCGCAACTGTGTTAATTAAGGGAACACAAACAGGCGCAACAACGGATATGGGAGGGAACTTCCTAATCGGTTCAGCTACAGAAACTGATACTCTTGTAGTATCGTACCTTGGTTATTCTGAATCTGAAAATATCGGTGGTGGTACTATCGGTATTTATCCAGATACAGAACTTTTGGGAGAAGTGGTAATCACTTCAGGCGTTATTGATGTTGCTAAGGTGAGAGAAACACCGGTGGCAGTATCAAAAATCTCCCCAGCGGAGATTGCTCTAAAGACGGGAAACCAAGAGTTTCCTGAAATTATGAACCGAACCCCTGGCGTTTACGCTACTAAACAGGGTGGTGGTTATGGTGATTCACGACTATCTCTTCGTGGATTTGACCAGAGAAACACATCATTCCTTATCAACGGACAACCCGTTAACGATATGGAAAATGGATGGGTGTATTGGTCGAATTGGCAAGGATTGACTGATGTTGCTAGTGGTATTCAAATCCAAAGAGGTTTGGGTGCATCTCGATTGGCTGTTCCATCTGTAGGTGGTACTGTATCAATCTTCACTAAAGCCGCTGAGATGGAAGAAGGTGGTAGTGTTTCAGAAACCATTGGTAATGATGGTTATGTTAAAACGACCGTAAACTATAACACTGGTAAAAACGATAATGGTTGGGCCAGTTCATTCTTGCTCAGTAAGTGGGCAGGTGATGGATATGTTTACAACACCGCAGGTGAAGGTTGGACGTACTTCGGAGCAGTTGGATATGAGCCAGAGGGTTCTGCTCATAAGATGAATCTATCTGTTTTGGGTGCGGGACAATGGCACCACCAAAGAGATGTTTGGGTATCTATCAGAGATTTCCAAAACTTTGGTACACCAAACGATGATGGTATCGACCAACGTTGGAACTCAAATGGTGGTACGTTAAACGGAGAAGAATTCTCTATGAGAAGAAACTTCTACAACAAACCACTTGCCACATTCAACTGGGATTGGGATATCAATGAGAACCTAACTCTGAACACATCACTATATGGTTCAGCAGGTAGAGGTGGTGGAACAGGTCCACGTGGTAGGAACTATGATGTACATCCATACAGAAAAGATTTGTATGAGTTTATGTACGAAGATAGTGTAACTGCCTTCCGTAATGAAGATGGTACAATCAACTTTGATGCTATCGTTGATGATAACCAAGCTGGCGCTCAACCCTATGGTGTTGCTGATTCCCTAACCGATTCTCCATTCTATGGGCAGTTGATTGGTTCTAATGGATTCTCAGATAACGGAGTATTCAGAAGTGGTATGATTCGTAGAGCATCTATGAACTCACATGATTGGGTTGGAGCAATCTCTAACTTAGAAGGAGAGTGGGGTAATTGGACTACTTCTATTGGTGTTGACCTTCGTAAATACAAAGGATATCACTACAGAACCATTAACAACCTAATGGGTCTTGATGGATACTACTCAACGGGTAACCAAAACTCAATGGGTCAGATTATCAACACAACTGTTGAAGCATCTCCATTCCAAAACACTGGATTGAACGGGCCTAAGATTGATTACTACAATGTTGGTAACGTTGGATGGGCAGGTGTTAATGGTATGGTTGAATACAACAAAGAAAACAGATTCAATGCTGTTGTTCAGGCGGGTGTATCAAATCAATCGTATCAAAGAGAAGATTACTTCGACCAACCAGAGAATCCAATCTCAGATGTTCACAATCAATTGGGTGGATATGTTAAAGGTGGAGCTAACTTCAACTTAGATGAACGCTCAAATGTGTTCTTTAATGCAGGTTTGATTTCCCGTCAACCAATGTTTGATGCGGTATTCCCTAACTACGCTAACAATGTAAACGAAGATTTACAGAACGAAGAAATCCGTTCGATTGAATTGGGATATGGTTACAATAGTAGAGATTTGGTGTTGAACGCTAACGTTTACTCTACAAATTGGGGTAATCGCTTTATTTCTCGCTCATTGGCAAACCAACAAGGAGTTGATGGTTTCGCTCAGTTCCGTGATATCGATGTACAACACAATGGTATCGAATTGGAAGCAAAGCACTACACTACCAACAAACTTACTTTGAATGGAATGTTATCTATGGGTGATTGGAGATACACTAAGAACTTCACATCAACTCTATATGATGAAAACCAGAACGAAATTGGTACGGGTACACTTTACCTAAATGGTGCTAAAGTAGGTGATGCTGCTCAGTTCGTGGCTAACTTAGGTGCTGATTACAAAGTTACCAAAAACATCAATGTTGATGCTGGGTATCGTTTTGTTGATGGATTGTACGCTGATTACTCAATTCTTGATGATGAGTTCACTACACCAGATAACAATGGTGCATTGAAACTCCCATCATATGGATTGCTGGATTTGGGACTTACTGCTAGAGTTGGTAACTTCCAATTCAGAACTAACATAAACAACGCGTTGAATACAACCTACATTGCTGAATCTAACACTAACATTCACGCTGATGCTAACTCAGATACGTGGAATGGTGTTGATACTCGCAACTTCGTATGGTTTGGATTTGGACGTACTTGGAATGCTAGCTTGAAGTACACTTTCTGATAGTTAGTACATATATATAATAGTAGAACGCAGGAGGGGTGATTACGGTAAGTAATCATCCCTTCGGTGTTTTTATTCACAACTTAGTTTACATAATAAAAGTTATATAATCATCTACGAATGAGAGATTCACACCAAACCTCAAATCAAAAGGAATCCAATGCGATTATTATCTTTTTTCTCCCTACTATTTTTCCTACACTTCACAACCAAAGGTCAATGTGATGTAGCTATAACTGGAGTTGACCTTAACACATACGAAGTTACCATTGAGGTAATTAATTCAGCTGGATGTATTGCGGCACCAATTGGTGGAACGCCAGGAAAGGTATCACAAATACAAATCGGATATCATCTTCCTGAACCGATAAATCCTGATAATGAAATTATTGAGGATTTTAACGAAACATTTGGATTACCACCATGCAGTCCACAATGGGATGCTAATGGTTGGTACTTAGGACAGAATCCTGATAATAACCATCCGGGTTGGTGGTATAGTCCTTCGGTATCAACTACATTTACAAGTGAAATAATGGGGGATGGGTTGGTAACAGGAGACGTAGTAACCATACCTCTTAATCCGCCGGGAAATTATGACGTGTATCCCTCACCAATTGCTGAGTGTGGTGATGATTTAATCGACTATTGGGTATCGGAGGGTGAGTGTATTGAATTTGTATTATGGCAAATAAACTATGGTAACACATGGTATCAAGGAAATGGGGGATGGGCAAGTTTGGCAAGTAATCCTGATTACGCGCCAGGCACATATCAAGACCAAAATTGTAACAACTCTTGGTATATGTGTAGAGATGAGAATCCTGGCGCTGCCGTAGCATCTCCTGATTTCGATTGTCCACCAGATGCACCGGATGCTGTGATATCTAACGTTCAGTTTGAAATTGGATGTATTGGTGATGTACCAGCGTATCAATTAACATATACAATTTGGAATTATGGTAATGAACCAATACTTAACTATTGTGTTGAAATATGGAATGAGGATTATTACCAATGTTTCAATGGTGACCAATTCAATGGCGGGTTTGGTGGATATGAAATACCTGTCGGAGAAGGACAACAATTTACTACACCATTCTTTGAATTTGATGGAGGTAGTCTATTTACTATATCAGTAGATAGTGTAAATGATGAGATTGTAACGGGCAACAATAACACTACAGTTTACTATCCTGATGAGTTAGATGGTTTAGTATGCCCAGAGATATGTGAACCTGATACTGTTGAAATAGAAACAATAACTTACATCTATCAAATTGATTCTATATTCATAACCGACACCGTCATAGATACCTTAATTGAATATGTAGACAATTACATCTATGATACCACTTATGTTGATAATTTCATCTATGATACCACTTATGTTGATAATTTCATCTATGATACCACTTATGTTGATAATTTCATCTATGATACCACTTATGTTGATAATTTCATTTATATTACAGATACACTAATATTAACTGAAATTGATACTATAGTAGAATATGTGGATAACTTCATCTACGATACTACCTATATCGAGTTACCACCAGATACACTAATACTAACGCAAATCGATACCATTACCATTGTAGAAACAGAGTTGATATACGATACACTTTATATTGATAATTACATTTACGAATACGATACGATTTATGTTACAGAAACAGAATATATTACAGATACATTAATAGTAACACTAACCGATACAATCACAGAGTACATAATTCAAGAGATATTGATTGATTGTAACACAGGACTTCCTTGTGATGATAAACCACCGGGTATTGATTTGTGTCCAGATTGGACTACAATACATATACCAAACACATTCACACCCAATAACGATGGTCATAATGATGTGTGGCAAATCATCTACGATTTGGATTGTTGGGAGAATATTGAATTCAGAATCTTTAACCGATGGGGAGCTGAAATTTATTATGGAGAGGGAGATTGGTTTGAATCATATCCATTTTGGGATGGTAGTGTAAATGGTGGAAATCACTATGTATCAGATGGGGTATATGTTTATTTAGTTAAAGGTAAAAAAGTTGGTAGTGCTGAAGTTGTTGAAGCAACTGGGCATATATCTGTTTTTAGGTAATTAACATTTTTTAACATTTCAGATTTGGAAGTTCATTAATTCCTCACTATATTTACTATGTAATGATTGAGAGAGTTAAAGAGATGAAAAACGAAATTCAGTTGACCAGCGAGGTTGGTACGATGTTAAAAGTTATTGATGGTGAACGAACTCACCGATTGAAAGTTCTCGCTGAAACCCCAACGGGTCGATACCGAATCGTTAAAACGATTCAAGGAATCAACCCTGAGACTTTGTTACCGATTGAGATTGATTATGTTCGAACCATCACTCACCGAAAGATGATTGAAGAACAAATCCAACTCCAACGAAATGGCCAGATGGCTGTGATTGAAACGATTTAAACCCCAAATAAAATGGTAAATACGATTAATCCCTACACACCTCAGTATGAGGATGAAACATTGCGTGATGCATTGTGTAACATCGCTATGGAGATGGAAAACCTCTCCCCATTGGCACAACTCTCCCTTCAGATGTTGATGGACCACTACGAAGTGGAAGATGATACGGTTTATGATGTTGAAAATACTGAAATCTACGAAGGATGAACAATTATGAAGTAGAATTGCTCTTGGAAGCAGGCCACTCTATGGAGGAAATCAAAGCTATGAACCCAAACCAACGACGTAATATGGCGTTGGAAGTTCAACAATTGTTGGATGAATACTACAATCAATGATGTGGAACGACGAATACGAAGATTGAGATTTAACAATTTCTTAACATTAAATGTTTGGAAGTTAGAGAAATAATCCGTACTTTAGTACTGTAAGATTGAGAGTTAAACATTAAACAATGAAACAAATGAAATATTCAGAATTGAATCAGATGACCATCGAAGAACTCCGTTCTTTGAACCAAATGGTGGTTGAAGTTATCAAAAGTAAACGAAATTTGGCTGGTTATGAAACCAAACAACAACTTTATGTTGGGGCCAATGTGAATGTTAATCACCCTAAGTTGGCTGGAAAACAATGTCGTGTTGAGAAAATCAACCGAACTAAGTGTGTGATTAAGGTGTTGAACGGATACGGAACTTACAACGTTCCACTTTCAATGGTTGAAATTAACGGATAAGATATGATTGTAGAAAAACAAACTCAGAACAGAGGTATCGAAATCGACCTCACAGGTCCTCAGGGTAACGCGTTTTACCTTTTGGGAACGGCTAGGAATCTGGCGAAACAATTGGGTCTTGATGGAAAGACCATTTGTGATGAGATGATGAGTGGTGATTATGAAAATCTGCTTGAGGTTTTCGATAAGAACTTTGGAATGGTTGTAACACTTTATCGATAGTATATGGATTGTAAATTAGTAGTAAATTGTCAGTATTATGAGAACTATAACGTCGGGCCCGATGGGTTCGGCGAAGTTCCTTATTGGAAACCAAAAGGTGGACATGAGTTTCAATTCGAAGTAGATTCGGATGTGTTGTTGTATTCTAATAAGTTAGAACAACATCTAACAAAGTTGGTTGAAGCAGAATCAACTATTGCGGAAAAGTTTGAGTACATTAGCCATGAACTTAAATGGAGTGAACCATCGGTTCTGAGTACGGAATCTTTGTATGAATTAATTCGTAAAGAAGATGAGTTGGTATCGTAATCCACCAGGAACGACTTGGTACTACCGTGAGATGGGTAGTAGGAACAAAAAGACTGGAAAGTTATCGTACTATAACGTAAGGGTAACTGATTATCAGATTGTGGATTGTGAGTGTAAAGCAAGAGAGTTCCGTAGATATACACCCTGTAAACATATGAAACGATTACAGGAGAAGTGTGGACATTTAACAATTTCTTAACATAAAGGGCTTGGATTTATCAGATACTTTCATTATATTTACTATGTAATGATTGAGAGAGATATGAAAAACGAAAAAACCCTTCTGGCCCTTCGAAAGAAAGCTGGCCTCACATACGGAGAAACTGCTCGAATGCCGAACCTAAACAAAGTTGCTGAACTTTTGAAAGAGATTGGTGTTGAATGTAATGTTACGACTTGGAGTTGTATGAAGTACGGAAGCGCGGCGGGTTGTCGATACATCACCAATGGTGGAACTCGTGATTACGATGGGTATCGATTGAAAGTTCCTCAGATTGGTATGAACATTAATAGTACCGATACCTACTATAGTTGGAATAACCAACGTTACGCTGAAGAGTTGGTGAAATTGATTGATGAAACGATTGGATAATGAGAAAAGTAATTAACAAAGAAAAAGCCGGAAAACTGATTGGTGGAAGTTCCCTCGGTGGATATATCGAAGGTTTCACTTACGAAGAGCTCGTTGATTTGATGGGTGAACCAACATTCAATGAAGAGGATGGTGGTGATGGTAAGATTAACAAAGAGTGGACTATCATCCACTATGGTAACGTTTACACCATCTACGATTGGAAAACCTACGATACCAACTACACTATGACTAAGCTCAAAAAGTGGAACATTGGTGGAAAAACCAACTGTGCTGATTTCATCAATGAACTCACTAAGAAGTTGGAGAATAATCGTAAAGAATACTACACATTTTAAGATATGATGAAGAATTTGAAACAAAGGTTGCGCGAGGATATCCTACAAAACCTCGAAGATAATAAGGATAAGTATCCTGCCAGCTACAAATCTTTGATGGAGAAGTTGGAGAACAATTATAGTATCAATGATTTGAACTTCGGTTCGATTACATCGCTAGCAGCATACTCCACAGAGTATGTGAGTTCTATTTTGGATATCTATGGGATGTTTGAAGAGTTGAAAATTGAAATGAAGTAAAATATGCTAGAAACTAAGATTAAAAATCGCTATGGCGATGAGTTCACCTTTATTGAGAATGATAAGGGTAACATTGAGTGGCATGGGGACTTTACACATCACCGACTTGGGTGGAAAGATAATCGTGATAATATTACGATGGTAGACCCATCTGGTGGACCGTATCTGCAAGTTGGTAACTCATTGGTAGATTATGGTATCAATGGTACAGTCGCTGGATTCATTAACAGAGATTATGGATATGAAATCGTAGTAGATGGGTTACAATAAGTTCAGATGGTTTACGAAAGGTAAACGCAAGAAACCTCTACCCAAATCAGAACCACTTCTGTTGAGAATCAGAAATGGGGACTTCGAATATTCACCATATTTCGATGAAGCAAAAGAAGAAAGAGCAAAGGGGAAGAAGATACACGATGATTATATGAAAACCAATCTTATTTCGGATTATACCGAACGTAAGAAGGAAGCATTATCACGTAGTAAAATGAAGAGGGTGAAAGCACTCAAATTGGAAGAGGTAGGAAACGAAGAAGAAAACAAACGATTGATAGAACTCAAAGAAGCACTAACTAAAGAGTTTGGGAAAGACCTTTGGGAGAAAGCAATGGAGAGGCAACGAGGAAAAGGAACTACCGAAGATTTGTATTGGTGGTATAAGAAACAATGTAAATTGGGTATGACTAAATCGGAGTATCAAATATTTAAACGAAAATAATACCATGTTTTGGGAAGGTAATAATATAGAAACATATAAACTATATCAATCGTTGAGAGATAAAAATGATTATGCGGGATTAGCAAAATTAATTCCATCTATAATCAGAGAATATCCCGACATGGTTAGATATATAGTTAATCGTATAGATAGTTGTTTTGGAAGGCACATTGTATATGTAGTTGATACCAATAAAGGAATCAAAATAGGATATACAAAGAATGATGTTGAACGAAGATTTGGTGAGACAAGATATGAAAACTCAAATGATTTCCAAATCAATGAGATTCTCAGAACCGAAGAATTCCAAGCCAAAGGGGCAGTTGAATTTGAATCAAAACTAAAAGAGGTATTGAAACCATATGGAGTACAAAGTGATATGGTCATGCCAGGAAAAAGTGAGTTGTATTCAAAAGAGCATTTAGAAACAATATTATCGGAATACGATAATTTAAAAGATATGTATAAAGAAACAATTGGATTAAAATCACCAAACTAAATAGCAACGATATCCCACACTCAGACCTCCGTAGGATGGAATCCGAAGGTGTGTAGAGAAAAAATTCCAGGGGAATTTCTTTAAGCCGTGTTCAATGATGGACACGGTTTTATTATGCCGTGAACTCATATATATTACAAAAGGAAAGTAATGAATATTGAATGGAGTGGTTATAAATGGCGAACCCAAGAGAGATGGGGTAAAGTACACAAAGATAAGAGTTGGTGCCACTATGATTCGGATTGTGTTCGAGTCGATAATTGGGGAAATCTTCACTTAGAGACACATAGGAATCCAAAAGAAGTAGAAGGATATCAATCGGAATTTGGTGTAGGGTTGGTTAGTTCAGTAGATAAGTTTGGATATGGATTCTATGAGATAGAATGTAAACTTCCTACAGGCCCGAAACTATGGCCAGCATTTTGGATGTGGAGTTGGGATAGTTGGCCGCCAGAGATTGATGTATTTGAAGGATATACTACAAACAATGGAGGATACCTCAAATTCAATCGATTCAATCCATTTGGGTGGTGGAATGTACCCACTAATATATGGACAGAATCGAAGGAAGGAAGAGGAGTAAATCTAAAGGCAAGAACGGGATGGATGGGATTCAAAGACCCATCAAAACACTTTATGAAGTACTCAGTACTTATCTTAGAAGATTTGATTGAGATAACACATAATGGAAGAGTGGTGAGAAGAATCGAAGATGAGGAGATTCTAAAACACTTCGGAGGAACAGAGTGGAACGTAATCATAAACAATCACTTTCAGGAGAATCCACCAGAAGGGGATAACTATTCAGATTTTGTAGTTAAATCATTTCACTATGAGCAACGTTATTGATTTGCATGGGATATATCATAGAAATGTAGAAGGGGTTTTGGAAAGAGAACTGCTTGTGAGAGAGAGTAGAGATGGTTGGGAAATCATCACAGGACTTTCACCCCGGATGCAAGAGATAGTAACCAATTGGTTAGATTGGCATGGGTTTGGGTGGTATGTTCCACATAGTAATCCAGGAAGGATACATATAGTAGATTAAGGAATATTATGAGTGTAGAAAATAGACCATGGGGTAAGTATGAAGTACTTTATGATGGAGAAGATTGTAAAGTAAAAAAGATTACAGTGAACCCCAATCAAAAATTATCGTATCAATATCATCATAAACGAGCAGAAGTTTGGACTGTTGTAAAGGGAACACTTACAATCGTTTTGGATGATGAAAAGATATTCAGAGAATATGGACAATCAGTTAGAATTCCATTGGGAGCAAAGCATAGAGCATGGAATGAAACAGATGAGGTTGTAGAGTTCATTGAAGTTCAGACGGGAACATATTTTGGTGAGGATGATATTGTAAGAATTGAAGATGATTATAATAGAGTATGAACGCAACATATACATACAAAGGAAAGAAGTACGAAATAGTAGATGAACGAAATGAGTTCATTCTATCAGATTTCCAATACTGCGAATCGATTGGGGATTGGGTTACTATACAACATAGAATCACAAATGGAAAAATGTTTGGGTGGTTGAAAGAGATAAACAAATAATAAATCAGCAAAGAATGATGCAAGACCCACAGATAGTAAAGATAGTAGTAACGATACTAATAGTATATACTATGTTATGGATATACAGAGACTGGAGAGATAATAACCCCCGATAACCCCAGATATCCCTATATAGGATACGATATCCCTACAGAATCCCCCAGATATGAGGGGATTTTTTTATGCTCAATAATTCCCCATTCTACAGAGTCGCTGAATGATACTATATCGTACATCGATACAGAGAACATTTTCTCTCTGAAGGAAGGGGTATGGAGAGTTACCCACGCAAAACCCTTCAATTTCCCCACAATTTACCACCATTTCCCACCTTTCCATAAAACTATGAGTTTCCACCCATTAGTCTATATAGTGTTTAACAATAATGGAAAAACATCAAGCTAAGGGCAAGAGAGTGTACCAATAAATAAATCCCCACAGATTCCCCATTAATGGTAAACATAGGGATACATCAGGGCATAGAGGGAAAATATAGTAGAAATGGGGGTGACTCATACGAATTTTCTTGCGGCGAGCAAAATTTTTACCAGGAAAGTTTTCAACAGGCCTGATGTTCATAACTTTTTGGGTGCGATTTAGGGTGCGATATCCCACATTTTCCCCCATGTAACTCACTGGGAATCAATGGGTTAGGGGGCTGAAAAAGTTATCAACATGCGATTTTCCCCAAAAAAAGTTATCCACATGGCATTGTTAATAAGTTTTGGGTGAATTATTTGGATATATCAGCAGAATTTCGTATCTTTATTGGGGCATATATATAAAAAAAATATCCAATAGGACGTACTGTCCAAGGTAAATATACAAAATTTAATCGACATATGTGTTAAATTAATGTTAAATTTTCCCAAATTTATTAAACACTCTGGAACCCTAGTGTTTTCAGTGCTTCCCGAAGCATCTACCCAGGCATAAGACCGAATGATTTTCCAATATTGGGTATTAACTAAGTGTTACAATTGTAATAATCACCCAGAATTGGGTGGGTATGTGGTACAAATGAAACAGTGTGTTTACCATTAATAGAGACTTAACATATAGATAACATACAGAGCTTGTATATGTGGGAAATTATTACGATATTAGTACTGTAATGATTGAGAGAGATATGATGAATTTGATTAATGGTTATGTGATTGATACCCTCCCTAAAGGGGTTGTGAATGAACTTGGTGGTGAGGGTGAGTACCGAGCAGTTACGAAGTGTAGGGCTGGATTCCCCACAATCTACGATATCGGAACGTTCGATAATCCTCTGGCGGCATTCAATCGGGTTCAACCCAAAGCTCTATTGAACCTCCAATACAGGCCCACTGGGTGTGAACATTGGTTGTGTCTCTACGCTCGAAAGGGTAACAAAGTAGTGGTGGTGGATGAGGCACTCCTTCGATAATTTAACAATTATTTAACATAGAGGACTTGGATATATAGATTATTATCCTTATCTTTACTATGTAATGATGATTGAGATGATTGAAATAGTTAAGATGATTTTGAATGGGGTGATAATCTACGCAGTGGCTGAAGGAGTTGCTGTGATGGCTACCCTTCTTCTGGCCTATATGGGTGGACGAGATGAGATGGCGGAGTACTTCCGTAATGAGTATGGAATTGGAGTGAAGTAAAAAAGAATCAGCTAAATAGTAATAGTAATAGATAGTATAGTAGTATGAATAGAAACAATAAGTATCAGTATGGCTATCTCCCCAAAATTAATTATTGGCGAGGTAAGTTGAATGAAGCTTACGCTAATGGTAATCTTGAACAGGCCATTAGAGCAGAACACAAATTGGAATACTTCCAAAACCGACAGGCAGAAGTGTATGGTACACCCAAAGAGTGGAGTATATCCTCTCAGGGGTTGGAAAGGGTAGGTTAAGGTAAGGTAAGCCCGAATCCCCCATAAGCCGTTACAGGCGATGAAAGATACTCGCGCAGGGGGTGGGGGGCATTTTAACGTAATCCACTGGGAATCAACCAGTTACACCCACGCTTAATCAATTTTCATGCGGAGCCTGGTTTTTCTCTCTAGGGAAAACCTGTCTGAAGTGGTATATAGTATATACAGTAGTTTTAATTATAGCTAATACTAATACTTATTTCAAAGGAGATTTCCGATGAAACATTTAATTCAAAAGAAGTTAACTGTAATAGTAAGATGTTTTAATTGTAAACACAAATGGGAAACGAATGGGTTACTACACCTATATAGATGTCCCCAATGTACTATGGAAGCAGAAGGAGAAGAAAAGATATGAAACACTTAGATGATGTAAAGATGGGATATTGGGAACATTGGTTAGATGCAATGAAGATGTCCCTCGCTCTATTCATACACGCGTGGATACCTTCACTATACACAACGTATGTATCAGATAAACTTAAAAATAGATAAATCTTATGTATAAAGAATATTTAAAACGAAAGTGGGAATGGGTAGATGAGAATCCCCGTACTGCAGCATGGTTAGGATGGATGAAAGGAATCATCTTTGGAATTGGTATATCCCTATTCTGCTTCACATGCTCATCAAATCAACCTACCTCTGAAACGCCTGTAAATAGGGGGGTTGACACACTATTGTACACACCTCTTAATTTGGATGCGTTGGATTCAGTAGGTTGTATCTACTATTGGGAGATATATAAGGATACCCTTCGTATCTCTACTGTAGAAGATGAGATTGAGAATGAACTACTTCGTTTAAAGGAACTAAAGGATTTGTACTATGAATAAGATTAAGAGATTCTTTCGTTATCTACAATGGTTAGAGGAACAACGTATCGAAGCAATGGTTCATTCCGGTAGAGGTTGGTAAGTGATGAATAAATCTGAGTGGTTAGCAATCAAACGTATGGATGGGTTTCGTTGGGGTGGGATTCAGATTTCCTACCATCCCCATCTCCATCCTTCTATATGTGAGGTAAGGGATATGAAGTTAGATACATACGTTCAGTATACTGGAGGTTCTTCTATTGAGGATGATATGCGTTATAAGTTACGTGTCCTATATGATAAGTACTTGCTATCCCTTCAGTAGTACTATATGTGCTATTATTATTTTGGCTTCACCCAGCGATTATCGTTCAATTAACCGATAATCACCAATATCGGTTCTACAGGCGATATCAAACTTTAACATTATCTTAACATTGAGGATTTGGATGTTTGGAATATATTTGGTATATTGTACTGTTAATGATTGAGAGATATGAGAAAAACACTTGAAATCCTTCCGCTTGTTGAGTATGTGAACAACCAACTTGCCCGTACTGATGAGTACGCTACCCAAAAGTTCAAAGCTGGAATCTGTACGATGATTGAAAGAATCCTTATGGATGCAAATCGTTACAATGGTTTCGGATACCTCATCGGCCCTGGTCATGTTAATAATGAATATGATAGGTACTACAATGTGTGATATTGTTTATATCGATGGTGAACCTTACAAAGTGATAACCATCAATCGAATGAATGAATGTGGTGTTAACGAACCATACGATGAATATGAACCCTTAAAGTAAGTATATGAGTTTTAGAGATAAGTTAAGAGAGTTGGTAACACCTGCTCCTAATCCATTGGTATCCAAACGTTTAGTTCTACAAAACCTAAAAGGTATTCACGAACTTCTAATGGATGATTGCCCGAATATGGCAAGAGAACGAATTAGTTGGTTGATAGAAGATATCAACAACGATAAGTTGAAACCAGGAAACCTTTAACACCAAAGAGAGATGATTAAAATAGATTCAGAGGTAGATTTTGAAAAAGAAATGGAACAACTTTTTTTTGAGACACCCAAGTATGTAGGTGGTTATAGATTAGGAAAAGACTATTATGTTCAATTTAATTTAATTTATAAGCCAAATTGGTTTCATCGTACTATGATGAGATTGTGTTTTGGATATAAATGGGTAAACCTTTAACACCAAAGAGAAATGACAGCACTACAAAAACTTATCAAGCAATTTGAAGAAATTAAAGACTCAAATTTAGAATCTTCAATAGATGTAGACTTTGCTATTTCACTTGCAAA
>Ga0213864_10000126_pt1 | contig 31912 bp, 49 predicted proteins | sample PICome_5_FD_160078 | JGI IMG/M metagenome (GOLD analysis project Ga0213864, IMG submission 160078) | Coastal seawater microbial communities near Pivers Island, North Carolina, United States - PICO247 | ecosystem: Environmental > Aquatic > Marine > Coastal | place: USA: North Carolina... | reverse complement strand
CTCTGATGCGATGCCTCTTGGCATCTCTGGTACGTTCAACTACATGCTTGTTTTCCAAGCAGAACATAACATTCTTATGCATCCCTTCCATATGCTTGGAGTTGCGGGAGTATTTGGCGGATCACTCTTCAGTGCGATGCACGGTTCTCTGGTCACTTCGTCTTTAGTTCGTGAAACCACTGAGTCTGAGTCCCAGAACTACGGTTATAAGTTCGGTCAAGAAGAAGAGACCTACAACATCGTTGCCGCACACGGTTATTTCGGACGCCTTATTTTCCAATATGCTTCCTTCAATAACTCACGTTCACTGCACTTCTTCCTTGCTGCTTGGCCTGTGGTTGGTATCTGGTTCACTGCTCTTGGTGTTAGCACCATGGCATTTAACCTCAATGGTTTCAACTTCAACCAGTCCATCATCGACTCACAAGGTCGTGTGGTAAACACCTGGGCAGATGTTCTAAACCGTGCTGGACTTGGGCTCGAGGTAATGCATGAAAGAAATGCACATAATTTTCCTTTAGACCTTGCTGCCGCCGAAGCAACTCCTGTTGCCTTGACTGCACCTTCTATTGGTTGATATTAAATTGAATATATGATATAATGAAGAGACCTCAAAAGGGTCTCTTTTTTTATAAATAAGTATAGAAAACAAGTATTACTAAAATGAAAATCTGCCTTTCCTGCAACCAATCTTTACCAGAAAGTTCATTTCATAAAAGAACTTATGCTTCTGGGAATGTTGGGTTACAACCAAAATGCAAAAAATGTCAACATAAAAGAAGAGCAAAATACTATAAACCTCACGAATTTATGCGTAGGAAATTTAAACTTACCGAAGACCAATATAATGACTTGATGAAAAATGAGAACTGCCAAATATGTAATGCTGAACTAATAAAAAAATGTATAGACCACTGCCACTCTACAAATAAGGTTCGTGGTGTGCTCTGCAATAACTGCAACACGGCTCTTGGTCTTGTAGGAGACAATACCCAAACTCTCCAATCTATGATAGAATATTTGCAAGTACATTGAAGACTTATGTTTAATTTTAGAGTAGGTGATATTTGTAGAATTGATAATCCAATTCAACGAAGACATGGAAGAGAATTTGAAATTCTAGGTTTTATGTATGATAAAGATGATGAGTATTTCCCTCCAATCGCAATGAAAGTTAGATACTTAGATACCAATCGTAAAGGAACTTATGATTGTTCGTTTGATTCACTTACTATAATTAGTTGACACACAACCAGACCTGTGCTAAGGTAAAGTGTTCACTATGCAAATACCTATATTATTGAAAATGACATCATCACAAAAAATTTATGAAATTCTTTTACCACTTAAGCAAAAGACCTTAGATAAGATTAATAAAAATCTTAATGAAGAAAGGGAAAAACTTAACATTTTAAAAGGTCATGTTCCAGAAATTCTTGTTTACGGAACTTTTGAGCGTACATTTTCCACATGCCTTGGACACAAACTTCAAGAAATCGCTTCTGCATGTGGAAATAATGTAATCAATGTGGATCAAGAAGATGGGAAAACTTTAGGAATTGATATTCGCACTGACTTTGGTGAAGGTCAAATGAAATTAGGAAAAAACACTCAGACTGGAACGCATAAAAAAGATTCTATCAATAAGTTAATTGAAACTACAAAACAAAATAATACAAATCCATTTTTTGTAACTGCTCTTGGAGAATCTTATGAGTATGTAAATAATGGTATATTGTATATTGGTGGAAATAAATTTTGGGATAAAATTGGTGTTGATTATGATGAACTTTATGATGGTATTGTTAGGGTAATTCGAGAAACATATGAAGAAGTTAAATCCACTATCATCCCTAATTTTTGATAAATTGGATTATAGAGATGCAAATGTAAAAGATTTTACAGTAAAACTTACTACTATCCAATATGTTAGGGACTTCATTGAGACTTGGCATTATTCTTCTAATGTCAATGGTCTTCGAATCTCTAATGTATTTGGTTTATTTTATGATAATAATCTTATTGGTGCCATGATTTATGGTCCTCTTGGAATGGCAAACACTTGGAAAAAGTATGCAGATTCTGAGAATGATATTATAGAACTTCGCCGTTTGTGTTGTATTGATAATACTCCAAGAAATACTGAGAGTTATTTTATTGGCAAAACTATAAAGTGGTTAAAGAAAAATACTGATTATAAAATTATTATCTCTTATGCAGATACTTTTCATAACCATCAAGGTACCATATATAAAGCATCAAATTTTGAACATTGTGGAATGACTGCTAAAGGAAGAGTGATTGAATATGATGGAAGAACCTATCATGACAAATGTATTCGCACTTATCATGTTGATAAGAATAATAATAAAAAACTAAAACCATTTGCCCAAAGAGTCAAAGATGCTCTTGAAGATGGTCGAGCAAAATATATTGATACTCCTGGAAAACATATTTACATTTACAAGTTAAAAAAATGAGCATTAATGCCCAAATGAAGGACTTAGATCGTGGATGGCACCAGTAGACCAACCTCATGAGAATTTTGTATTTCCTGAGGAAGTGCTCCCGAGGGGTAACGCACTCTAAAAATAAATAGAGGAGTTCTTTGGAACTCCTTTTTTATGCTTAGTATTCACAGTGTTTTGTTTTGTTTTGATGACACTTGGTATGATATATTGGTAAGAGTATAATACAATTTCTAAATAATTTTTTACACTACTTAACGATGCTTTTGCACTTAGCACATACGATTGCTGATTATACTATTTGTGGAGAAGGCAATGTATCAGAAAGGCAGACAAAAGATACTTTTTTAATCAAAGCAAGTGGAACAAGTCTTCATACATTATCGAGAAAAGATTTAGTTTTGGTTAATACAGATGCTCAACAACTGAACCCAGAACATAAAAAACCAAGTATTGAAGTTCTATTTCACGCTTGGATCATGAAAAACTTTCCAGAAATTAACTATATTGCTCATACGCACCCTCCAAAAACTACACAGATACTCTGCTCTCCTGCAGTCAATGATTTTGCCTGCCAAAGATGGTTTCCAGACCAAATCGTAAGGAATGGGGTAATATCATGCCTTGTCCCTTATGCTCCTCCTGGCGCTCGTCTACTACAGAATGTAGATAAGTATGTTGGTGAGTTTGTAGACCATTACAGATACTTTCCTAAGTTGATTCTTTTAGAGAATCATGGTATTATCACAGCATCACCTTATCAAAAGGATTGTGCTGCTGCTACTCTGATGTGCGAAAAATCTGCAGAAATCTTTATTGGTGCTAAACTTCTTGGTGGAGTCAACTTCCTACCAGATGAAGAAATCGAGCATCTAGAAAACTGCCCTGGTGAGCAGTATCGTCGTCGTATGTATTTTGTCAAGTAACTACATAGAAAATTTGCAAAACTAAAATGAAAACCATAACACTCACAGAAGACCAGATTAAACTTCTTGCCGATGCAGTATGGATGCGTCAGAGATGTTTTATTGCTGGCGACAAAAGATTTAAAGAATATGGTGTAATGCTAGAAGATATTATGGGAGACCTTGACTATACGCCATCAAGATATTAAAATGATTAGTTCTGAAACACCTTATAAAAATGCAGAGATTATTAGAGATACTTGGCCTAATCTTTACAGGCCCTCTAAAATACACTATAATGATCAAATAAAAAAGATAATTATGAACATTAAAACAAAATAAATAATTTCACAAATAACAACTAAAGTAAATGAAACTTACAGAAAGTCAAATAAAAGATTATAATTTAAGAAAGTCTTCAGACAATCTTAGTTCATTTATGTTTAAAGTTGAAGAAAAACCAGGATTAGTAAAATATACTACAATATCTATAGGTAAAAAGTATAGAATAGAAAATAAAGATAATAAAGGTGTAAATGGTAAAGTAATAGAAGTTATTTGTTTTGTTTATGAATATGGAGATGATGTCAATACATCAGATCCCATAGGAGTTGGAGTTAATTTTTTATTCAACAAAAAAAGAGGAACATACTATGATGTTCTTCATTTAAAGGAAATTTAATTTTTTAATCATTATGAAATTTTCAGTATATTCTAAAGATGGATGTCCATACTGCACTAAGATAGTTCAAGTTTTTGAACTATCTAATCTTCAGTTTGAAGTTTACAAACTTGGAATTGATTATGAAAAAGATGAATTTTATTCTAAATTTGGGAATGGTTCAACATTCCCTCAAGTAATTTTTAATGGAACAAATATTGGAGGTTGTTCTGATACAGTAAAATACCTTAAAGAAAATAATTTAATTTGATGGACATTAATTCTTACGAAATTTATTTTGATGTTGAAAAAGCAATTGATCTTGCTTTTGAAGGAAAGTATGTTCTTAAATTTTACGATTATCTTAAAGTAAAGAATATTAAAAAAGATATTGTTGAACAATTTATTGATAGTACAATAGTAACTGAATTAAATGAATTAATTGATGACCTCAATGAATATTTGAAGGGAGGATCTGATGATAAGCATAAACAACTTAGAGAAGCATATGGATTTGTTTCAAAACCAGAGGCAAGAAAAATAAAAGATTACCTTTTATCAATTTTACAAGATGCCGAAAAATATAATTATGATAAACGAAGAGGAAAGAGAAAAAAACCAACTAAATAATATTAAGTCAGCAAAAATGAACAAAGGATTCGAATTAATGCTGATTAAACATAGTAAAAAAAAGGAGACTTCTATTAAAGGCGACAAAAAAATATTTGAAATTGATATTAAGCAAAACTTTAATTTTTTAAATAAAAATATAAGTTTTAATTTTTTGATAAATTTTGATATAGAAAAAAAACCTCCAGGAGAATAAAATGGAACAAGCATTATTACTAGCAAATACTATAATGCTAACGATATCCTTTTTTTTAGTTGGTGGATTAATTGGGTGGATAGCAAACAGAAGTTACTTAGAGTCGTCTCCCGCATACATTCATCCAGAATTTTTAGATGAAAATGGTAATATTATACCAGATGAAATACTTGCAGTAAGATTTGAAAACGATTATGACTACGACAACGACTACGAAGAAGAAGACGATAACATCTAAATTACAAGCTAATCCTTTTCAGCATGAAATTTTAGATCTTGCGTCAAAACAAAGAACTTCATCTAATAAAGTTGAAGTTCTAAAACATTATAGAAATGATGCTTTAGTCTCTTTATTAATTTGGAATTTTGATGAAAGTGTAGTATCCATTTTACCAGAAGGTCCTGTTCCATATTCTGATAACAATGAATTGACATCTGTTGGTGGAAATCTTACAGATTTAATTGAAAGTAAGGTAAAAAATACTAATTTAAAAAATGGAGAATATGTTGGAACTGACGAGGTAATGAATAAACAGCATACTTCATTAAGAAATGAGTATACTAGATTTTATATATTTTTGAAAGGAGGTAATAATAATATATCTCAAATTCGAAAAGAAACCATTTTTATCGAATTATTAAAAGGTCTTGATCCTTTAGAGGCTGAATTATTATGTTTAGTTAAGGATAAAAAATTGACAGATAAATATAAAATTACATTAAACAATGTTAAAGATGCATATCCCGATATAGTTTGGGGAGGTAGATCTTAATTCAAAATTTAAAAGATAAGAATATGTCCTGGAATTCTCAAGATAAAAATACTATACCTCCCACATATGGATGCCAAATAATTTATGATAATGCAAATCAACATCAGATAAAAGATTTTTCTCTTCCAAATGATGCTTATGTTGTAATTTATGAGTTTGATGGCAATATCTATACTGATTTGTGTAGAGGTAAAAGGGTAAGTATTTTTGATTTATATTATGATACTTTTGGTCCAGGTTCTTTGAAAAAAATAGATTTTGGATATGGAAGAACAAATCCAAAATTATGGGGATATAAAAGAAAAGAAAATCAAAAAAATAAAAAATGAGTAGCGGATTTGGTCAAAAAAATAAATCTAAAATAATTGTAAATAAAAAAGAATTAGAGAGTCTAATACAAAAATATAAAAAACTTAAAAAATATCAAAAATCTTCTTTATTTGCTATTAAAACAATAGATGGTACAGAAAAAATTATCAATTCTTTAATTGAAGAAGCAAAGGAGATTCCTCTATAAAATGGGCAAGCATTATTTACTTAATTTATATGGGTGCTCGTTTGTCCTTTTGGACGACGAGCGTTGTCTTATAGACTTATTAGAAAATGCAGCATCTGCTAGTGGTGCTACTGTAGTTCAAACCATTTCAAAGAAGTTTAAACCACAGGGAGTTACTGTTATTTGCTTGCTTTCTGAAAGTCATATTAGTATTCATACCTGGCCTGAGGAAGGTAAGGCTGCGGTAGATGTTTATACTTGTGGCAATTGTAATCCTAAGATTGGTTGCGATATTATTATTCAACAACTTTATGCTACAGAACATACTCTCAGTTACATTGAGCGTTAAATAAATATTGTTATAATTGGAGAATATTATGCTTTCTACTCAATATCGTTTGCGACTTGAAGAAATTTGTCAAAAAATTGTTCTTCATGAAGAAGTAAGTTTGAGTGATATGATTTGGGCAGAAAAGTTATCCAAAGTTAATCGAACTGCTGGAACGATGCTACGTCAAGCAAGACGTAAAGCAGAGAATCCTGATATGCAAGAAGGTGATATGGATGACTTTCTAAATCAACTTGACATTGGTGGAGTTGGTCATGAACGATTTGGAAAGAGAGGATTTGATAGTATAGATGATATGATTGATTGGTTTAAAAGAGATGAAGATGAAACTGATTGGAGGCAACGTGACTAATAAAATTAGTGCAATTCTTTATACTGATGGAAACCAAGAATGTGAACGTATTCGTATGCTTTTGAAAAGTCTTGGTGGTGAATATTTGGAGTATTTACTTGGTGTTGACTTTAGTGATCGTCAATTTCGCGCTGAATTTGGTAAAGATGCTGAGTATCCACAAATTACAATTAATCATGAACATATTGGAAGTTTAAAAGAAACACTTCAGTATTTTCAACAAAAAGAAATTATATGACATACGACGAGTTTATTGGTAAGAGTCATGAATATTATATGGACATGGTTCGTCTTATAGACATAAAAACCAAGCATCGTATGGCATTGAGCAGTAAAGAAAAACAAATAAATCAATTTATCTTAAAACTTCAAGAAGATAATAAAATTAATGAACTAAAAAATAGATTTGAAAAGTGTTGGGAAATTGAATAATGAAACCTTTAATTCTTATTGCTTGTTTTTTTCCACTTGCTTTGATATGGTTGATTATGAAACTTTCAATATGGATTTCTGCTATTACCGAAGAGCAAAAATATGTCAGAGAAGAATCCAAACGACAGCATGGACCATACTTGGAAAATGCGTATGCTGACCTTGATGAAAAGGAAAAAAATGATTGAAGTATCAGAAACTATTGATAAGGCAATTTGGGAATGGTATTTTGATCGTGGTTTGGATGTTCCTAATTGGAAATATGAAAAAGATCCGCAATGGTGGATAGATTATCTCGAAGAACTTGACAAAGAAAAATAGATAGTTTATAATTTAGAATATACTTACTTTATCATGGATTACAAACCCTATACTGCAGAATGGAATAGGAAGAGGTATCTTTCTGAAGCAATTGAAAAATATTTTGATGATAATGTATCATCAGAAATTATTGTTGATGATATTATTGATACTCTTGAAAAATGGGCGTCTTTATACAGAAACAAAACAAATAAACTAGAAGATGTATTAAATAGATTAAGGTAAAAATTGTATAAAAAGTTACAAAACTACTTGACTATATAATTCATCGAGTCTATAATGACTTTACGTTCAACCAGGTAACTGGTCGCAAGTAGGACGGAGGAACGGATCGTTCATTCGCTATTCGCAAATAGCGAACGCAAACCGCCCGAAGGAACGGGGCTTAAAAATCTCATTTCTTTGGAGGAAATCCCAATGTCTAAAGTAGTCTATCGTGGCGTTGAATATGATACTGAAAAGCGTATCGCATATCAACAGCAAATGATCCAACAACCTCAACAGTACAACGAAACATATCGTGGTGTTAAGTTCGTAAAGGAGGGTCATAAGTGATAAAAAAACTAAATGTGCTTCAACTCATTAAAGAGCAGAAGCAAAAAGAAAATCGTCGTCACCAAGCACTGCTTGCAAATGCTGGAGCAGGAAAGTGATTGCTACTATTGCAGCAATCACAGGTGCATCAACGGTATTTATTTTTTTAATATATATTGAAGTTCTTTTATTGAGCAAGTAAATGCAAAACTATGTCTATCATTATGATGACATGGATAAAGACAATAGACCTCCTGCATGTTATCTTTTAACTTATCGAGGATGTCGTTATTGGTCTTGTTATAAAATTCATTTGGTAGAATGGTTTGAAAAAATGTTTACTTTAGAGGGTTCTTGACGAACCCTCTTTTTTTGTATATAATAATTTGAGATACAATCTTTGAATGAATATAGACAAGATAAAACTTATTATTCACAACATGGAGTTGTTACTCCAATCATTAAAAGAAGAATTTGGAGATTCTTCAGAACATGTTTATGAAGAAATTATTCCTTATTTAATTGAAGATGATATTGATGAATATTATTCAGAAGAAGATGATTTATAAATTATCCTTAGGAAAATAGATTAAAAAATTAAAAATAATACTATTTGGAGATTATTGAATGAAACCCATTAAAGCAAAAGATCTGCTAGAACTTGATAAAAATCTTGAAGTTGTGATGCTTCAATGTTATTCACTTCCTGAGCAAGTAATATATCAGGCAGGAAAATGTGATTATTCAGAAACCCCAATCCATAATCAAAAAATTCCTGTCTCATCTGAATGTGGTGAGTGGGTGGTAGAGCGTTTGCTAAGCAACGAGAAAGGGCACTGGGGGCCTCTAGAACACCCCTCAATTACATTTTCCGTGTCTGGGTATGTTCACAATGTTGCAATGCAAGCAAGGACTCATAGAGTGGGTGTAAGTTTTGATGTTCAATCTCAACGATATACTGGAAAGCGAGTCATTAAAGTAGCAAATGGTGAACTAAAACCAGAAGATGTGTTTTATGTTCGTCCTCCTGGATTTTATACCAATCGTTATGGTAAAAAATATGATTGGACAGAGGAAGATTATCGAGACGAATTAAACTTTATTCTTGAAGGTTGTAATCGTTATGCAACCAAATATGAAAAAGGAATGTGTGAAGAACATATTCGTGATTATCTTGCACAAGCAATCCGTCAAAACTTTGTAGTTTCTTTTAACCTACGATCCGTTCTTCATATCATGGATCTTCGAGCAAAGATGGATGCCCAATTAGAAATCCAAGCACTTTGCGAACAGTTTGTTCCACATCTCCAAAGGTGGTCACCAAATGTTTGGAAGTATTATGAAGAGAAAAGATTGCATCGTGCTCGTCTAAGTCCATAATAAATATGCTTATATAAAATGGAGGTTAAAATTGCCAACTTACCCTGTAATTAATAATAATACTGGTGAAACAAAAGAACTTGTTATGCCTGTTGCAGACTATGAACAATGGAGAAAAGATAATCCCGAATGGGATAAAGATTGGAGTCAAGGATGTGCTTCTATTGGTGAAGTAGGTGAATGGAAAGACAAATTAATTAAAAAGCATCCAGGATGGAATGACGTACTTTCAAAAGTATCAAAAGCACCAGGATCAAATGTAAAAAAAATTTAAAAAATATGGCAAGAAAGAAAATCACAAATCCAGTACCATTTGGAACAAGTAATCGTGTTATGAAAAGAAAAAAACCAATAAATCTCGATTACATGAAGAAAATTGAACCTCTTACTGATAATCAAGAATTATTATTTTCAAGATATTCATTAGATCAAAATCTTGTTGCCTATGGTGCAGCAGGAACAGGTAAAACTTTTATTACTCTTTATAATGCACTTAGAGATGTTCTAAATGAAAAAATGCCATATGAAAAGATCTACATCGTAAGATCTCTTGTTGCGACTCGTGAGATTGGTTTTCTTCCTGGAGACCATGAAGATAAGTCTTCTCTTTATCAGATTCCTTACAAGAATATGGTAAAATATATGTTCGAAATGCCTGACGATCCTGCATTTGAGATGCTTTATGGAAATCTCAAAACTCAAGGTACAATTAGTTTTTGGAGTACTTCTTTTATTCGTGGAACTACTTTGGATGATTCAATCATTATTGTTGATGAATTTCAAAACTTGAACTTTCACGAACTTGATAGTATCATTACTCGTGTTGGTGAAAATTCTAAAATTATGTTCTGTGGTGATGCTACTCAAAGTGATCTTATAAAAACAAATGAAAAAAATGGTATTGTAGATTTTATGAAAATTTTAAGAATTATGCCATCTTTTGATATTATTGAATTTGGTGCAGAAGATATTGTTCGTTCTGGATTGTGTAAAGAATATATTATTGCTAAAATGGAGTCTGGTTTTTGATGGGAAATTCATTGAATAAAAATTTTAATCATATTAATATATCTCTACCCAAACTTGAAAGAGAATCTATTGATGGAGTAAGATATTATAAAATTTCTGGTATAAACAAAAAGTTAGTATCAATTACTTCTGTTATAAGTCATTATAAAAAAGATTTTTTTAATGAGTGGAGAAAAAGAGTAGGTGTTGAAGAAGCTGATAAAATTACTAGAAAGGCAACCAGTCGTGGAACTGATATGCATACTCTAGTTGAACATCATTTAAAGAATGAAGATCTTCCTAAAGTTCAACCTCTTTCCGAACATTTATTTTATATTGCTAAACCAGCATTAGATCGTATAAATAATATTCATGCTCTTGAAGGAGCATTGTATAGTGAATACCTTGGAATTGCAGGTACAGTAGATTGTATTGCAGAATTTGATGGCGAACTTGCTATCATAGATTTTAAGACATCTAAAAAACCAAAACCAAGAAATTGGATTGACGGATATTTTGTCCAATGCTGTGCCTATGCGTGCATGTTACATGAAATGACAGGAATTTCTGTCAAGAAATTTGTAATTATTATGTCTTGCGAAAATGGAGAAGTTGTAGTATATGAAGAAAAAGATAAAGCATACTATTTAAAACTTTTAATCAAGTATATTAAAAAATTTGTTGATGATAAATTGGAAAACATGCTTTGACATTTTAAAAATATAATGCTATTCTAATTAAATATTTCGTAGGAGAAAATTTTGCCACTTAATTTACTAAATTTAATGGAAAATGACTTAGAAAAAGAATTAAAAAAAGAATTAGAAAATAAATTCATGTGTCAAGCGAAGTTTAGTCAAGAAATTGAAAATCTCGTATCATCAAATAAAGATTTTAATTATATTGATGCTATTGTTGTTTTTTGCGACAAAAATAAAATAGATTTAGAATCTGTTCCAAAGTTAATTTCAAAACCTCTTAAAGAGAAAATTAAATATGAAGCAATTCAATTAAATTTTCTTAAGAGAACTTCATATGCACGATTAGTATTTTGAAATTGAATCCACATAATTGTTATAAAACTTACCTTGCACTTAAGAATCATTTCACAAAAGATCATTATGATTACCATAGACATAGTGGTAAAGTAAAAGCATCTATTGAAAGTTTCTATAAGCGCAAGGATCGTTTTTGGTTTGAAAAATTAAGTCGCAATAAAACAGATAATGAAATCATAAATTTTTTTGTTGCAAATTTTGTTACATGTAATGATCCTCAATCACTGTGGATCGGTGAAATTATTAAAGAAGGATAGGAAAGATACCAATTTTGGATGAAAAAAATACAATCTCTGTCTTACATTTTTAAGGAAGAGATTGTAAATTGCTTTGATTCTAAAAATTTTGATGAATTGTTTATAATTGAAGGTAGTAAACATCCACGATTATTAAAGGAACATCTTCAGAATAATATATCTTTAGAAAGTATGATAATATTAGATCGTATATTATCGTATAAAAATGATTTTGATAGAAAATTGCATGATCCTGTTTGGGAGTTTGTATCTAAAAGAATGTGTAAATATTCTGCATTCCTACATACAGATGTATTTAAATTTAAAAAAATTTTAAAGGAGTGTGTATTATGAGTTTCTTTGATTCTGAAGTTGTTCGTTCAGAAATAGCAGAAATTTCTGAACTTCAGGAAGATCTTTATAAAAATGTTTTTAAATTTCCTACAATGTCTGATAATGAAAAAATTTCTCATATAGACTTGGTGCAAAAACTTTTAAATAAACAACAAGTTCTTTATACTCGATTAAGTTTATCAGATGATCCTGAAGCAATTGAGATGAAAAATAGAATAGTTCAATCTGTTAGTATGACTGGACTACCAACAAATATAGATGTTAATGTAATTTTTAACAACATGTCAAAACTTATCAGCACGATGCGTGAAAGTATTGACAAAACCAAAGATTACTGATATATTGATAATATAAATTCAAGGGCTTGGCAACCCTCTATGTAAAATAGTAAAGTCGCCCACAAGCCAAATACGAGGTAAAATATGTCTTTTGAAAGTCTTAAAAAGCAGTCTAAACTTGGTTCTCTAACTTCTAAACTTGTACAAGAAGTTGAGAAAATGAATTCCAGCGGTTCTTCTGAAGATAATCGATTCTGGAAACCTGAAATGGATAAGGGTGGTACTGGATCTGCTGTAATTCGTTTTCTTCCAGCACCAGAAGGCGAAGATCTTCCTTGGGTAAAAATCTTTTCACATGGATTCCAAGGTCCTGGTGGTTGGTACATTGAAAATTCATTGACAACTCTTGGACAAAAAGATCCTGTAACTGAACATAATCGTACATTGTGGAACAGTGGTAATGAAAAGGATAAAGAAACTGTCCGTAAACAAAAGCGCAAACTTTCATATTATAGCAACATCTATGTTGTAAAAGATCCTCTACATCCAGAAAATGAGGGTAAGGTTTTTCTATTCAAATATGGTAAAAAAATCTTTGATAAGATCATGAATTCTATGCAACCTGAGTTTGATGATGAGGAACCTATTAACCCATTTGATTTTTGGACTGGTGCTAATTTCCGTCTAAAAATTCGTAAAGTAGAAGGTTACTGGAACTATGATAAATCTGAGTTTGAATCTCAGTCTGTTCTTCTATCAGATGATGATGCTCTAGAGGGAATCTGGAAGAAAGAATATTCTCTCACTGCTATTGCTGCTCCTGATCAGTTTAAAACTTATGAAGAACTTGAAAAGCGGTTAAATTATGTTCTTGGTATTGGCAAAGTTGCTCCAAAATCATCTACATATGATCAAGAAGAAGAACTTGAAACATATTCACATTCACCAAAAATTGAAGAGAATGTAATGGAAGAACTAGAAAAATCTTATCGTAAGAGTAAAACTGTTTCTCCATCACCATCTTCAGATGAAGACGAAGATGATGCTATGAGTTATTTCCAAAAATTAGTTGATGATTGATTATTCATAAAGTTTAATATTATCTGCAACTTTAAGGGTGTTACTTACATATTGAGTAGCACCTTTTTTATATTCCATGAAATCTTCTATGTCATTTAAGATAATATTTAAATACTGTGGTTTTAGTATATAAATGTTTCTCTTTGTATTTTCAATATTTGATTCGTATTCATAATTTGTAACTGGAATTAAATAATCAGTTGAGGGTATTTGAATTTCTTGTTGAAGTCCAAAATCATAAAATCTAAAATAGTTTAAAGAACTTATACGATTTAAAATTGGAGTATTTCCCAAAGAAATTGTTGATATTTGTGGTATCGTTAATATATCCTCATCAAAATTTGAATCATTCATTGATATTATAAATGAGGAAACTATTTGAGAATCTTGATAAAATGCTGATCCAAGATTAATCCAATCAGATCCAGTATAAATCCACAATTGCTCATCTGGAATTGTTGTGAGATAAATATCACCAATTTCACTAATTGGATTCAATGGAAGTAAATCTAAGTATGTTGGTTGTGATCCTAAAGGTATTATAAATTCATTAACTTCAAATTTTCCATTATATTGATTATCAGATATATCTTCAATTAATAGTTGAGTATTTTTAGAGAGATTAAATAATGGAGTGGTTGTTGTTATGAATACTTTTTTTTCAGTTCCCACATTACTTAATACAACTATGCTGTTGATAATAGACTTATCAATTATATCAAAACTCGCATCGTCGTTTGGTTGCTTAAGTCCAGACGCTAGTATTGAATTACCTAAAGAATCTTTAATTTCTGTGGTTTCATAATGGTGGATTCCGGAGTAAAGATTATCATATGACCCATATCGGGATAACATTATTTCATCAAATTGCTTTTGGGGTATAGGCCACTCAGTTTGTATATTTAAAATATTATTAGACAACAAAACTACCCAATCCAAGGTTTCGTCATCATAAATTTTATATGCAACATTATCTGGTCTTTCATCACCAATAATTTGATACTTTTCAAAAAATACTAAGTTTTCAAAAATATCATCATCTAACTTTCCTCTTTTAAAAAGGTTTTTTACATCAATATATTCTCCTATTTTCGCACCATCAATACGACTTATATAAGAAAAATTTGGTACTTGCCTGAAGTATGGTGTTGCCATTTTAGTATCCTATTGCATGTCCTTTATTGTAATCATCTGCATATACAGGAGTCAATTCTTGGAATGTTAACGATAAACCATATTGAACCGGAGTTCCTAGATCATCATCAAATGTCATATAAGAATTTGATGGCGTATAATCAACTGAAAATGAAGTTAACGCACATGTTTTAATTCTATTTAAACTTGGATGTATTGATGTACCATTTAATTGATATTCAATATCAAATACATGTGGTGCTTTAAGAAATAATTCTGCCTTTGTTCTCTGAACTGCCATTCCTTGCTTAAAGAATTTTATAATTCTTTTAATTGCATCTGCTTCCGGTTCATTTCTTGGACTTAAATTAAAATTAAAGTCAAATGTTCTTAAATCAGGTGCTTGAAATAAAAGTTCTAAATTAGGATTAAAAACTCCACCAGTTAATCTTGAAGTTAATCCTTTAGTTCCTGTTGCTTCTTGCGCTATTAATGATAAAATTCCAGATCTAAGATTTTTTCCTCCCGCACCTTTTATTGTTGCTTCTGATCTTTCTGCAAATGAAGTAGCTCCCTCAGATCCTCCACCGGCAGCACTATAAAATAAATCTGACACAGCAGTTTCAAACATATTTATTGTTAATCCATTCCAAGATACTGTATTTCTATCTCGTATAGATGGTTGAATTCCAAGAATTACTCTTCCTTTAGTCTTAGTATTTTTTTCATCTCTAATAAAACCAACAGTATTTTGATTAAAATCTACAGGTATATATTCTTTTCTAGTAAAAAGAACAGCATCCATATCTTTCATCTCAAAAGGATATCTAGTGTTATCGATATCCAATTTATCCATGTCTAAAGATACTGCTTCAATTTTTCTAAGTTCCAATCGATCTTCATAAGATGCTATTGTGGAACTGTCACCAGGAGGGTCATCAGTAGGTGGTGCTGGTCCATCACTGTTCTTTTCCTCGGTTTCAGTTTCAGTTTCAGTTGCATTTCCTGTTGATTTATAATAACTACTATTTTTTAAATCTTCTTTTTCTTTTTCAGATGCTAATTTTTGATTTGCTTGAAATGCAACATCTTTAACAGTTTTTTCAATATTTTGAATGTCCTCTGGTTTTAATTGATTTAAATTGCCCTGATTTTGTATAGTTCTTGCTCCACTGGCACTTTGTGTAAATAAAGGAATTCTTGGCCCATTGAATCCAATACCACCACGAACTTCATAATATTGAATATTTCCCGTTGCATAATCAAACTCAGCAACTATTGGTGATATTCCACCACTTATAGATTTTATTGTAGCAACATTTCTTCTTAATATTGTTGGTTTATTGGGATTATCCTGATACCATCCAGGAAATCCTTGATCTTTAAATTCAACGCTCATCAGAATTCCTCCACATAAGGAATTCATCCATCTCAATTTTTTGTAGAGTATGAGACATTTATGACTTTACTTTTTATCTATTTATCACGAATCTTGCATAAGGTATTCTTCTTAATGCGTTGAATTCTTCTTTTTCTAATACATGAAAAGAACTCATAACTTGTTCCCAGTTATATCTTCTTCTTGTTCTCCAATGAACATTTAATCCTTCAAATCCTTTATTATCATATGAAAGCATTGTAATTAATGGATGTCTATCATATTTTATCTTTGGTGTTTTTGCAGCATACCTAAAAGTATAAAATTTACCAACCTGTGGAAGTACTTCAGTTTGATCAAAGATTTGTAAAATTATATCCATCAATTCTTCTGGACTTGTAATTCCTTTAGTCCTTTCAAATAGTAACTCTATTTTTGATTTTTGCTTTATCTTTCTAGTATCTTTTCGAATCCCCTCCTCATAGACATTAGATCCTACGCGAATACTTGGATCGTTACTAAAAGTTACTTCACCAGTTTCCAAGACATAATTATAACCTTTTCCTATTCTCCCACCTTTTCTAATAGTTCTTGACATCAGTTAATACCTAGTTCTACTTCTGTAATGATTTTAAATTCTATCATTCTATCATCACAAAATTCTTTTGCCGCTTTCCATTTAGCAATATTTTTTTCGTAAGTTAATGCTTCTGTTATAAATGTTTTATTTCTTTTTTTGGGTGTTTTAACTGGGGGAATGGTCTGGTTTTTTGGTTTTATTTCAATAATATATTTTTTAATTGATCCATTACTTTCTTTCACTTTCATAATAAAATCTGGAAAGTATTTTCTCACTTTTCTTGTTGTTGGATCATAGTAGGGTATATAAAATTCTTCAGATCCCCATTCCAAAATATTTTCATTTCTATCACAGTACCTCATAAATTTTAATTCCCATGAGGATCTGTAAATTATATTTTTATAATCACCTTTATATTTTTCAGGGTTTTGGGGATGAAACTTTCCTTGATGATACCTATCTTCCCTCATACATAATATATAACTAATAATATTTATAGATGGCATCTGCTATAAAGAAAGAATTTATAAGTAGTATAAAAGATAAACTACTTAGACCTTCTTTAACGTCACATTATTTGTGTAACTTTTCTCCTCCAAGTAACTTAACTGAAAAAGATCCAGGAAATGGATTTTTTTTAGGTAGAGGAATAAATGTCTTAGATAAAAATAAAATGTATGATAGACTTTCTTTAGGATGTTGTGAGGCTTCTTTGCCTGGTTCATCACTTGCTACTCTTGATATTAATAATGACTATCATGGAGTAACTCAGAAACATGCTTATAGGAGATTATATGATGATAGAGCAGATTTCACTTTTTATGTTGATGGTTCAGAATATTATGTAATTCACTTTTTTGAGGCTTGGATTTCGTATTGTATCAATGAACAGCGTTCAGATGACAGAATAAAAAGACATCAAGATTATACGTATAGGGTAAATTTTCCTGACACCTATTATGCAAATGAAATGAGTATTGTTAAATTTGAAAGAGATTATATAAATTCATCTAGAAGTTCTACAATCCAATATAATTTTGTTGGAGCATTTCCAATTAGTATTAGTTCTATGCCAGTTTCATATGATCAATCTAATTTATTAAAATGTACAGTTTCTTTTTCATATCAAAGATATTATCTAGATAAATTTATAAATTCTCAATCATATACTACTAAAAATCCAAATGCAACTGGTGTTTCTGAATTAAATAATAAATCTGCAAGTAAATCTTCTAATGGTACTCAAGTAGCATCTTCTGTATCACAAAGTGGTAGTGAACAATTACCACAAAGACAGATTGCTAATCAAAATATTTTAAATAATAGAGCATTTGTAAGAACATCAATATATACTGATGGTGGAATAGTAAGATAAATAAAATTACTGAAATTCACATAATTAAAAAATTATGCCTTTACCTAAGATTTCTACACCAACATATGAGTTGGAATTGCCATCTACAGGACAAAAAATTAAATACAGACCATTTTTAGTCAAGGAAGAAAAACTACTTCTTCTTGCATTAGAAACTGAAGATAATAAACAAATCACAAATGCAATTAAAACAGTAATTAAAAATTGTATTCAAACTAAAGGTATCAAAGTTGAAACTTTACCTACATTTGATATTGAATTTTTATTCTTGAACATTCGTGCAAGATCTGTTGGGGAAGAAATTGAAGTTAATTTGATTTGCCAAGATGACAATGAAACAACAGTTCCTGTAACAATTAATGTTGACGATATTAAAGTAGAAAAGAATAAGAATCATCACAAACAAATTAAACTTGATGATTCACTTATGATGGATATGAAATATCCTTCTTTAGATCAGTTCATTAAAAATAACTTCGATCTAAATGGAAATACCATGGAACAATCATTTGAACTAATTGCAGATTGTATTGATAAAATTTACTCAGAAGAAGAAGTTTGGTCTTCATCTGATGTGACTCGTGAAGAAATGGTTGATTTTCTTGAGCAAATGAACTCACTTCAGTTTAAACAAATTGAAGAATTTTTTGAGACCATGCCAAAACTTTCTCATAAAGTTAAAATTAAAAATCCAAAAACTAAAGTTGAAAGTGAAGTTGTTCTTGAAGGATTATCAAGTTTTTTCGCATAGGTCTTTCTCATATAGATCTTGAAAATTATTTTCGATTAAATTTTTCTTTGATGCAATATCATAAATACTCTTTGACAGAGATTGAAAATATGATGCCTTTTGAGAGAGACATCTATGTTGCTTTATTACAACAGCATTTAGAAGAAGAAAAACTTAAGCAACAGCAAAATGGCGGATAAACTAGACCGAGAACAAATTGATGAAAGAATTTTGAGACTTCTTGGTCTAGAAGATGTCTTTGATTTAGATCCTGATGAATATGTTCAATTAATTCGTGAAAAAATTGAAGCAGAAAAAAATAGGTTATCGCAGGAAGATTTAGCAAGACTTTCAAATGAAAGAAAGAGAGTAAGAGCAGAACAGAGATCATCTAAGAAACCAAATCTTTCATCAGCAATAAAGTTTCTAAAACCATCAAAAGTAACAAGTTCCCAGCAAGTTGAATCTCTTAAAACTGAAGATATAGATAAATTTGAAAATATTATTGGTATTGTTACAACAATAAAAAAAACAGTTGATAGTATATACAAAACACTTGTTATACAAAGTAAGTTATTTGAAAAAATAAATGAACAGTCTAGAAGAGAAAGAGAGTACAATAGAAGAAGAAAAAGAGAAGAAAACCTTGAGAAAAAAGATACGGGATTAATTGCAGTTGCAAAAAAAATATTAGAACCATTTCAAAGTATCTTTAATAGAATTTTTAAATTTTTATTCTTTACATTATTAGGAAGAGCATTTGTAAAATTTACTGAATGGGCATCAGATCCAGAAAACAAAAAGAAACTTGAAGTACTTGGTAGATTTTTAAAAGATTGGTGGCCTGCTTTAGTAGGAACATACTTTTTATTTGGCACATCGTTAGGTAGGTTTGTAAGATCTATTGTAGGAATAATAGCAAAACTTAGTTTCTATCTTGCTAGATTTGCGATTCCAAAACTCCTAAGTTTTGTAAGGGCACATCCATTATTGGCAATTGGTGCTACTGCAGGACTAGCAACTCTTGGTGCCTCAATGTGGGGAGGAAAAGAAAAAGAGAATTTGATGCAACAGGAGTCTGAAAAAACTGGTAAACCTAAAGAACAAATCAAGACTGAAGTAGAATCTGCAAAGAGAAGTCCATTTGCAATGTTTGGTGAAGGCCTGTCAAATATTACTGGATACAAAAGGGGAGGAGAAATATTCAGTGGACTAGTTGGAAATGATAGTGGTATAAAAGTATCTGGTTATGGGAAAGATACTCAATACTTTCCAATTGCAGGAACTGATGAGGGTGCTGTATTATATCCTGGTGAACTTGTTGTAAATACCCAACAGCGAGAAAAAATTGCCGCAGACACTGGTGTTGATGTTGCAGATTATGTTCCTGGTCCTAAATCTGGAAAGGTTAAGAAGTATGCATCTGGTGGAATGATTGGTAAGGGTAATCCAAACTTTTGGAGTCTTGCTGCAATTTCTGCAACAGAAGCAGGAAAATATCCTCAAGGACATGCAGATGTTGCTCAGTCAATTTATAATAGAGCAAAAGCAGGATTTTTTCCTGGAGGAAATGATATAAACAGTATAATAACTGCCGCCAATCAATATCAACCAACATTTGGAAATACTGATGTTTGGAAGAGCATCAAAGACCGTCCTACTGCACTTAAAGCAGTACAATTATATAATAAAGATTATACCAAATTACTTGATGTTGCCGCAAAAAGTTTGACAAATCCATCTCTTCAGCAAAATGCTGCTAACTTTATTGGATCAAGAACAGATTTTAGAGGTGAAAGTCAGAAACCATATATGGATACGAAGAAAGGAGATGTTACACGAGGATATGGACACAATTTCTTTGGGTGGATGACTGATACTGCTTATGATAAAAAATTATCATCACCAGCGCCAATACCTTCATTTGTATCAAAAACTTCTAATGATACAAGTTCATCAGACAAAGAAAAATCAAAAAGTAAGAAAAGATCCTTTATGGATTTTTTTCCAACTTCATTGCCATTTAAAGGGGGAACATCAGAAAAATATGGACCTTTAGGAAGAAATGGTAAAATAAAAGAAAACACTGGAATGAATATTCCAGGAGCAACTGCTGATAGACAACTTATTCATATGAGAGTTCATCCCGGAGAAGTTGCTAGAATATTTACAAAGGATTTTGTAGATAAAGGAGGAATGAAGATCGTTGAATATCTTCAAGCACTTTTAGATTCAGATTCTAATGCAAGAAAAGATGGTGTATTATCAAATTCATCTTTAAATAGATATATTCCTGAACCACCTTCCAAAAATAAAAGTGGATCTAATATGATTACATTACCACCACAAATTATTTCTGGGGGAAGTGGTCAATCATATAATTCTAAAGGAAATAATGGAGTTCCAAATTTTAGTGCAATTCCTAGTTCTGCATTAGAAACTCGTCAAAATCTAGCAGACATTTACGGTATTTTAGGATAAGACTATGGCAATTAATAGAAATTTATTGTTACCATCAGCATCATCCTCAAGTGCAATAGTTAAGAAGACCTTTAATGCTTCTGCATTAGCATCTATTAAAACTAATAAAAAAGAATTAACACTTAGTCCCCAAAAGACATCATTAAAAGATTTACTATCATCTATTAATGAAACCGTAAAGAAAATTAATATTATAGTAAAGAAGACTACTTTATCTCAGAGTAAAGCATATAAAGACGGTCTTAAAGAAGCAAGACTTGCAAGAAATGCTGAAAGAGAAAGAAAACTCGAAGAAAAAAAGAAAGATAAACCCAAAGAAAAAGAAGAAAAAAAAATACCAGGATTAGGATTTCTTGATAGAATTAAAAGATTTTTATTCTTTACATTCTTGGGATGGTTAACAAATAAGTATTGGGACAAACTTCCACAAGTATTAGAGTTTACGAAGAAGTTAACTCCAATCATTGATGTCATCGAAACTATTGGTGGAGCATTATTTAATGGAGTAGTTAATTTTATTGATACTGGTTATAAAGTTTATGATGGTCTTAGAGACTTTACAAAAAAAATTGGTGGGGAAGATTTTCAAAAGAAATTTGATGACTTTAGTAAAAATCTGAATACCTTTATTAACATTGCCATTATTGCTGGTATGGCAACGATGGGTGGTACTGATTTTGGTATGGGGAAAAAACCTGGACAGAATGCAAGAAGAACTAATATTCGAGGTTCTAGAAAAACTCCAGGTAGAAGTCGTTATGGAACCAGTTCTAACGCTGCAAGGAGATATGCACAAAGATTTGGAATAGATGCTGCCACTCGTAGATTTGGCCAAGAAGGAGTTAGATCTCTTGGAGGGAAGTATGCAAGAGATCAGGTAACAAATCTTGCAAGAAAAGGTGCAGTTGGTCTTCTTGGAAAAGGTGGTACAAAAGCAGCACTAAGAATAGTAAAACCACTAGTTAGAAATATACCACTGATTGGTGGTATTATGGAATTTGTTCTTTCTTGGATGTCTGGTGACTCTCCAGGAAAGGCAGCATTTAAAGGTGTTGGTGCAGGACTTGGAACATGGGTTGGTGGTGCAATTGGATCTTTGATTCCTATTCCTGGTGTAGGAACTGCTATTGGTATGTGGTTAGGTAGTCAGGGTGGATCTGCATTAGGTGAAGCACTGTATAATAAGATCTTTGAAAATAGAGAACCGGGTCAAAAGAAATTAGATCAACCAAAGAAAAAAGCAAGAGGTGGCGTAACCAGAGGAGGTAAAAAAGTTGCTGGGAATATTGGTAGATCATTAAAAGTAACTAGGAAATATGAAAAAATTATTATTCCACCAAATTCAAGTTCAATAGTCCCTGGAAATTCTATTGGTGGTGAAAATCAAATTAAAAAACTTTTTCCAGAACCTTCATTTGATCAATTAACAACACATCAAAATCCATTTGGATTTATATTTAATTCTACACAAAAAATTGGTGATATTTCTTACATTGGTCCTTTACTTTCAGTATTTGGAAAATTAATTCTTGGACAATTACCTACAAGTTCTGATTATAGAAATATATCATTAGGGTTAACTGCATGGATTAATAATGCCATAGTTGAAGGACAACTAAAAGGAAAAACTCCATTTGAATTAATTAGTAATATGGCAGATTGGGCACAATCATCTGTAAAAGAATTGATATCTGGTGTTTCTAATCAAATTATTACAGATCTTGGTAAGATGTTAAAATTAGCATCGACTTTAAGTAATGAGTTTACTCCTTCAATGGGACCTGGTGGTGGACCAGTGACACAAAATCAACAAGAAGCATTTGAATTAATTAGAAAACTTGCCGAAAAAGTTGGTTCTCCAAATCCATCAGTGACTGCCGCAATTGCAATGCTTGAAACTGGTTGGTTATCTAATCCAAATAGTGTTTATTTTGCAAGTGGTAAAACCAATCCCTTTGGGCAAACTGGAAGAGGTCCAAAGGGATCTGTAATTGGTAAAGATGGTCAAGAACATGCAGTATACAACAGTTTAGAGGAAGGTGTTAAGTCTCATGTAGACAGATGGAAAAGTTCTTATATTGGAAGATCACCTCAAGAAATTATTGAAAATATTAGAAGAGGAAAAGGTGCTGGTGCACCAGGAATGTATAACACAAATCCAAATTGGACTACAAAAGTTTTAAGTGTATATCAAAGTGGAACTCAACCATCCTTAGGTAATATTGATCCCGGTACTGGTGGCGTAATGCAAACAAGTGCTAGAGGTACACAAATATCTGGTGAACTTGGTAGATTTTTAAAATCTGCTGGTGTTGGTTCATGGGGATCTGGAGTTTGGCAGCATCCAGAATTTGGTGGATCTGAAAGAAGATCATATCCATCATGGCATAATGTTGATCGTGCAATAGATGTTGGTGGATATTGGCCTGAAGATCAAGTACAAATATTAAGGAAGATCGAAGAATTTAATAAAAAGAACAATGTAAGACCTGTTGAATTGTTATATGGAAAACCTGGAACTCCAAAATCAGAATCACATCGAGATCATGTTCATGTTGCTTATAAAGATGGTGGAATGATTGGTCCTAATAAACCAAGAAATATAAAACCACTTCAAGAATCAGCATCATATGATGAAGGATATATGATGTTAATTCAACCAGTTATTATTGAAAAACCAGTACCAGCTATGGATAATAAGATTAATTTTTCTGGTGGTGGTAGTGTAAATATTAATAAGGACAAGTCATCTCTATTCATAAGGTAATGGGTGCATCTAAAAAAGCAGAATCTGGAAACATAAAAAAGTTTGAAGTATATTCAAACTCAGGGGAAACCATTGATCTTACTGGTGCTGGAGTTTTATCCGAATTAGTTTACTATGAAAGTATTTTAGATTTAACTGTAAGGGCATCTGCAACTTTTGTTGATAGTGGTAATAGAACAAGTGGAGAAGGAATTTCTTTAGTTGAAGAATTATCTTCTGGAAATAAAACAAATATTAAAATATCAGATAATTATGGAACCACTTTATCTTTTTCGGGGAATAATCATTTAAGAGTAAAGCAACCAAGAAATATGTTGCAAGATACTTTTAAATCGACATTTACAGTTGATCTTTATTCTAGAGACTTTATTACCAACGATGAAGCAAAATCACTAGTAGAAAAAAAGTATAGTGGAAAAATAACAGATACTATTGAAAAAATAATAAAACAGGACTCATTAAAAACTGAAAAACCTTTATTAATTGATGAGTCAGTTAATACATTAGAAGTTATTGGCAGAAAAAGAAAACCATTTTCTGTAATTTGTGAACTTGCAACAAAATCTTGTCCTGATATTGAAGGTTCATTTGGAATTTTAGCAGGATACTTTTTTTATGAAACTTATGATGGATATAATTTTAGATCAATTGATAAACTATTCATGCAAAGTCCAAAAAGAAAGTTAATTTTTAATAATACAGATGGATTGCCAGTAGGTTATGATGAAAAAATAATAGAATATTCTTTTGATGTTGGTATTGATCTTGATAATAAAATTAAAAGTGGATCAATTGGTAAAACTAAATTAATTACTTTTGATACTTTTAATAATACGTATCAGGGAGAAAATGGAAATGAATTTGATATATCAGAACAATTTAAAGGTAAAAATAATGCAGGAAAGGACGAGATTAAATATCCATCAGATTTAGATATTGATGTAACTAAAATATATACAAAAATACCCGATATTGGCATTAATCCTCCAGGAAAAAATGCCAAAGAGCAGTTAAAAAATTCTCAAAATATTAATTTTGATATAGATAAAATTATTAGACAATCAAAAGCAAGATATAATAATTTATTTAACGTAAAACTTTCAATTGCAATTGCAGGTGATCTAAGTTTAAGAGCAGGTGATTTAATTCACTGTGACTTTCCAGAAGTATCAAGTAAAAAGAATATTATTACAAGTAAGAAAACAAGTGGACTATATATGATAGTAGATATAGCAACTTTATTTAATAGTGCGGGAACATTTACTAGAATTAATCTAGTAAGAGACACAATAGGAAGGAAACCTACTTAAAATGGATAGAACAATTCAACAACATATTAATGACGATAAAGATGAATTAGATTCTGGGTCACTAAGTCCCCAAAGAAAACGTCATATCCAATTTGAACTTGAACAATTACAAAATTATCAACAGAAACATCCTGACCATACACAAGATCCAACTCCATTGCAACTTTATTGTGACGAAAATCCAGACGCCCTTGAATGTAGAATATACGAAGAATGAGTTTATTTAATAACGAACAATTTGGAGAAAATGTCAAAATTTGGATGGGCCAAATTGTTGATGATGAATATTGGAAAGATAACGAGCAAGCAGAAAAATGGTCCGATCTTGATGACATACCTGGATGGGGAGCAAGATATAAGGTAAGAATTTTTGGTAATCATCCAGAAAATGCAAATGATTTAAAAAATGAAGAACTACCTTGGATTGAAGTGATGTATCCTGTCACTGCAGGTTCTGGACATGCAGGAAGTTCTCAGACATCAAATCTAAGAAAAGGTGCTTTTGTTATTGGTCTTTATAGAGATAAAGATGAAAATGAACCTTTTATTATTGGATGCTTGGGAAATAATGACCAAACAAAATTAAATTATCAACAAACGGATAAAGGATTCACTACATTATCAGGATTTGGCGGACAAAATCCTGAGAATGTTCCTGGATATTCTCAGTCTCAAAGTGGTGGCAAGAAAACTGAAGCAAATACTACATCAGCAACTAAAGAAAAGACTAAAACTGATGAGAAGCAAAAAAAAGATGGTGAAAGAAGTAATGCTTTAAAAAAAACTACAAAATGTGGTGGCAATGAACTAAGTGCAGCACAAAAATCTATTCAAAAATTAATATTAGATATTGAAGAATTTAAAGATAATTATCAAAATAATTTAATTACTGAAGAAGGGCAAAGTTATGGATTAAGAGAATATATTCAGTATAAAGTAACTAATGTTGCTAAAGAAATATCAAAACCAATTAAAACAATAATTAATCATATACGTAAATATATAATTGAAAAAGTTAACAATGGATTAAAAGATCTTTATTATATTATTTTCCCTGAAGATAGACCAAAAGCAAAAACTGCGCTTGAAAAAGCATTAGAGTTACTTTCTTGTTTATTTGATAAGATTGTTGACAATCTTCTTAAGATGATTGGTCAATTTTTAATGCAAATTGTTGACCGATTTATTAATACTCCACTATGTGCAGTTGAAAACTTTTTAGCACAATTGCTTGGGGAAATTGTTAGTTTAATTATGGGTGCAGTTGATGCAATTTTAGGTCCTTTAGAAGCAATATTTGGAGCAATTGATGTTGCAATAGATGTTTTAACTATACTTTTAGATATTATTGGATTTTTTAGTTGCAATCAGGATCCAGAATGTCCAGATATTACAGAATGGAGTATTTGGGATGGAGCTAATAGTAATCTAAGTTTGGATATTAATTCTGTCTTTAATAAAGCAAAGGGTGTTGCGGATCAATTTAAAGGGTCTATTGGAGACATTGCAAATTTTGATTATAATATTGATTTTGCAGGAATGCTCCAAAGTACTTTAGATTCTTGCAACGTTGGTCCTTTGTTATGCGGTCCTCCCACTTTATCAATTTATGGAGGAGGATCTGGAGAAGGAACAAGTGGAAATGTAATTGTAAGTGCAGTTGGAGATATTCTTGGGGTTGACATTATTACTCCTGGATCTGGATATACAAAGCAACCTTTTCTAAAAATTATTGACAATTGTGGTAAAGGGAATGGTGCCGTTGTAAAACCTCAGATGGGAATTGTACCCCCAGAATTAGATTTAACTGCTACAAAACAACCAAATGGCACATATGACATCAATTGGAAAACTAAAAAAGCAGATAAAGTGGAAACTTCATTTGGATCTACCACATTAAATGGAACAATTAATGTTAATCCAGATCAAACATCAACATATACAGTTACTGCATTCGGTAAAAAAATAAAAAATTCTGAAAGACCTTACATAACAAAATCAATAACTCTTAATGTATCAACACAAATTATAAGTGAAAATATTCCGATTATATCAGGAGTACCTATAAGAGATGCTGTATCATATGTAACGTCAGATATTCCAGAATACCCAGGAAACATTGGAAACCCTTTGGGTCCTGATGGAAATAATTCAAATCCTTCACTTGAAGATCCATGTTCAGATACTCCAATTATCAAGAATTTATTATCAACTGGAAAATTTACATCGGATCAGATTGGCATTATTAATATAGTTGTTCTGGATTCTGGTGCAGGATATCTGTCAAAACCTGATGGAAGTCTTGGTGGCGATGGTAGAACATGGGCGCAACCAAATGAAACTGTTATTAGGAGAAATGATGGAACATATGATAAACCATATAAACCCGGTGAAGTTATTTCTGTTAATAAGTGTGATCAAGTAAATCCTCCCGATCAACCTACTTATCAACCTGATGAACCAATTATTCTTACAGCTCCAGAACCAACTGGAGGACCTGTAAGAGCAGGAACTTATGCAACTAAAGATACTGGAGAATATCCAGTGTTTTTATATCTTTGTGGTATTGAAATTGAAGATGCAGGTGCTAATTATGACAAAGATATTGATAGTATTACAATTACTCCAGATAATGGTGCAGTTCTTGAACCAGTATTTGGTCCTGGTGGTAGATTAATTGACATTAAGATAATTAAAAATGGATTTGGATTTACTGAAAGACCTGTAATAACTATAAAAACAACAACTGGATATAATGTAAAAATTAATCCAATATTGTGTGTAAATAGATTAAATGATGATCCAATTGCCGCATCAAGAATTCCTGCGGACAAAATTATTAAAGTTGTTGATTGTGTAGGTAAAATCTAATGGCAGAAAAAAAGAATAATCATACTATAAGGTATGGAAATAAAGATGGAGAAATAAAGTTTGGTCATATTCATGATGATCAAAATGTATCTGCTTTTATGGTAAGAAGTGGATATAATGCAAAACATTATATGACTATGGATGCTACGGGAGATATAGCACAAGGTAGGAAAAATGGTACTATCAATCGTTGTCCTGGAGTATATGCCATTAAATGTGGTGATGATGTTCAAGAAGGAATTCCTGCATTATACATTGAAGCAGTTAATGGTGATATTGTTTTAAGTGCAAACAATGGAAGAATTAGACTACAAGCAGATAATATTGAATTGCTTGCAGAAGGTGCTGATAATAAAAATGGAAATATAGTTATAGAATCAAATCAAAAAGTTGAAATCAGATCTAATAATATTGAAATTAATGGAACTTCTGTAGTTAATGTATATTCTTCTTCCAAATTAGAATTAGTTGCAGATGGTGTGTTAAATATGTTTGGGTCTCTTATGGAAGCAGTTGAAGCTTGTGCTAGAAAAAATCCCTCCAAATCTTTTGGACCTCTTGAAATTATTCAATCACTAAAAAATATTCTATAAACAATGGATTTAAATACAGACGTAAAAGTTGGAAAAAGACTTCAGTGTGGTTCTGGTAGACCACTATTAATGGGCCTTGGTCCCACAGAGGTTAATGGATTTGCTTCACTTGAAGGACCTACTCAAATAGGTGCTGATTCAGAATTTGCAATTCCTGCTACTGATGGAGAAACTGGAGGACCCCCATGTGGATCTGCAACTTTGATGGTTGGTAGAACTACAAATAAAGATGTTTTCAGAAATCCTTTATTTGGTGGAGTGCCTTTTTATTCATTATTAGTAAAAACTTATGCTAGAATTAAAAGTTTTTTGAAAGTTGATATTTTATTGACTGTTAGACTTTTAAAAGCAAAGATTATTTACACAGAAGTTCTCATGGCAAAGTCTAAGAACTTTGTCATAGATCATCCTTCACAACCAAATAAGAAGTTAGTACATGCTTGCTTAGAAGGTCCAGAACATGCAGTATATGTAAGAGGTCGTATAACTAATAAAACAATAATTGAGTTACCTTATTATTGGAAAGATCTTATAGATGAATCTACAATTACAGTTCAATTGCAACCAATTGGAGCACATCAAAATATTATTATCAAAAGAATTGGTCAAAATGAGATACATTTACAAGGACAAGGGATACCAATAGATTGTTTTTATCATGTTTATGCAGAAAGAAAAGATATAGATCATTTAGAAGTGGAGATTGATTGATGGCACCATTTAAATTTAGACACTATGGAACTTTTACAGGACCAATTTCTCTAACTGGTGACTGGATTTATGATAGTGTTTCATTGGAAGGATCTTGGCAAACAGATTTTCCAATTGATACTTCATTTAAGTTAACAGATGTTGCTGTAGTTTTTTATAATAATGAATTTGACTACATGGGATATCATTTATATGGATTTAATACAAATATTGCAGTATTAGAAAAAAATACGGGTCCTTTAGCTTTATTACTAGCAAATGTATCAAATACAATATTTAATGGAAATACATTTGCAAATGGTAATGTAATTACAAATGGCAATGTAGTTGCTAATGGCAATATAGTTGCTAATGGGTTATTAAATTGTACAGGACCAGTTACTATTGCTGGTGTTGGTGAAATGGTTCAAGCAATTACTGAGGCAAAAGCATTACCAGCAAAATCATTTGATATTCCTCATCCATCAAAACCAAATACTCATAGACTTAGGCATGTAAGTTTAGAAGGACCAGAGATTGGAGTTTATTGTAGAGGTAAACTTGAAAATGAAAGTATAATTAATATTCCAGAATACTGGTATGATTTAATTGATCCAGAGACAATTAGTGTTAATTTGACACCATTTGGATCATATCAAGAGTTATTTGTAGAAAAAATTGAATGGGGTAAAAAAATTATTGTAAAAAACAATTCAGGATCTTCTATAAATTGTTATTATACAATTTATGCAGAGAGAAAAGATCTTGATAAATTAATTGTAGAATATAAAGGAAAATCCATACAAGATTATCCTGGACAAGATTTCTTAGGTATTAAAAAGGAAGTTTAATTATGTCAGAATTTTATATACCACCTATAGATAACAGTCTGAATGCAACACAAAATAGTCAAGTTGTTGTTGCAGGATTAGGTTCTGAAAGAAGTGGGATTGAATCTGCTAATAGTATATTACATAAACCAGTTGGAATTGCTTCAACTGCTATTAGTAGATATCAAGTTATAGCAAAACAATTAGATCTTGAACTATTAAATAATGTTTCTTCAATTCTTAATGAAATTAATAGCAAAAAACTTCAAATAGTTGAAAAATCTCAACTAGCATTGGTGGGATTTGTTACAGGTATTAACCCTCCAATATGCGAAATTGCATCTGATAGAAGTGATATTGATTCTCCTATTGTATCAGAAAAAGATACTATTTCTGCATCAAACGCATTGACTGGAAGTTTAAGTGGATTGCTCGGAGATCAAACTCCAAAAATCTCATATGGAGTAGTAAGAAAAGATACATTAAGGGTTTGGATAGCACCAAACTTAGAAGAAAGAAAAGCACCAAATAATAATGCTTTTGAAAATTTAAAATATCCAAAATTAAATCAAGATAGATGTGGAAAAGGAAAAGAAAATATCATATTTAAAAATGATAAGTATAATGATGGAACTAACACAATCTATTGTTGGAATAATAAAGGTGATTGGTCTATTAGAGAATGGGAAAAAACAGGTAATGCATTAGGTAGATATTATTCAATTATTGGACCTGGATCAGGAACTGCTAAATTAGCAGGTGTTTATGATGCAGTGACTCAAATATATACTCTTGATCCAGAATTTCAACCATTAACAGAAATACTTACTGGTATTACGACTGGAACATATACTCCAAAAACAGGTAATGCACCTGTAGATATACCTATAAGTGTAAGTTATAATCCAATTACGGGAGAGTTGACAAAAACAATAATTTCACTTTCAACTATTCCCAGTGGATCTGGTTATTTTGAATTTGATTCAACTGGAATTTGCAATACTTTAAAATCTGAAATTGCTACATTAGAGTCTGAAATCGAAACTCTTCGTGTAGGACTATCAACTTATTTGGAACCACCGAATTCTTTAAAATCAAAAAAGCATAGTGAGCAATTAAAAATGTGGTCACTAAAAAGAGTTGAAGTTGAAAATGAAGAAAAAATTACACAAATAGGAATTTCTACAAATGCTATTGTAGGAATAGATTCTTCACTACCATCAGGATCAAATACATTTGATGATGGAGTTCTGACAACATTCGATTCAGGTCAAATAACATTTGATACTTATTAATAAATAGCGGAAGGAAATTTAAAAATTATGGCAAAAACACTTATCAATTTAGGTTCAGTTCAAGATGATGGAACTGGAGATCCTCTGAGAACTGCTGGACAAAAAATTAATAATAATTTTGATGAAATCTATGAAACTTTTGGTGATGGAGAAACTTTAAGTCCAAATGTAGGTAATGCCAATACTGCAAATTATGCAGTTATTGCTGGTATTGCAACTTATGCTGATGGACTTAGAAATGCTCCAAATATTACAGTTGGTATTGTGACAGCAACTGGATTTATTAGTGCTGCAAATACAACACCAATTTCAATTACTCTTGATGGCAATAACTTAACATTTACTGCTGTTGGAATTGGATCCACAA